>Ga0316204_10002777_pt1 | contig 38030 bp, 47 predicted proteins | sample 6monrhotite_MG_2_FD_205661 | JGI IMG/M metagenome (GOLD analysis project Ga0316204, IMG submission 205661) | Microbial mat bacterial communities from mineral coupon in-situ incubated in ocean water Damariscotta River, Maine, United States -... | ecosystem: Environmental > Aquatic > Marine >... | reverse complement strand
TCATATCCCACAGTCTTTTTTCATAGGGATAGTTTTCAACCAGTTCATTAATGATTGTTTTAACCATCTCGAAGGAGGGTTCTATCAGAAATTTAATTGTAGTAATGCCATCAGTATGTGTGATTATATAAGTTTTATCCATAAATACTCGCCTTCATAATATCTGATAAATAGAGGTCTATTTGACTGATCTTGCAGGCTTAGTGCTGATTTGACAAGTATAATTTAAGTAATTCATATACCTAACATAGGTAAATGTTTTATTGAGTGGTATGTTAGTGAAAGCTTTATGCAGTGTTTTAATTCATCAACAGGCACATTGTCATAGTTATTAAATATAATAGCTCTATTGCCTTCATATTTAAATGTGTCTTTGTATCGTTCTTTAAAGGTATCAACTAGCTTTGTTTTACAGTGAAAATACATGAAGTATTGGTCGGGGTTTTTTTCTTTCCAGTTAATTCTTATGGTGCTTCCGTTTTTAGTTGTGTAACTGGGTTCACCCCATTTTAGACTTTCTTCAATTTTTTCAAGCCCCTGTATTTCTGATGCTGAATCTAGTATCAGACTACGTAGATACAGTAATTTAATCTGTATCTCTTTGGGGTAATTATTAATAACAACAGAGACCTCTGGAGACTCAATGACTTTCATGCCATACGCCAACATTACAGAGCAGGTTTTGTTTTACTTTAAACTTGATGCTAAACATCTTTTCTAGATGCCCATAAATTTATTAACTCTGACATCTCAGCCTGTTTTTCATACTGCGGTATAGAACTATCTAGTTTAACCCATGATTGAACGCTGCGAACCCACAAGTGAGCAATTGGTTTAAACCAGGATGTATTATCAAATGTTCCAGGTTTTAAAGCGGCCATCCCCGGGTACTCGTCCGCAGAATACATAAAAGGTGTATTACATTGTGGGCAATAATGTTTTTTAACTTTGATACCATTCATATCAATGATGCTAATGCTTGCTTTTCCTTTAGTGATTTTAATGTCTTTATCATTTACTACCATATATAAACTGAAGGCAGAGCCTGAAGAAGTTTGGCAGTCAGTGCAATGGCAGGCATAACATGTTAAAGGCTCTCCATCATATTGATAACAGATCGATTTACACTCACAACTTCCGGGATGCATTTTAATTCCTCTTGTTATACGTTAGCTATGATAGCTTATAATCTATTGTCAAGTTGCTACCAGACTTTAACTTAGAACTTTCCATTATTGTTTTTCCACTCACTGCGTGGCGTAATAGACTCCGTTGTATCCCAGTGTTCAACAATTTTTCCAGCCTTTAAGCGATAGAGGTCGAAGAATGAAGAAGGCACTTGATTGGCATACCCTTCACAAACTGACAGAACAAAATTACCCTCAGCCAGAAGACGGTGACATTTCTCATAATTTATAAAAGTTGAATCATAACGGTTGATATTAGATAAACAAGTGCGCAATTCGGTAATGTCATCTCCAAATCGAGGGTTGTGCTCCGTATAGTGACTTTGATTTATGTAGTCATTCATCATTTCGAGATGTCCCTTAATCAGTACACTTTCAACAAATGACTGAATAACAATACGGTTGTTTTCTGTCATTTCATGGTCAGTAATATCTGTTTTCCCATCGACCATTGTGTGGGCTGAACTATTTGGTCCTTTTCGCTGCTGGATGTTGTCCCAATGTTCTACCGCTTGATCTTTTTCGAAGCGAAAGATTTCAAAGCCTATATTTCGAACTGAAAAATCGTACTCTGTATGCGCAAAAACATAATCGCCATCTTCGAAAATGCGTACAATATTCACATGGGGGGATGTTTTTGACAGGCGCTTAAATAGGTCGGCCAAGCCTTCGCTACCCTCATGAGTTTGTGGGTTGTGTTGAATGTATTTATCTTCGTTGACCACAGATACAGCTGCTGAGTCGCCAGTTTCTATAGCCTTCAATAATTTACATATCTTTTCTTTTCTATTTAAGGTCATCGGCGTTGCTTAAAATATTTTAATTGTTAGCACTCAGAATAAGAGGATTTACGGCGCGAGTCTTGAGCTATCAAGCTCAAACTAATATGCACACCGCATGGCCTTCTTAATAGTTATTGTGATGCATATTTATACATAATATCCTGATCTTCTGTGAGCCCCTCTCATTGCCTAACCCTTGAAAGAATAGTAGAATTGGGGTGAGCCTTTGGTGGTTTCCCTGGTTAATATATCAGCAATTAGTGAGTATAGGAATTTCAAATATGGCTTTAGATCAACTTGAAGCATTTTTAAAGAAAATGCAGTCTGAACCTGAACTTAAAAGTGAAGTGCTTTCTGCATCAACTGCAGACGATGTTGCGCGAATTGCGCTAAAGCTTGGTTTTGAATTTTCAGGTGATGAATTATTGAGAATATCTGGTAAGAAAGTGGGTAATGTCACTGTTAAGAAAAATGATCTTCCAGGAGAGTACAATTAAGTGCTCTTTTTGATATTTTGAGCCTAATTTATCACGTTGTGAGATTTAATATTTCAGTAACCATTCTTCTGCTTCTGAAAAGTTTCTAAAAACTTTTATCTCTTGAGGTAGATTATCAGACAAAGTTTCATACATTCGAAGCATGCCAAAACCGAGATCACTCTCAGCAACGAAAGAAATTCTAGCGCTTGCTCTCTCGGGGCATTGTTCTCTAATATAAATAGCACTTCTTTCTAAGTCAGGGCTTATATCAGTAAAATCAGTTCTACGCACATCCCATAAAGTTCTTATATCAGGTGGATACTCATTTGAGTTAACAATATTATTTATAGTAACTTTGAATTCATCAAGGTTAAAAGCACAATCAATAGATGCAAAAAGTGCATCCTTTTTTTGTCATATTTGTATTCAATCGCCATGTTTTATAGCGTAAATATTTAACTTTTTAATAAGTAGGAGGCCGTTTCTGGAGTATTTCAATGTGTAAAAGGGGGCAGATCTGTTTAATCAAATTCCGTTAAGAAGATAAATTAATGTGTTTTTTAATTTTTAGCGGTATTAATGAGTGGTAATAAAAAGAGCCAGTGACAACAGAAAGCTTTGCACTCTTGTTGGTCACTGGCCCTTAAGTAAACCCTGCTATTGCGAGCCAGTATTACTTACGACGTCGAGCTGTTGCCGCCAGGCCTATCAGACCGCTACCGAATAACCACACAGCAGCTGGCACAGGTACAGCTGTTAGCTCAAGGCGTAGATCCATGCCCAGAGTTGATCCGGCGTAGCTACCGTTGAATATGTCATTACCTGTACCATAGTCAAAGTTAGCACCCCATAGGCTCATCATGCTGCCATTAAATGCATTGGGGTCAAGCGAGCCTGAGCAACAGATATCACCGGGAAGAAAACCAATAGTCGTATCAGTAAGGAAACCGCTGGGTGTTCCCTGAAAGTCTACGATGAGTTCACTGTTTGAAGCTAACTGACCACTACCATCAAATAACAGGGTTCCGCTGATATGGACCGGGCCTGCTGTATTGTCGATGCTGAAGCTGGCATCAAACATGCCGGTTACATCATCATAGGTGCCACTAAATTCGCTGTTAAGAAAAGACGACAGTGTTGCACCCGTCATAGGCGTACTATCGTTGGCATCGTGGAAAGAAGAAAAACTGAAATTTCCGTCATTGCCCTGTAAAACGGCTGTTACATTATAAAGTGAAGCCTCAACGACACCTGTCATACTGACAGACATCAACAGGCAGGCAAGACTTTTCTTATGCAGACTCATACAACACTCCTTAATTCATGCATTTTTATTATTTACATAGAACTGACGGTGCTGCGGTCAGCTAACAGGAGAAGAAAGCAAAAAAAATGCCATAAAATATTTGTTACTGATTCTATTGGGAATTTTTCCTATATATTAGCGTTTTATTATTCTATTATTCGTTTCTAAAGCAAAATATTGAAAAAACTGTCATAGATACCGGCAGTCTGTTTTGAGTGTATGAATAAGCAAATAAAATGGTGGGTGAGTAAAGTAATTAAAGCGCAGAATCATTTTATAATTTACGACAATGAAGATGAATCTACCCCCGATAATTACCACTCATTCTAGTTTTGTTGGTCGCTATTAAATTGTCAGTTTTTTAGTAATCAGCGTATATTCATCATTTGATTTACTGAATTTAGTTTTTTCAATAATACTAAAGCCAGCCTGATCAAGTGATTGTTCTAGCTGCCTAGTTGTTAAAAGATTAATCAAAGGCAAAAAACCAAGTTTCCCGACTATTCGCACAATTTTTCCCATAATTTTACTTTTCTCACCCAGGCATACAGTCTCTAAGATAAATAAACCATCTGGCTTCAGCAGCTCATGTATACGTCTAATAACTTCATCGATATCTTCAAAAAAATGCAATACATAAAAGGCCATTACCACATCGTAACTACCCGGTTCAAAACGCTCATCAAAAAGTGAGGTTTGTATAAATTCAACGTTATTAATATTACGTTCAGCCTTTCTCTGTTCTGCAATAACCAGTAATTTACTGGAGATATCAACCCCCGTTATTTGTTTAACATTGTTAGCAATGTCTGCGCATTGTGTACCCGTGCCACAACCAATATCCATCACATGATTCTCTGCTGACAGATAGGATTTTAATTTCTCGATCTTATTCTGGTAATCCGTAATGTTAGAAATCGGTGATGCAGCATATTTTGATGCCATCAGGTTCCAGAATTTTTCAGGTGAATTTCGAAAAAACATACTTATCCAAACAATAGATTAAAGAGGGCGGTGACAAAGTATAGCGCTAATAATTTATAATAGATGATTTGTTAATTCTTACCCGTTTTATTTGGAAATGACACTTCTAAAACAACACAACCTTCTTTTGTTGTAAATGGTCCATGCACCTCTCCGGGAGGTCTGCTGGCATAGTGACCTGGCTCTAACCACATTTTAAATGCATGATCATAAAGCCTGCCACTTACAATAAATATTTCTTCAGGATATTCATGACTTTTACCACCATGTTTTGTAGTGTCTGCACCAGGTTGAAATCGTGTTAAACGAGTATATTCACCAGACTTTTCATCAATACTTAATGTTAGCTCTTCTGCTAAATTTTCTAACCCTTCTATAGGTCGCCATTTATCAGCGCTTTTTAAGCTTAGTGGATTCCAGTATTTAATAGTAGATTTAGACATGGTTATTTGTAGTCCTCAACTCTTCGGTAGGTTTTATGGTTTATACCGGTCATACACGCTCGAAGGTCTGTTAAAAGGCTCCATGATCCATATGTGATATGTAAATTCAGCAATAATTCACATACCGTTGTTAGGTTTTCTATAACTTATTACTATCAAACATATAAGACGTTCTTTTGCATAAAGCAACCAGCATTAACATTAAGGGGACTTCAATTAAAACACCCACAACCGTTGCCAGTGCCGCACCAGACGACAGCCCAAAAAGTATAACGGCTGTAGCAATTGCCACTTCAAAATGATTAGAAGCGCCAATTAATGATACTGGTGCCGCGTCTTGATAAGAAAGATTGAACCACCTGGAAAGCACAAAATACCCTAAAGCAAAGATAAATACTGTTTGTACTAATAAGGGAATAGCTATCCATAAAATGGTTAATGGATTTGAAACAATGACCTCACCTTTAAATGAAAATAATAGAACCAGGGTGATCAATAAAGCTGAAATACTCACTGGTGTCAACCAGCCTAAGAATTTTTCATTAAACCAGGTCATGCCCTTATGTTTTATGATTAGTTTTCTTGAGAAGTAACCTGCAACTAATGGGAATGCGACATAAATTGAAACTGATAGCACCATCGTTTCCCAGGGTACCGGCATAGCATTCACATTTAGCAATAGTCCACCCAGAGGCCCATAAAGAAAAAGCATCATAAGTGAATTGATAGCAACCATAACCAACGTTAGACCATCATTACCTTTTGATAAGTGCCCCCACATCAGAACCATCGCTGTACAAGGGGCTATACCAAGTAAAATAGTGCCTGCTATATAACTTCGCCATAATTCCACCTCTTCGCCATTTGCGAGAACTTCTGTACCAGGCAAGAATTCTTTAAACAAATATCCTAGAAAAAAATAAGATATTGCAAACATAGTGAAGGGTTTAATTGCCCAGTTTATAAATAGCGTCAACATAACCGGCTTTGGCGTCTTAGCAGACTTGAGTACCTGAGAAAAATCTATTTTCACCATGATGGGGAACATCATGAAGAACAAGCACACCGCAATAGGAATGGATACCTGATAAATTGAAAAGTCATTTAATGTGGTTGCAATGCCCGGGGCGACTTTACCTAAGAATATTCCACCAGCTATACAAAGCACTACCCATAAACTCAAATAATGCTCAAAAATAGATAGCTTTTTATCAGACATATCTGTCAACTCTACATCCTAAATATTCTAAAACCTGGTTAAGATACGTATGCTGTTTTGCTACTCGCTTGAGCACTTTGTATGGTAATTATACATCTAATACCATCTCTTGATACTTAACGTTATCTTTTTTAGTAATGCTAGATGTTTTTTTGAAACCAAAAGACTCGTAGACAGGAACAGCACACAATGACGAACGAACAGTATATGTTGATTCGTTGTTTATTTTATGTATATTTTCCCATAACACCTTAGCTACACCTTTGTTTTGATGCTCCGATGCTACAAAAAGATGATATATGTGGTTTTTATTTTTAATTGAAATATAACCTACTATCTTTTCATTTATGATGTAAACAACATTTTTAAATTCTTTGCTTTTTAATCTATATTTGAACTCTTTTAAATCCAGTGACTTAGATAACCATTCTGGTAATTTTTCAGCATTGCTTGCCAAGTAAACACGTGAAAGTGAAAGCACTAATTCTCGTATTTTATTTGCGTCTGCTCCTTCAGCGGTTCTAATATTCATACTTCTTTATGCTAACGTTTAAGTTAAGGGGGCATGTTGTTTTGCGCCCCCGCTTAAACGCTTTGTTAGGCATTTAATGTTTGATTATCTCTAGAACAGCCTTCGCTACGGGATCTGATGACGCTGGATTTTGACCAGTTATCAAGTTGCCATCAGTGATGGCATATGGGTGCCAATCATCGACCTTTGAGTAGTTTCCCCCTTTCGCTTTTAACTCATCTTCCAGCATAAATGGCACAACCTCTGAAAGTTGTACAGCATCTTCTTCTGTGTTGCTAAAACCTGTCACAGATTTTCCTTTTACTAAAGAAGTACCATCCGGAGCAACGGTGTGGCGAAGAACCGCAGGAGCATGACAAACTGCGGCAACTGGTTTTCCCGATGCATACATTGTTTCAATTATGGCTATAGAGTTACGATCTTCTGCCAGATCCCACAATGGACCATGTCCACCAGCATAAAAAACCGCATCGTAATCATCAGGTGAAATGTCAGATAGTTTTTTCGTATTAGCTAGAACTGATTGGGCGTCAGCATCTTTTTTGAAGCGTTCCGTTGCTTCTGTTTGGAAATCAGGCTCATCACTTTTTGGATCTAGAGGTGGCTGCCCACCATTAGGTGATGCAAGTGTGACGTCTACATTTGCATCTTTGAATATATAGTAAGGAGTAGCAAACTCCTCTAGCCAAAATCCCGTTTTTTGGCCCGTGTCACCAAGTTGACTGTGTGAAGTAAGTACGAGGAGAATTTTCATATAGGTTTTCCTTTTTGATCTAATATCATCTAAGACAATTGCCTAACACCCAGTTAAAGGGCTGATAACCCAGTAGTGAGCTTTTGTTAATGCTGGTTTCATAGTGTAGCTAGATAATGTAATTCAAGTAATGGGTTATTAATCCATTTTGAACGCCTTGTATGGTTAAATTCCGTAATTAAAATTAAACTAGGCTCGTAACCTGCACCACCAAGTTACCGGCTCAGTAGTCCGATGAACGCCTGATTTAACAAATCGTTAACAAGCAGGGACACTGAGCCGACCCGATTTATTAACTCGAACAGTCGAATGAGCCTAGAGCTCGAATTTAGCAAGGATGAGTCCAAATGACAAACCTTAATAAAGAGTAAATCAATAGTTAATGTAGGTGTGGTTATCGGTAAGTTTGAACTAGATGTCTGTATCTATGAAAAACAAATCCATTGGCAAGATGAAAATACCGAAGGGGGTATTAAACGTATTTTAAAACGATTAGCCCACTATCAAGTAGAGCGCTTGGTTATGGAAGCAACAGGGCGATATGAATTTGATCTTGCCCAGGCAGCCCATAAGAAGAGCATACCTGTTTGTATAGTAAAGCCATTAAGAGTGAGAAAGTTTGCAGGAGCCATAGAGCAATCAGCCAAAACAGATAAACTCGATGCACAATTAATCGCTGAATTTGCATTTAGAGTAAAACCCAAAACAACACCTGAAAAAAGTAAAAACTTATTAGCAATCAAAGATTTAATTTCACGAAGACGTCAACTGATGACCATGCGTACACAAGAAATGAATCGGTCACAGATCATGGCTAAATCATTAGAGGTCTCCTGTAAACGTATTGTGAGATATTTAGATCAAGAAATAAAACGCATAGAAACACGACTCGCAAAACATGTGGAAGAACAGGCTGAGTGGACAGAGAAACAAGTGATTTTAAAAAGTGCGCCTGGTGTAGGTGATACGTTAGTTTATACGCTATTAGCAGACCTTCCAGAGCTAGGTAGCTTGAATGGTAAAGAGGTGAGCTCATTAGTCGGTGTTGCGCCCATCAATCGAGACAGTGGAAAAATGAGAGGTAAACGCAGAATACAAGGGGGGCGACATTCAGTGCGCACAATTTTATATATGGCAACGCTAAGTGCGACTCAATGCAATCCAGTCATCCGCGCTTTTTATCAACAACTAGTTGCACAAGGTAAGCATAAAAAAGTAGCCATAACAGCCTGTATGAGAAAATTTATTACCATGCTAAATGCCATGGTAAGAGACAGGTGTGAATGGGCTTACTAGTTATTTTTTATTGGGGTTGACGCCACAGTCGCTTGTTAGAAGACTTTATTGCCATTTAATAAACTCATTAATATGGTATTGAAAATACATGAAAATTAACAATATTGGTATACCTATTGCCTGATATGAATAATAACCAAAGTTTGCTCTTGCGAAAATTTCTGAATTAACTAGCCCATAAATTATAGCCATTAATACAATGCCAATAATCTCATTGACAATTACTATGTCACTAATACTAAATATTATGCACGAAAACAATATATAGAATACGAAAAAGAATAAATATTCATACTTATATTGTTTTGATTTCCTATCTATCTTTTTATTTTCCATTTCCTTCTAACTGTTAATAGACAGAGAGTGAAATATTGAATATTCAACATTCTGTCTATTTCATTTGTATTTTGAGAGTAAGTTACGCATCTATTGATTTTATTTCAACTTTAACAGTATAAGTAAATGATTATGGATTACATTGATTATGATAGTAATATAGTTGTTTTTTAGATGTAATACATTGTTAAATCAATGAGACAGGGGGTTCGGGATAAAATTGTTTATTTTTGGCTCGCCATATCGAGATGCTTCAAATGCACACTTAACTCGTTCGAGAGTACATTTTTAGCAATTGAAATTAGTAATATTAATATGTCAAATACAGAAGGATTGTTAAAAGGAGAGAGGGTGTTTCAGTTAATAGTTGGTTAAATCTCAATTACAAGCGCTTATTCAGTAATCTGTGCCTTGATATCTTCAGGCAGTTTATTAACAATAGAATCTGCAATTTCACCTTTTACGGCCATGCTTAAAGCACTCGACTCTAGAAAGAAGTTTACTAATACCATTAACAAGGTCGGCATTACAGAAATACGAATGAAAACAGTAAATATTATGTCTCGCATATTCGGGTCAGGCGAAGTTGTAGAGATTAACCAGCCAGCGAGTAAAAAAACCAGGGTAACCGAATAAGCAATTATTAACAGGCGATAGCGGTTTAATGCTAGCTTCCAGTGTGCATAGATAAACCAGTGTTCATTTATATTAAAGTTTTTAACTCTTATCAGGCTGTATAGCATGATTAATAGTGATATGGACAGGGGTATCAGTAAACCTGTAATACCAATTTCTAGTATTAATGTGGCAGGTGCCATTAATAGATGAACGAGTGCGAGATTTAATAAAAAGATATTGTGCGGTTTTTTTGCACTAATAATGGTGTTTTTATCAATGTTAAGTTGCATGGAAGTTTAATATTTTAAGACTGATTTTTAAGTATAGTTTGATTATATCCAATCGTAAATGACAAATCGCATTTTAAAATACAACCAGATAGTGGAAATTGAGGTGTCAGTAGTGGAGTTAATCTGTTTTTCGAGCTTCTGCTCCATCTTTAATTGACTAAGACGTTGGTTAGAAACTGAGTATTACAAAATCATAAAAATGTTGTAACCAATAACACAGGCGGTAACCAGTAACAATACATTCCAAAAACCCAGAGACTTAACCCCGGTGGTTTTAGGTCTGGTTTTGATAAAACCCACTATACCCAACCCGGATATAACCATGCTGATTTCAGCAAAAAATAACGCTAATAACATTGCGACAGGTATTTCGTTATCAATACCCCATTTAAATGTGTATGCACTAGTGACTAAGGTTGAGCCCAGTAAAACGACTAAGCTGGGTAATATAGTTAAATAAAACCAGATTTTTGATGAAGCATGAGTCTGCATATTATTGATATTAACCTTTATTGCGTGATTCTAGCTGCATGTCGAAGCTGGGTATATTGGCATTTGCTATAAACAAAAGCACAGCACCAACACAGATAAAAAAGAACGTGGCTGCTAAAAATGCAACACCGACAGGATCATTTATGCCATGTGACTGGATCTTTAAATAACCGCCAATTATGCAGGCGATAGCACACATAAAACTCATAACGCCGCTTATAAATGATATTTTCTGAAACAGGCTTTTCGTTTTTTTCATGTTTGACCTTTATTCTTGATGCGTATTTGTGTGAATGAATACGGTTTAATAAATTAATGACTGGTTAATTGCGCATACAGTAAGGGCAGGCGCCTGGGTAACTCAATCGGGTTCTTGATGACAACGTAACTATTGCTACCAAATAGATAGGGTAGATATTCATTACCTTTTGTATCAATCGTCACGCAGAAGGGTTGCAAACCTGCGCGTCTGGCTTCGAGTATGGCCTGTCTTGTATCTTCTACGCCATAACGACCTTCATACTGATCTAAATCATTGGGTTTTCCATCGGTTAGAATAAGTAATAAACGGTTGCTCTGAGGTTGCTCAGCAAGTTGTTGTGTGGTGTAACGTATAGCAGCACCTAAACGTGTGTAGTAACCGGGTTTAATGGCATTGATTCTGCCTCGTGTAATGCCATTATATTTTTCATTAAATTTTTTCAGTTGATGTATACGAATCGGGTCGCGTCTTCTTGATGAAAAACCACATATTGAAAAATCATCGCCGGTTGCTTGCAGGCTTTCACCGAAAAGTAACAGGGTGTCCCTGATAACATCAATTATACGATAATCATTATTTAACCAGCTATCGGTTGATAATGATAAATCTGCAAGCAGGGTACAACACATGTCGCGTTTTCCGCTGCGCATTTCTTTAAAGAGCTGATCTGCATTTGCCTGGCCCGCTTTTTTATCACTTGCAAAGCGTATCCAACGATCAATATCTATTTCCTGGCCATCCTGTTGGCCATTGCGCCATTCTCTTGCGGGTGCTAATGCCTGAAACTGATTTTTTAGTTTTTTTGCAGTGGCTTTCAGATGAACAGGTAGTTCACTGCTGCCGGGTTTTTTTATTTGCAGTTCCAATACTCGGCAATGATCTTTTATAAGTTCGGATTTTTTGAAATCCCATTCGGGTAATAATATTCCGTCACTAATGACGGTGTCATCTTCAGATGCTGATGGTAAATCTAAATCAAATTTAAGGCGCGAAGATGAAGCCCGTTGATTATTAGTTACCGCAATTTCATCCATTTCTCTGGCGGCGGTTTCTGCACAATCTAAATCATCTTCATCGTCAAGCGAGCGATCAACGGCTGCATGTTCGCCCCATGAAAATATGTTTTCCATTCTTACAGCTATTAAACCGGTGGTTTCTTCACTTGATTCAACCTCGCGTGCTTTCTTACGCGCCATCTCTTTTACTTCTTTCTGGTTTTTACTGTGCTGGTTATTATTTTCATTATCTCTGTTGATAGATTTCTTATTTTGTTCTGGTGGTTGATATAACCATAGGGGTACATGTGCAGGATCAAATTCAGTTTCCGGAAGTTGCTGAATGGTTTGTGGGTTTAATAAAGCTTCACGAATGTTTTTTTCAGCTAACAGGTCATCACCTTCCAGGGTTTCCAGGTGTGGGCGATTTTTTATATGTGCTTTTACAAGTCGTTGATATCGGGCTTTAAGGCCACTGTGTTGCAGTAGTGTTTGCTGGCATAGAATCTGGTTGTAGCTAATCCAGCTATCAATCTGAGATATTTTATCATCAGGTATTTGAGAGCTTAATCCCGCGAGCCAGAAGTAGAGGTCTTTATTTAATTCAGTGTCTTCGTAAACGGCAATCTCTGCTGGCAGGTACAGTGAATCTTCATTACGCCAGCAGGCTGTAATATAACGGTGGTTACCCGCCATTTTTTGTACCCAGTTACGCTGCTTAGCGTGCTTGCGTTTATCAGCCAGCTCTATCGATAAACCGTTGTCTTTATTTAAGGCCCTTAAATAAATAAGTAAACGACCTTTAATATCGCTTAGTTCTACTTTAGCACCTGGAAAAGTTTGATCAGTAACCTTATAAAGAATCTTATGCCAGATTTCGCCTATTTGTTCTTCCATTACTTATCCTTCTTTGAATTAAAGGGCACATATACAGGGCTGGTACTGCGGGCGCTCTCATCGGGTTTATCCCAGCTGAGTAACGAGTCGCCATGCTGTACCTGATCGCAAGCGGATACACAGGCGAGGCAGGTTGTGCAGGTAAATTTTTTACGCTTGCTGCTGCGCGTTTTAAGGCGCATTGGGCAAACGTTGTCACAGGCTTCATTGCAATCTTTGCATTCGTTGGCACGCGAGTCATCAAACTGAATGGCTCTAGCACTGTTATTACTCATCCAGGATAAACTTTGAAATAAACCCACAGCACAGGCAAAGCGACAGAAGAAATGACGTGCGAATGCAAATTCAATGGTCAGTAAGAAAGTGGCTACACCAATGAATAATGCCTGATTAAACGTTAGCTGTAGATTAAACAGGTTATGGTAAATCATTTTTGGCGGTAACAAATAAGTTAGAAAACTAACGGCCCATAAAAAAGCGAAACCGATAATAGCTAAAAATGTAATTACTTTATATATTGGATTGGTTTTTTGAATCGTGCCATCTGGCTGTTTCTCAGGAAGTTTTTTGTTCTCCCAGAGTGATGGTTTACCAATAGCACGTGTCATTAGTTTGTTAACGGTTTCAACAACTGTATAGTGGGGGCATAACCAGCCACAATACAGACGTCCCCAATAGTAACTGCTTATAATAAAAGTACCCGCTAGTGCAAAAAGCGGTATGAATACTCGTATGAGTATGTTTAATGCGGCCTCGGCAGCTGTTGCATCTCCCTGTTGCCATTCTGTTAAACCTAGTGTCCAGTGAAAACCCAGTAAAATAAAATGCCCCTGAGTTAAATCCAGACGAAAAATATTCAATACAGGTGCAAACATAAACAGTGCGAAGAATGCAATTTGCCCTATATTTCGATAAGTCTGAGTTTTAGTTTCTGGGGCTAACATAATAGCTATTTATTTCGTATCTCCGACACAAACATTCTGGAAGAACAGTAAAGATGTTTAATCCACAAACGCATCAACAATATCGTGTAATGCTTTTAATGTGTCTTCATCATCGGTTAAGGGTTCAACTATGGCTGCTGTGCAGGCATCTCTGAAAGGAAAGCCATCTTTAACCAGTGTTGCACAATAAATTAATAAACGGGTTGATGCGGCTTCGTCCAGATCGTGATCTTTAAGTGAGCGTAGTGCACCGGCTATAGCAACCAGTTTTTCTGCATGTTCTCTTTCTATTTTTGTTTCATTAACAATTATCTGTGTTTCTAAATCTGCGTTAGGGTAATCAAAACTAATAGCAACAAAACGTTGCCGAGTAGAAGGCTTCATACCTTTTAACAGGTTTTGATAACCCGGGTTATAAGAAACAATTAACATGAAGTTATCGGGTGCATGTAAAATTTCACCGGTTCTGTCCAGTGGTAAAATACGTCTGTCATCGGTAAGGGGGTGTAATACAACTGTGGTGTCTTTGCGTGCTTCTACCACTTCGTCTAAATAGCAGATTGCGCCTTCACGGACAGCGCGAGTAAGCGGTCCATCATTCCAGTAGGTGCCGGTTTCACTGATGAGATGCCGACCGGTTAAATCAGCACTGGTTAAATCATCGTGGCAGGCAACTGTATATAGCTGTTGATTCATTTTAGCCGCCATGTGCTGAATAAAACGGGTTTTGCCACAGCCCGTGGGGCCTTTTATTAATAGAGGTAACTTATTTTTAAAGGCATACTCAAATAATTCCATTTCATTGCCCGTAGGCTGATAAAAGGGTATTTCATCATGCTGGTTTATAGATGTGGCTGCTTCGGTCATGATTGTGTCCTCTAAAATAAGAATGCGATGGCAATAAAACCACTGGTTAGTGTTACCCACAGGGTAATAATCCAGCGCCAGAAACCTTTAACAGAATTAAGGTGCATGAAATAATCACCAATTAACTGCACTTTTATAACGGCAATGGTTAGTAAAATAATGAAGATGACTTTCACATCCAGTTTTTCAGTTATATCACCGACCAACTCAGTCTGACCCATTAACCAGGTAAATAGAGTCAGTGATATTAATGTGGTAAAAATAATATTATTAATGCGATAACATTTTTCCATTGGTTGCCTCCGGTTATCGCATTATGTAAATCAGTGGAAAAAGAATTAACCATACCAGATCAACCATATGCCAGTAGGCTCCGCCAGAAACTAGCCCAGTATGTTCTGTTGCGGTGTAGGCACCCTTACGTGTGTTTACCCATAAAACAATCAGAATCATCACCCCCAGAATCACATGCATAAAATGAAAAAAAGTGAGTGATAAATAAAACATATAAAAAAGATTGGTGGTTAAATTAATGCCTTCACTCATATGGTGTGAGTATTCAGTCATCTTTAAAGCTAAAAATGTGATGCCGCCAAGTATGGCTAAGAGTAAAAAACGTGTCGATTTTTGTTGCTGGTTTTCTTTTATGGCAATAATGGCACTGACTACAAAGTAACTACTAGTGAGTAGGGCAATGGTGTTAAGCAGTGCAAGATCAGCATTCAATGTGGCCTGATACTGATTAAATAATTCGATGTTGCTGGTGCGTGTAAATGCATAAGCTGCAAAAAAAACGCCAAATACCAGAAGTTCGGCGCAAATGAAAATCCAGAGAGCGAGGTCACCGGGTGGATATTTTGTTTTGATGGTTTCCTGTAAATACATGATTATCTCGGTTAGGGGGATAACGAAGAGTGTCGGCTAAGCCCGAATATCACAGGGGTAGAAAATGTCGCTTGTACCCCTTGTGATATTAATCGAACAATTTACTTAGCCGATCTCCGTACTTCTTTTTACACTTTCTCTTCTACTGTTCTTTCTTCGCCTCCGATAAAGAAGCTATAAACATAGAGCAGTAAGCCAATCAGGAAGACAATGCCTGCGCCTTCACGCATCCAGTAAAATATTTCTATCTTGTCCTGAACGACCATGAATGGCATGGGATCATCAGAGAAACGTTGCAGATAAACCTGCAGGATTCCCGCACCTGTTAAGAACAGAGTGATGAATACCATAGAGATAGTCATTAACCAGAAAGACCACATTTCAGCAACCTGAGATGCTGCACTGTTACAGGCTTTACGACCACGTAGTAATGGCATCGCATAAGAAATGATTGCCAGAACGATCATTACGTAAGCACCATAGAAGGCCATGTGACCGTGTGCTGCTGTAATTTGCGTGCCGTGAGTGAAATAGTTAACTGGAGCGAGTGTGTGCATGAAGCCCCAAACACCTGCACCCAGGAATGCCATTACCGCTGTACCCAGTGCCCATAAAACAGCAGGCTGATTGGGATGGTTTATACGACGTTTGTTTACCATATTGAAAGCAAACACAGTCATCATAAAGAACGGTATCGGTTCGAGTGCGGAGAATATAGAACCCCACCATAACCAGTACTCCGGGGCACCTATCCAGAAGAAGTGATGTCCTGTACCAATTAAACCTGTGATCAGTGCCATAGCGATAATGATATATAACCATTTCTCGATAATTTCACGGTCAACACCGGTAGTTTTGATTAATACAAAGGCCAGAATAGACGCCATGATTAATTCCCAAACACCTTCTACCCATAGATGAACAACAAACCACCAGTAGAACTTATCTTTAACCAGGTTATCCGGGTTATAGAAAGAGAACAGGAAGAATATAGCTAAACCAGCCAGACCAATTAACAGTACTAAAGTAATAACTGTTTTACGACCTTTCAGTACGGTGAAACCAACGTTGTACAGGAAGGATAAAGCAACGATTACAATACCAATCTTGGTAATGGTGGGTTGTTCGAGGAACTCTCGACCCATGGTGGGTAACAGATGATTTCCCGTCATTTCCGCCAAAGTTGAGTAAGGTACAAGTAGGTAACCAAGAATGGTTAAAGCACCTGCAACCAAAAATACCCAGAACATGAGTTTGGCCAGTGCCGGACTATGCAGTTCGGTTTCGGCTTCTTCAGGTATTAAGTAGTAGGCCGCTCCCATGAAACCAAATAGTAACCAGACGATTAACAGGTTGGTATGCACCATGCGGGCAACGTTAAAAGGAATCTCAGGAAACATGAAGTCTCCCATGACATATTGCAAACCCATAATCAGACCAAATACGATCTGACCAACAAACAGGCCTATTGCAGCGATAAAGTACAGTTTTGCAACTGACTGTGATTCATATTTCATATTATCTCTACCTCTTAACCTTGAATATTAGGTGGCCAGTCGTTGGTATTTATTCCTGAAGTGTATTTAAGGAATTGCGCAATTGCTTCCAGTTCTTCATCATCGAAGTTGAACTGAGGCATGCTGCGACGACCCGGAATACCTTCTTTAGGACGACTCTGGATGAATGCCTTGATTGCTTCAGTGCTATTTCCATAACGCTGATAAACATTACCTAACTCAGGAGCAAAATATGCACCTTCACCTAATAATGAGTGACAACCAACACAGTTATTGACTTCCCATAACTCTTTACCATGTCGAACCTCATCGGTCAGGTTCTCGTGGTTATCGCGCTCAGGCCAGGCTTCATGAGTCTGATATGTGAGTGCGAGCAAGAGTAAGAAGAAAAACACGCTTCCACCATAAAAGATGTTACGTGCCATTGATTTAGTAAAAACCTCAGACATAGCGTAGTATCCTCGCTGTTTTCATTTATATATATAGGTATATATATTCGTGGTTATATTAGATAACGCTGCTTGAGAATAGGCATTGATATTAATCAAGCCTAAAACACACACTTTTATTGATGTTGTTGACGAGATATAATCAATTTAACGCCTTAAGAATAAAAATAATAAGCTGGAGTCTACGTGTTAACGCCCTTACATAAAAAATTTGTTAGAAATATTCATCTGTTTGAGAATTTGACAGACGATCAACTTGCGGGCATATGGGAGCATGCCTGTTTACATAAACTACAAAAAGAGGAATCATTGTTTTCACAGGGAGATGAAGTTGAATCTTTTTATCTTGTATTTAACGGGCTGGTAAAACTATTTCGCATTTCAGCAGACGGTCAGGAAAAGGTTATAGAAGTTGTAAAAGACGGAGAAACTTTCGGGGAAGCGTTGATGTTTTTAGAGCAGGCACACTTTCCTGTCTCCGTGTCGGCATTAAATGAAGCCGAAGTAATTGCTTTCGACACTAAACAGTTTTTACAAATGCTTAATAAAAACCCGGAAACGTGTATGGTTCTGTTAGGGAAAATGAGTCAGCGTATTCGAGGGCTTGTACATGAAATAGATCACCTTAGTGTGCAAACAGGTCGTCACCGTCTTGCATCATATTTGTTAGAACAGGCAGGAGATAATGATAACCTGCGTTTAACCATGCCTAAATCCGTTCTGGCATCACGTCTCTCAATTAAACCTGAAACTTTTTCGAGAATTATCAAGCAGTTAAGAAATAGTGAAACGATTACAGTCGATGGTTCTGATATTAAAATACTGGATAGAGATCAAATGCAGGATTTTGCTGAAGTTTAATTATATTTTTAAAATTGATATTTGTTAAGGAGACTGCAATTTAGGCCTGTATATAATTATGGCCAATGGAAGAGCCGAAGATATCAATTAGAGATGTAATGACTGCGGATCACAAATTATGTGATGAGCTTTTTGCTAACGCAGAATTACATGTTTCAAAAAATGACTGGTCTCAAGCACATACTGCTGCAAATGAGTTTATAGCCTGTTTGCTGTATCACTTTAAACATGAAGAAGAAATCTTATTCCCTGAATTTGAAGAAGTAAGTGGCATGCGTCATGGGCCGACTGAAATGATGCGTCACGAACATGAACAAATGAAATCACTCGTTAGCGAGCTTGAAAAATCCCTGAAAAGTAAAAATATGGACAGATATATGGGCTTGTCTGAAACGTTATTAATATATATGCAGCAGCATAATATGAAAGAAGAGCAAATATTGTATCCCATGATAGATAGTGACTGTGCTGATAGCTCAAAGCACTTGACACAATCCATTCGTGATAAAAATAGTTTAGCTGTGTAGTTATGTGTAAAGAAATATTAATGAATGTTCATGATATGGAGCCTCCTGAGCCATTGGATGTGGCAATGAAAGGACTTGAAAATTTAAAACACGGTGAATATATCCGTATGATTCACCGTATGCAGCCTCATCCATTATACGAAATTTTATTAGATAGCGGGTTTAGATATAAAGTCACAAATGGTGAGTTCGGGTTCGATATATATATCTGGTTCGCTAAAGATAAAAAGACAGGTGATTTTGTAAAAACTTTGATCTAAGTCTGGTCTAAAAAGAAACCCTATCTGGCGTTAATATTCTGTATAAATACATTGTGCTTTAAATAATAGTATCAATCTATATAAAGAATGAATATGAATTATACCCAGTTATCGCTACAGCAAGCACCGGATCTCTGGGTGCCATTAAGGTTTTTCATTACAGCACCAATATTTGCAATTGCAGCTGCAATATTATTGCTTATTGCCGGCCCTGAATTTTTTCATAACAGGTGGCTCCCCGAAACCCTCGCAATAACTCATTTATTATCACTGGGTTTTATAAGCATGGTGATGATAGGGGCTACGTTTCAGCTGTTACCCGTATTAGCCGGTTGTAATATTTATAATTCAAGAATTAGCAGTTTAGTTATTTATTTATTACTGCTTGTAGGTGTCAGTTTTTTCACTGTGGGTTTAGCCATTTCAAACGCAGGCATAATAAAATCCGGTTTAACCTTTCTGGTTCCTGGCTTATCAGGTTTTCTGGTATTAACCTCTTTAGCTTTATTTAAGTCGAAATCAGAATTTGCATCTGCTACAGGCATGAGGCTGGCAATTAATTCGTTCTGGATTGCTTTCTTATTAGGTCTATTGCTTGCTATAGGAACAGCATGGGATTCAATGCCTTTATTAAGGTGGTTAACTGATATACATGTTATGTGGGCGGCTTTAGGTTGGGTAACTATTATGGTAGCTGCGATTGCCTATCAGGTTATCCCGATGTTTCAGGTTACTAATGAGTACCCAGATCGATTCAAAAAATATTATTCAATATTTCTATTTGTTTGTATAATAATATTTTCTGTGCAGACTTATTTGGAATACTCGCAACAAATAATAACTTTTGTTATTAGTGTTGCCGTATTAGCTTTTTCGATTGTCAGTATTAATTTGATATTGAAACGTAAGAAAAGGATGGTGGATGCAGGGATGTATTTTTGGATGACCGGACTGTGTTCACTAATTTTAAGTGTTTTTTTGTTTAATTACGGTAAGTATCATGAAGTGGATTTAAGTGTATTATCTGGATATGTGTTTTTTTCAGGGTTTGTTGTTTCAATTATTAATGGGATGTTGTTTAAAATAGTTCCTTTTCTCATATGGCTTAATCTTAATAAAATACTGTCTAATTCGGATGCTGGTATATCTTCTGTACCTACTATGAATGAGATTATTAGTCGTAAAAAAATGTTGTTTCAGTTTTATCTTCACTTGTCTGCTTTGATATGTACCTTTATTGGATTCTATGTGCCCACAATATTTTTTTATTCTGGTGTTGTTTTATGGGTATTTAGTCTAGTTGTGATGAACATTTATATGTATCAATCTGTGGGTATTTACAATTCAGTTATGATGCTTAGGGAAAGGTCTGTAGTTGAATAATCCTTTTAAAATCAATTGTTACATTCAAAATTTCAGTAAATACATTCAATTAGTTGATATTTAGCATGTAATTATAGGTTTTTGCTAATATTTATCAAAATCACCTAAATTTTCTTGATGTTGTGCTAGCCTCTTTGTTAGGGATTAGTATAAATTTTCACTTATACATATAAGATTATTTTATTAAGAATAAAGCGTGGTTATTGATCTGATTATGTACTATAAACACGTATGCTAGCAATATAATGGTAGAGTTTAATGAGATGTAAATCACTGTCAGTTTTTATAACTAAGACGATTTCGATAACAATAGTTTTTTTTCTTGGTGTATCGATATCTATGTCTGATTCCTATCTTGATGCTTTAGAAGCGGAAGCTGAGTCTAGTAATAATGTGAATAGTGTGAATAATGCTGATTCAGCCAAAATCAAATTAGAGCTCGATGAAAAAAGCAGAAAGAAACTTGAGTTTGAAAACTCATTACGAAATACACTCCCTGCAACTTTTAAATCTTATAGGATGCTTTCTGAAGAGGACAAGCAGCAAGTAGTGGATGTTTATTATGAAAGTAACATGTCTATGCCTGTTGCTACAAAGTTTCTATTTAGTCTTTATTTTAAAAAATAATTATACATAAAAGTTAATCAGGTGGTTTTATAATGCGTATATTTAAGATAGATAATCATTCATTTTTTATTCCTTTATTGTTGGGGGTGATGTTTCCAGCATATGCATTAGATGTAAATATATCTAAAAGGGTATCCTCTGTTAATACCGCACATAATGGCAAGATCGTTAAAATTCAGCGGATTCAGGATCAGAATAATGTGTTGTCGGGTGGTTATACAAAGACATCACGACAATGCCCTCCATTTTGTATTCAACCGGTTCAACTTGCACCTAATGTAACTACAGTAGGCGAGTTAGAGTTACTTGAGTTTATCAAAAAAAAGGTAAATAAAGGTACAGGCGTGGTAATTGATGCAAGGACTAGTAGTTGGTTTGAAAAAGCGACAATTCCAAGCTCTATTAATATTCCATTTAATACATTTGATAAAGACAGTAGTGATCTTATAAAAGTTTCTGCGCTTGCAAAACTCGGGGTTACAGTTAAAGCAAGCTCAGCCTCAGAAGTATCTATGATTGATCAGATGATGGGGATGCTTAAAGATGATGTTGTATCCGCAAGCAATAAATGGGACTTTAGCAGAGCTAAAGCAGTGTTATTGTGGTGCAATGGTATGTGGTGCGAGCAGTCTCCAAGAGCAATCAGGGGTATGTTGAGATTAGGTTATCCAGCTGAAAAAATTTATTATTATCGTGGTGGTATGCAGGCATGGCAATCACTAGGCTTAACAATAGTTAAAGGTAAAAACTAATTTTTTATATTTAAGATAATACCCGTAGTATTCAGCTTTACGGGGTTAGAGAGTAAAGCGTTTGAGAATAGGCGTGTCTTATATACTTTGTATTATAGTCCTATTTTATAGGACTATTTTAGAGTAGTTTTAAATTAGTATCGGCGTGACATCCAGTATGCATCTTTCCAGTATGGGTTGTTAAGTTTTGATTTTGTAACACCTCGACTACTGGATGCATGTATGAACTCACCTTTACCTACGTAAATACCAACATGTCTTACCTTCCAGCCAGTTTTAAAGAAAACCACATCACCGGGTTTGACTTTATTAATATTTATCTTTTTTCCAGATTCTGACATCAGTTCTGTAGATCGAGGAATACTCTTATGTAATTTCTGTTTGTAAGCGAGGTGTACAAAACCAGAACAGTCAATACCTTTTTTAGACATGCCACCATCACGATATCTCACGCCACGCCATTCATTATAGTGTGTATATAACTTTTTGACGGTGGGAGTGTCGTTTGCAGAAATACTGACTGGGTGTGACAGATTTTTACTATTACTACAGGCTGTAATCAGTAGAAAGAGTAAAGCGCTGGTAAATTTACTCATATTTTTCCAATATGTTTTTTTGTGATATGTAATTAGATTAGCATAAGTGCGATTATGCTTTCTTTCGATTAATTCACTAATTATACTTTTGATGCGGCCTTTAATATATCAGCTAATTGCTTTGTTGCGGGCCCAATACGGTTAAGGTCAGCGTAAATCAGGTAAAGAATACCTGTGTTCTCTGATCCTTCACTTAAAGGAAGTGCTCTTAGTTCATTGTTATTGAGTTGTTGTTTAATTTCATTTTCAGGTAGCCAGGCAAACCCTAGACCGTTGCTAATAATTTTTCGGGCTGATTCCAGACTATTAACCGCCCAGCGCTGTGAGCCACTTAACCAACCTATACTAATGCCTTTGCTACCAGAATCGCTAACAACAACTTGTGTTTCTCTACTTAAATCATCAGTCGTTAGTTTATGATTGAGTTTAAACAAATTGTGATCAGGATGGGCGACGGCTATGAATTTAACCTGAATTAACTCTTCGCCTAAAAAGCCTTGAGGCACATAAGGGCTTATGACGAGATCTGCATTACCACTTAATAATGTTTCTTCTGCACCTGATAAGACGACCTCCTGTAAACGTATACGTGTTTTATTACTGACGGGTTCAAACTCTTTTAAAGCTTGCATTAATACGTGTGTAGGAAAAGCTGTTTCTACAGCAAGTCGTATTTCGGCTTCCCAGCCTTCACTTAGGTGAAGTGCCTGTTGTTCAATCGCACAGGCATCGTTGAGTAATTGTCTGGCCCTTGTAAGTAGAAGGTCACCGGCCTCACTTAATACCGCTTTACGACCTTGTATATGTAAAACTTTAAAACCAAGCAACTCTTGAAGTTTATTGACAGCATGACTGACAGAAGACTGGCTTCTGTTGAGTTTGTTGGCTGCTTGTGAGAAGCCGCCATAATCAACTACGGCCTGTAATGCACGCCACTGGTCCAGGGTTACTTTTGGTGTATTCATGTCTTAAGTATACATCTAAATAATAGATATATAAAAGCTATTTAATGAGCTTTTTAATCTAAATAATAGGATTAATATAGATGTTACTAACTTAATACAAAGGAAAAAGATCATGAATAACGTAATTGAACTAGTCGGTCGTCTGTTTTTAGGTCATATATTTTTATTAGCAGGTGTGAATAAATTAGGTGAGGGTTATACAGGAACTGCGGGTTATATGGATAGCGTGGGTGTGCCAGGTGGTTTGTTACCTTTAGTTATTGCGCTGGAAATTGTCGGTGGTTTAATGATTATTTTAGGTTTTAAGGTTAAATGGGCGGCATACGCTTTAGCCGGATTCTCTATTGCTGCAGCAGTTATTTTTCACTCAAATCTGGCTGAGCAGATGCAAATGATTTTGTTTATGAAAAACTTCAGTATTGCAGGTGGTTTATTACTGGTGGCTGTACATGGTGCAGGTGCGTTAAGTATTGACAACAAAATGAGTAAGTAAGTTGTGCTATTGCAGGTAACTTGATGGTTACCTGCAAATTCTTAAAATAATTTAAATAGGTGAACAAAATGGGCATGCTAATTAATGGCAAACTGGTAGATAACTGGCTTGAAAAAGAAGTAGAAGAAGGTGATTTTAAACGCATGGAGTCTACATTCCGTCATTGGGTGACTAATGATGGTAGCTCAGAGTTTGCTGCTGAAGCGAACCGTTATCACTTATATGTTTCGGATGCTTGCCCCTGGGCTCATCGAACCGTTATTTTCAGAAAGCTAAAAAAACTTGAGCAGGTAATTGGTTTATCTGTAGTTGAAGCCGATATGTTTGATGACGGTTGGACATTTGAACAGCAGGGTAAATACAGTGATGAGTTGTATGGGGTCAGGCATATGCATGAAATTTATACGCGTGCCGATAAAAACTTTACCGGGCAAATCACAGTACCAGTGCTTTGGGATAAGAAGCTGAACACGATTGTTAATAATGAATCGTCAGAAATCATTCGAATGTTAAATTCTGCATTTAATGATTTTACAGATGTAAAAACTGATTATTACCCACACGTTCTGCGAGATGAAATAGATAAGATTAATCAGCCAATATATGAAAATATAAATAATGGCGTTTACCGTTGTGGTTTTGCAACTTCACAAGACGCTTATAACAAAGCATTTGATCGTTTGTTTAATGAGCTGAATACAGTAGAAAACATACTGTCAAAACAGAAATATTTGGCTGGCAATGAAATAACAGAGGCTGACTGGCGTTTATTTACAACGCTGATTCGATTTGATGCTGTATATGTTGGGCATTTTAAATGTAATTTAAAAAGAATTTCAGACTTTCCGAACTTGTCTAATTATGTTCGGGAGTTGTATCAAATTGAGGGAGTTGCGCAAACAGTTGATATTGATTACATAAAACGTCACTACTATGTTAGCCATACCAGTGTAAATCCAACTCAATTAATACCCAGGGGTCCCGAGCTAGATTTTACTAAAGCCCATGACCGTGATGAAAAATTTGGAGATGAATAATGTCTTATGCAACTCATGATGTAAAAATTGTTCCTGAAGGTGACGGTGTTGATGTCAAACGGTTGTTTCCCTTAAACGGTTTTATGAATTTTGACCCCTTTGTGCTCTGGGATCATTTTGAAATTAGTCCTGGCCGGGGTTTTCCTGATCACCCGCATCGTGGTTTCGAAGCAATCACGTATATGTTTAAAGGTGGTATGAATCATAAAGATAATCTGGGTAATGAGTCTTTTGTGACAGCAGGTGGTGCTCAACGCTTTACCGCTGGAAAAGGTATTGTGCATTCTGAAATGCCAGCTGATAAAGATAATAGTAATGGAATACAACTGTGGATTAATTTGCCTCAGAAACTTAAAAAAATTGAGCCATCCTATCAGCAAGTAAATGATGAAGGCTTTCCAGTGAAAGATATAAAAGGTGGAAAGGTAAAAGTACTTGTTGGAGAAGGTTCACCATTAGCGTTGAATACAGAGGTAAGTTATTTACATATTAATCTTGAAGAGCAAGCTGAATACAACCTAAGTATTGATAAGTCTATGCGAGGTATTATTTATTTAATGGAGGGTGAGTTAAATGTTGATTCGAATACGTTAAAACAGGATCAGGCCTTGTTTATTGAAGAAGAAGAGAATATTCATATTATTGCACACGATAAAAGTGAGTTTATGTTGTGTATTGGATTGCCTCATAACGAACCTATACATCAGTACGGCCCGTTTGTAGACTGAACGGGCGTCTCTGCTTTAAGAATTCAGCGCTACTTGTTAAGATAACCGTTCACATAATTATAATAGTAACTTGTAAGCTCTATGAAAAAGATCATTCTGTTAGTTTTAGTATTAATTTTTACGTTTTTTATGTTTTCCAGAGATTATAAACTTGAAGCGCTTGATCCGGGTTTAGGTAAAACTATTATCGATACTCATGTTCATGTTGCCGGGTTGGGTTATGGTGATAGTGGTTGTTTTGTAAGCAGCGAAATGCATGACAATTTTCGTTTTCCTGTCTATTTATGGGCGATGAATGTGTCGGAGGAAGAGTTACAGGAAAAGGGAGATAAAGTACTAATACGTAAGCTCAGTAAAAATATAGAACAGTCTGAAAGTGTTAGTAAAGCCGTAATTTTAGCTATGGATGGTTATATTGAGACTATAGGTGAAAAAGCAGGCTTGTTAAATAAAGACAAAACTCAAATTTATGTACCTAATGAGTATATTGCTAAGGAAGTTTTAAATTACGATAACTTATTGTTTGGCGCAAGTATTCACCCGGCTCGTAAAGATGCTTTGCAGCGTTTGCGTAAAGCCAAACAGCAAGGTGCAATATTAGTTAAGTGGATACCATCAGTAATGAATATTGACCCAGCTGATGAGAAATATAGTGAATTTTATAAATTAATGGCTGAATTAAAAATTCCGTTATTAACTCATACTGGTATGGAAAAGTCTTTTTCTACGGCTATTGATGAACTGGCTGATCCTAAACGATTAATTTTACCACTTGAATTAGGTGTGACGGTTATTGCAGCACATATTGCGACAACAGGTGAAAGTGACGGGCAGGATAATTTTGAGAGAATAAAACCTATGTTGCACAACCACCCTAATTTATATGTTGATATTTCAAGTTTGACCCAGCTTAATAAGGTTAATTATCTCACCAAAGCTTTAAGTGATGGTGTTATACAGTCTAAAATGATTTTCGGTACTGACTGGCCGTTGCAGTTTTTTCCTTTAATGTCACCCTGGTATCATATTAACCATATCAGTCTACGTGATGCATTTCATGTTGGTGGCATTAGAAATCAGTGGGATCGTGACGTCGCACTGAAAAAAGCATTGAGTGTACCTAATAACGTACTTGAAAGATCTGTTGTAGATTTAGTTCAGTAAAAATAATTTATTAGTCATTATAAAAATCGGGTTTATCCGATGACTTGACATATATCAGTTTAAATTATCAGTATATTAGTTAGTCTCTAGATTCAAACTCAACTCAAATCTGAGGTTAAGAATCATGTCGACTGTTACTAAGGGTATCAGTATGCTTATTTTATCAGTATTGATATTAGGCTTATTGGTAATGATTGTACTGGGTTTTATGCTGGGCTTTACTCACCCTTTGCCCTGGGTATTAATTGCGGTATTAATTATCATCCCGATTATTCATGACAAGATTATCGCTACCCGATTTGTTAAGTGGCAAGATTCTTATAGTGTTGGTATTGATAGTATTGATACGGATCATAAGAAACTACTGGGTTTAATTAATCAATTACAGGCAGCAGCTCACTATAAAACTGATGAGGTTCTTATTGAAGATGTCTTAAACCAGCTGGTCGATTACACAAAATATCACTTCACACGAGAAGAAGAGATGATGCAGCAGTGTGACTACCCTGATTTCAAAGAACATAAGCAGCAACATGACAGTATGATTGAACAGGTGAGCAAATATATAGATGAATATCGTGTAGATAAAACACGAACTATTGAAGAGGTTGCCGTGTATTTAAAGACCTGGTTAGTTAACCATATAAATGGAACTGATCAAAAGTATACGCCTTTCCTTAAGGGGAAAGTGCAGTAAAAGTTAATTAAGCAATTTAGTCATTATCTAGTTTAATATTCTCTGTGGTATTACCACAGGGGGTAGGGCTTAAAAAGCAAGTTCTGTCCCGAGTCTGATTCAGCACAGGTGTACCTGGTTAGTATTTTTCCAAGTTATTTCCAATTTATATCACTTCTATTTTTTGTCATATATCAAAATAACCTTATTTTCTTAATTGCTATTACCTAGCTTGACGAAAGTCAAGGTTACTAAGGTGCTAATGGATTCTACTCTATGTTACATGGAAGTAGTTCATAAGGAAGCTGACATAAGGTTGGTTTTTCTATGTATTACTAACTCACGTACAGATGAATAATGTGATTTATTGATAAATCACATGAATTAGCCCCCACTAAAATCATCTGCATAACAATCTTTTATCCATTAGGAGAGAAGCGAAATGCAGCAAAAATTGATATCTCGATTAGTAACAGCAAGTTTATTAGCTATTACTGCCTCGGCAGTAATTCCTGCAACAAGTGTCGCCGCCAAGGCTAAACAGCCGACGATGAGCGAAGCAGATTTTAAAAAAGCCGATTCATTATATTTTCAACGTTGCGCCGGTTGTCATGGGGTATTACGTAAAGGTGCTACAGGTAAAAGCCTTGAACCCAAGCACACTCTGAAGAAAGGTCAGAAGCGTTTAGAAAAAATCATTGCGCTGGGTACAGAAGGCGGTATGAATAATTTCGATGACATTATGAGTAAAAAAGAAATTAGCATGCTGGCGACATATATTCAGATTGACCCACCAAAACCACCTGAAATGTCTTTAGCTTTGATGAAAGAGCGTCATAAGGTTTTTGTTCAGCCTAAAGATTATCCAAAAAAACCTCAGCATAATCGCAATTGGGAAAACTTCTTTCTGGTTATCGAACGTGACGCGGGCAAAATCGCCGTGGTTGATGGTGACAAGCATGAAATCGTAACACATATAGATACCGGTTACGCAGTACACGTACTGAAAACGGTTGAGCATCACGATACATTAAAAGCTAAAGATCCAGGTCGTTTCTGGTACATCATGGGTCGTGACGGTTTGATGACTAAAGTTGATCTGTGGGCTAAACCTGAAAAGATGAAGGTTGCTTCAGTGCAGGTTGGTTACGATGCACGTGACGTTGCAGTATCAGGTGATGGAAAGTACGTAATTGGCGGTGTTTACTGGCCACCACATTTCGTTATTCTTGAAGCTGAAACGATGATGCCTGTGAAGGTTGTTTCTTCTCGTGGTGTTAACGTTGACGGTGATTATGTTGAAGAATCACGTGTAGCGGCAGTTTATGACACACCTATGGCACCTACCTGGATGGTTTCTATGAAGGAACTGGGGCAGATGTGGCAGGTTGATTATTCTGATATCGAGAATCTACGCATCGATAAAATTGATTCAGCTAAGTTCTTGCACGATGGTTTCTTCGATCCAACCGGTCGTTACTTCCAGATTGCTGCGAATGCATCAGACAAGATGGTTATCATTGATACTAAAGAACGTAAGTTAGAAGCGATGATTGATGTTGATAAACTTCCACATCCTGGTCCAGGTGCAAACTGGAAAGATCCTAAATGTGGTCAGGTGTCTGGAACGACTCACTTAGGTACAGGTCTGGTAACAGTTTGGGGTAACGATCCTAAAGGCAATAAGAAAGCTGCCTGGAAAGAGTGTTACACAGTTGAAACAGATGGCCCGGGTGTATTCTTAAGAACGCATCCTAAATCTGATTATGTTTGGGCTGACCAGACTAAAACACCCGAACCTGAAATTCAGCAATCAGTACAGGTTATCGATAAGAAAACTCGTGAGATTGTTAAGACTATTCAGTTAACTACTAAGAAAGGTTATGCAGCGGTTCATTTTGAATTCAATGCTGACGGATCTGAAGTTTGGGTGTCTATCTGGAATCGTTCAGATTCTTTGAAACCTAATGGTGAAATTGTAATCTTTGATGCGAAAACGCTGAAGAAGAAAAAGACCATTAAAGGCTTTTATGCACCAACGGGTAAGTTCAATGTTTACAATCGTGTTAATCACGTAACTTAAAAGCAGTACTTGATCGGCGGGTAGAAATACCCGCCATCAATCAGATAAAAACTATTATTAACTAATTCTGACGGACATTAATATGTTTACTCTTTATGGCAAGCTGCTTTCCAGAAAAATCATTTTAGGTACCACTGTAGGTGTTGCTTTATTCTTTATGATTATTGGTGTGATCTTCTGGGGTGGATTCAATACGGCAATGGAGGCGACTAATACGATGGAATTTTGTATTTCATGTCATGAGATGGAAGCTAATGTGTATCAGGAATATAACAAAACAATCCATTACACAAACCGGGCAGGCGTAAGAGCAACCTGTTCAGATTGTCATGTACCACGTCCATGGGTACACAAGGTAGTGCGTAAAATTCAGGCGAGTAATGAAGTATTACATAAAATGTTAGGCACAATTGATACGCCTGAAAAATTTGATAGCAAACGATTACATCTTGCGCAGAATGTATGGCGCACCATGAAAGAAACAGATTCTCGCGAATGCCGTAACTGTCACGACTTTGCAACGATGGACCCCGAGACACAAAAGGGTCGTGCTAAGAAACAACACATAAATGCGATGCAAGCAGGTAATACCTGTATTGATTGTCATAAAGGCATTGCCCATAAATCGGTGCATGACCAAATGGATGAAGATGAAATGGAGGCTCTTGAAGCGCCAAACCCTGATTTCATTAAACCCATGCCACCTCAATGGGCTGCTTATTTAGATAGTAAAAATACCAATAAAAAACCAACAGTAGAGGTAGCATCAACTAAACCTGTAGCCGTAGCTGAAGATGTTAAGCAGGAAGTTATAGTTGGAACTGTATTGGAAGAAAAGGCGACACCTGTAGTAGAAAAACAGGCAGTGCCAGTAGAAAAAGCTTCAACACCCGTTGTTGCATTAAGTTCAAGTACTAGTAGCGTCAACTGGGCAGGTGTACCTGCAAGAAACGTTATTTTATTCTACCCGGGGCAGTCTTCGATGGAGTGGGTATTAGGCCGTCAACATGGTGGCAAGCGTGCCTTTAAATCAGGTGACCGTTGCTTTGATTGCCACGAAGAAGAACTAGCAGAAATGGGTGATAAAATTGTAAGCGGTGATAAAGAAATGAAAGTGGGTAAAAATAAAAAGCACGGTATGGAGCCTACATTAATTCCAGGTAAGCGCGGTAGCTTCCCGGTTAAAGTTCAGTCAACTCATGATGGTGAAAACCTGCATATGAGATTTGAATGGGCGGATTCAGAGCATACACCAGCGCCATTTGTTGAAGGTGGAAAAATGGATCCTGATAATAAAGTTAAACTGGCCGTTATGTTTGCAACAGATGAAGTTGAATATGCAGATAGAGCCGGTTGTTGGGGTACCTGTCATGCAGATTTACGTAGTATGCCTTTCGAGCCTGAGCAATCAGTTGTAGATAGCTCAGCACTTAAAAATGCGAAAGAGGGTGTGACTAAATACTTAAAAGAAAGTCGTACAAAGCTTGAGTTAAAAGGTCGTGGTGGCAAAGCATTAGGTGGCTGGGACAAACTTAAAGAAGAAGGCGAGTTAAAAGCTGAATTTGATGCGGGTCATTACATGGATATAGTTCGATACAAAACCGGAGAGAAGGTTTCTGAAAATGGCCATATATTAACCGAGCGTGTAGCACATGATGGTCAGCAGGTTGGGTTTACTGCAAATCTAAATTCGGGTACCTGGACGGTTGAAATGACACGTAAACTTAAGTCTGACAAGCCAGGTGACATAAATATGGATACCGGATCAGTATATAACTTTGGATTTGCAATTCATGATGATTACACAACTGCGCGTTACCACCATGTTTCAATTGGCTATAAGTTAGGTTTCGATAATGCAGAGGCTGAGATAAATGCGGTTAAGAAATAAACTGAGCATTTAGATAGACAGTTTTGAATTAATATAAAGGAAAAAACATGAAATACAGTATATACGCAGTACAAATGTTTCTAACACTAATCTTAATTATTGGTTTAGTGTTTGTCTTTCCGATTTATTTATATGCAAAAGATAATGTTGTTACAGTGGATATTATTAAATTCAAGTTTGCTCCACAGGAGGTAACGGTTACTCCAGGTACAACAGTAAAATGGATTAATAAAGAAAAACGTCAGTACCATAGTGTCTGGTTTAAACAGTTAAATGAAGTGGAACCTGAGTATATTTTTCCCGATGAATCTTATCAGCGTAAATTCGATAAGGTAGGTACATTCCCATATCGATGTGGTCCTCACCCTAAAATGACAGGAACTGTGCATGTTAAATCCTAATGTTTTAATTTCGCTAGTCGGTGCGGGTCCGGGTGACCCAGACCTTTTAACGCTTAAGGCATATAAACTGATTCAACAGGCCGATGTGATTGTTTACGATCGACTGGTGTCGGATGAAATTCAGCAGTTAATACCTCATGGAGTAAAGAAAATATATGTAGGTAAAGCGTCTGGTAAACACCATATGAATCAGGATGAAATAAATGAACTACTGGTTAGTCTGGCTAAAAAAGATAGAAAAATTGTCAGATTAAAAGGTGGGGATCCATTTATTTTTGGACGAGGTAGTGAAGAAGCATCCTATCTTGTAAAACATAATATTGATTTTGAATATGTACCCGGTATAACCGCAGCTTCAGCCTGTAGTGCTTATGCCGGTATTCCATTAACCCACCGCGGTGTTGCCTCCAGTGTCAGATTAATTACCGGACATTGCCGAGCTGACAAACCATTAGATTTAAACTGGAAAAGTCTGGCAGATAAAGATACGACGTTAGTGTTTTATATGGGGCTTGCCAGCTTACCTCAATTAAGAGAACAGTTAATTGAGGCTGGTTTGCCTGCACATACACCTGCAGCCGCTGTTGAAAATGGCACGAAACATAGTCAACGACGTTGTCTGTCTACTCTTGATAAACTACCCGCTGATGTAATTGAAATGTCGATTAATTCACCAGCTTTAATTATTATCGGTAATGTGGTTAACTTTGCGGAAGAATTAGACTGGTTTTCTCCAGCCACAGGTGAAGAAGAATTAGATGTTAAATCCAGGCAATATACTGCAGACGCTTAGTGTTTTATTGATAGTACTATCACTGAATCATTATGCTGTGGCAGCAGATAAAAGTGATCAGGAACTAAAGCATTTGGTTAAACATGATTGTGGCTCCTGTCATGGCATGACGTTAAAAGGTGGCCTGGGGCCAGCGCTTCTTACTGAATCTTTAATACAGAAACCTGATGAATTACTTTTTATTACTATAAAAGAAGGTCGTCCAGGTACACCGATGCCACCCTGGAAGAGTTTGTTGTCTGATAATGATATTCATTCGATTGTAAAACTTTTGCGTAAAGGCCTAAATTAACAATTTTTTAATTTGTCATCCCCAAATGCTTGTGCCGGCGATCCAGCGTGCCTATGATTATTACACGATATCTGGCTCAAGCATTCGAGAATGACTAAGGATAACCAGATAATATAAATTATGAAAAAAATCCTCCCTCTGATATCAATATTATTCTTAACCGCCTGTACTTCGCATAATTTACGAGGTACAGGTGATTTGGGTCTTATCATTGAACGTGCTATTGGTCAGGTTCAGTTAGTTGAGCATACAGGTAATACGTCACTCGCTACCATAAAAGGTTTAGGTGATTTATCACATGCTTCTATCGTGTATTCACGTGATGCTCGATTTGGCTATGTATTTGGACGTGATGGTGGTTTAACTAAAATTGATGTACTCGAACAAAAAATAGTTAAACGAGTCATTCAATCTGGTAATAGTATTGGGGGGGCAATATCGCAAGATGGAAAACTCATAGCCGTTTCAAACTATAAACCCGGAGGTGTGAAAATATTTAATTCTGATTCGCTGGAATTAGTAGTTAATATACCGGCAATTTATGCAGATGGTAAGCAGTCTAAAACAGTAGGTTTAATTGATGCACCAGGTCAGTTATTTGTATTTGGTTTATACGATGCAAATGAAATATGGGTAGTAGATATGAAAGATATCACTAAACCCGTCGTTACAAAATTTAAAGATATTGGTTCATTACCTTATGACGGATTAGTAACACCCGATGGACGTTATTATATAGCGGGGCTGTTTGGTGAAGATGGCCTGGCTATGTTAGATCTATGGCACCTTGAAAAAGGTGTGACTCGAATAATGAATCACTATGGCAAAGGAAAGGAGAAGTTACCTGTTTATAAAATGCCGCATTTAGAAGGCTGGGCGATGGCCGGTGATAAAATGTTGTTACCCGCAGTTGGTCAGCATGAAGTATTGGTAATGGATAATAACTGGAAACAGGTAAAATCAATAGCAGTACACGGGCAACCTATTTTTGTAATGTCACGACCTGATCATAGACAAATGTGGGTGAATTTTGCACACCCCAGAAATGATACAATTCAGGTTATAGATACAGAAACACTTAAAATTATTAAAACGCTTAAACCGGGTAAAGCAGTGTTGCATATGGAATTCAGTCCAAGAGGTGAGCATGTGTGGATGTCTGTGAGGGATGATAACAGAGTGGATGTAATTGATACTGAAACCTTTGAGGTGGTTAATAGTTTAACGGCTGATAAGCCGAGCGGGATATTCTTTACAAATCGTGCTCATAAGATTGGATTATAGATATTATGATTAACATTAAAGCGCTGTTAATTAGTGTTAGCGCAATGATTTTTTTGGGTCTGACATTTGAACTTATATTTCTGTTTATAGATATTGGTTATAACATTCTGATGAAAAGCTATCCGGGAGCTCAGGTTGTCAGGCAGCCATTTTATTACCTGTTAGTTTTAGCCGGTTTGTTTTTTGTTATGTTTACGGGTGGGTATCTGACATCCATTTATACAAAAAAATATGTAACAGCCCATTCTGTGCTTGCAGCGTCAACGGTGTGTGGAATAGCTCTATATGCTACCAGTAGTGGTTATGATTTCACCCTGTTGAGTGTATTGTTCGTTATTGTTTCAGTTGCTTTCGCTTTGTATGGGAATATTGTATATAAAAAAAATGATAATGAAGAGCAGCATCTTGCTTAGTTGTTGAATTGTATTTTTCAGGTGCCTGTACGAGTGCATAAAATAGTATTAGATAGAGCATCAGGGTGCAGCTAAAAGAGCACTTACATGGCCGTGATCTATATTTTACAATTATGGTTTCTGGCGTTACTGTGGGAGAGAAATGTTAATAAGGGATTGTATATATTCATACGCAAGATTCTGTCGACATGAAATGCAGGTTATCGATGCATTACCGCGATTCCCGCGGTAATGCATCGATAACAGATCAGAAAAAATGATATAAATCAATATTTGATACACGTCATAAATTATCATAATTAACCTATTAATCAATAGCTTACTATGAAAAAACAGTAAAAATAGCTGCTATACACTTATCAACTTGTCCTAAGTCAAGGTTAATATTCTTAATAGCTGTAATTTTAAAGTCCAATGACAACAGTTTCAGGGGGCAGGAGAAATTATGGCGTTAGATCAACTTAATGATCATGGCTCATTTCATAAAACTGAGCTCACTCAGAAGTTACTTAATGAGTATCAACACAACTTTCCTGTTACCAGTACACCTTACGCCGATATAGGTAAACGCCTGGGTGTTGATGAGCAGGCTATTATTGAGCTGTTGAAGGACTTAGATGAAAAAAGCATTTTAAGCCGCGTCGGCCCTGTTTTTCGCCCAAACCGTATTGGTGTTAGTACTCTGGCTGCTATGGCCGTACCAGAACATAAATTAGAAGCCATTGCCAATATTATTAGTTCATACTCTGCGGTTAATCATAACTATGAACGTGAGCATCATTTCAACCTGTGGTTCGTCGTAACGGCAGAAAATAAATTACTATTAGACAGTACGCTTGAAGACATGGAGGTAAAAACAGATATTCGTATTATGTCTCTACCAATGGAAAAAGATTATCACATTGATCTTGGGTTCCCATTAAAGCTGATAAATGGGGGACGTAGTCATGATTGATGAAAGGCGTTTGCTATCTGTTCTACAGAAGGGACTACCTCTTGTCTCTCACCCATATGAAAGTATAGCGAATGATATAAACAGTACTGAAGATGAAGTGATTAACTACATTCAGTTAATGCAGGGTAAAGGTGATATAAAACGTTTTGGCCTGGTCGTGCGTCATCGAAAACTGGGCTATAAATCTAATGCTATGGTTGTTTGGGATATTCCCGAGCAAAGAGTTGATGCACTGGGTCAATGTTTTGGTCAGTTTGATTTTGTTACATTGAGTTACCGGCGCCCACGACATCTACCTGACTGGCCCTATAATCTATTTTGTATGATTCATGGTCAGGATAGAGAAGATGTAAAACGTAATCTAGAGTTGATGATTAAAAGCTGTGATGTTAATGGTGTTAATCATGAATTGTTATTCAGTACTCGTTGTTTTAAACAACGTGGAGCAATTTATATAAATCCGGATAATGAAAACGATAATTCTAAAAAAGTAGCTGTTTAATGAGTCTTCATAAACATGATCGAATAATTATCAATCAACTACAGGGTGGTTTTCCTCTTTGTGAGAACCCGTGGCAAGAATTAGAATGTACATTGAGTATTCCGGCAGAGGAAATTATTAGCCGAATTGAACGAATGAAGTCTGAAGGTTATTTAAGCCGATTTGGGCCCATGTATCATGCTGAAAAAATGGGCGGTGGTCTTACCCTTGCTGCAATGAAAGTAGATGTGTCTCGTTATGATGAAGTGACTGATATCGTAAATAGTTTTACAGAAGTTGCGCACAATTATGAGCGTGATCATGAATTAAATATGTGGTTTGTTATAGCCACAGAATCGCCTGAACAGATTCAGAAGGTGATTAGTGAAATTGAACAGAAAACAGGTATTAAAGTATATAACATGCCTAAAAAACATGAGTTTTTTCTAAATTTAAAATTTCAAGTGTGAAGATTAAATTTAGTGCTTTTTGATCAATTTTTATTTCATTTATGACACAGGTACTAGAAGAAAGACGAGGATTTAAATTGTTGGCGATGTCAGTACAAAAAGATGATTACAAACTTGACGATGTGGATAGAAAAATAATATCGGCTACTCAGTCTGGTTTGCCTTTGACGATACGTCCATATCATGATGTTGCTGAGCAGATTGGAATGGATGTTAAAGAGGTTATTACCCGGATGCAACACATGACAGATCTTGGCATTATTCGTCGTACAGGCGTAGTACCAAATCATTATAAATTAGGGTTTAGGTCAAATGGCATGAGTGTCTGGCAAGTGCCTGAAGAAAAGATTATACAATTAGGTAAAAAAGTAGGTTCACTAGATTTTGTTAGCCATTGTTATCAGCGACCAAGATTTTTACCTGAATGGCCTTATAACCTGTTTGCTATGGTGCATGGTACTACACATGAAGAAGTTGATTATAAAGTTAAACAAATTTCAGAATTATTAGCCGATGATGATAACGGTCACCAGATTTTATTTAGTACTCGAATCCTTAAGAAAACGGGTTTAAGAATTTAACAGGAATCCATTATGTTCAGAATGACACAATTCATGAAATCACTGGCTGAAGATACGCCATTAGGTCATGCACGAAAGCCACCCGGACCGGTAGTTATCTGGAATCTGATTCGTCGTTGTAATTTAACCTGTAAGCATTGTTATTCAATTTCCGCAGATAAGGATTTTCCCGGTGAACTAAATACGGAGCAGGTCTTTTCAACAATGGAGGATCTTAAACAGTTTAAAGTGCCCGTGTTGATTTTATCAGGCGGTGAGCCATTACTTCGCCCTGATATTTATGATATTTCTCATCGTGCAAAAGAAATGGGTTTTTATGTTGGATTATCTACAAATGGCACCTTGATAACAAAAGAAAATATTAAGAAAATTGCCGAAGTGGGTTATGACTATGTGGGCATCAGTATTGATGGCATGGAAAAAACTCATGATATGTTTCGACGTCGTAAGGGAGCCTTTAAAGAGTCTATGCAGGGTATCGATTTATGTAAAGAGAATGGTATCAAAGTGGGTATGCGTTTTACGCTTACTCAGGATACCGTGCCGGAATTACCAGACATTTTAAATCTAATGAATGAGCGAGACATAGATAAATTTTATCTATCGCACCTTAATTATGCAGGTCGCGGAAATAAAAACCGTAAAGATGATGTTTTTCACAAAATTACCCGAAGTGCCATGGATTTATTATTTGATACCTGCTGGGATAATATTCAAAAAGGAAAAGACCGAGAGTTTGTAACGGGTAATAATGATGCAGACGGTGTTTTCCTGATGCAATGG
>Ga0316204_10002776_pt1 | contig 38043 bp, 32 predicted proteins | sample 6monrhotite_MG_2_FD_205661 | JGI IMG/M metagenome (GOLD analysis project Ga0316204, IMG submission 205661) | Microbial mat bacterial communities from mineral coupon in-situ incubated in ocean water Damariscotta River, Maine, United States -... | ecosystem: Environmental > Aquatic > Marine >... | reverse complement strand
CAATGGCAGCAGGTCTTAACCGCTGCTGTGGCTCCTACTGACGTCACCATCCTGATCAGTGACGCTAACGCTTTGGTCTTCGGGGGAGCTACCGATACCTACCGGCTGACCATTCAAAAAGGGGGCACCAATCAGTATGAGGTGGTGCAAGTCACCGGGAGGACCGGCAACAACCTGAACGTCGAAAGGGCCCAAGAATTGACCACGGCCTTATCCTTTATCGCAGGTGATCTAGTCGATATCCGGCTCACCGCTGGAGAGGCCCAGAGCTGGTCGAAAACTGAAGAGGGTTTGAGTCTAGACGCCAACTTTAATGTGCAAGGGAATCTCGCTAAGGCGGTGGTTTCGGCCTCTGCAGACTTGACCCCCACTAACGCTCAAAAACTGGTTTCAGTAGCGGCGATCAAGGACTATGTAGACCAATCTTCTCCAGTGGGGATGATTGTAGCCTGGAACCCTGGGTATTACTCAAATACAATTAATGGCGGATTTAGTCTCACTTTAGGGGCTGGAAATAACGTTGCTGCTGCAAACGCATACCTCAATCCAAAAGGATGGTATGTCTGCGATGGGGCAGCGCTGAACCTTGCAGGATCGCTGATTTTTAATGGAGCTGGACGTAATCTGCCCAATTTAACAGATAATCGATTTTTGAAGGGAGCAGCAGGAGTCGGAACATCCGGTGGCTCTAATATAATGGCTAACCACACCCATGGGCATAGCCTAACTACGTCCAACGATGCCCACAACCACAGCGTCACCACCGATGTATTTTACCATGCGGCAGGAGAGATAGGAAACTACAGAAACCTTGTCACCGCATACACCGGCCTTGTCGGCATGCAGTACATTCAAAACAGTTCAGTCAATGGGGCGACTTCAAATTATAACCACACCCACACCATCAACGGAGGGGTCGGAACAGGAGGTGCAGACGTCGCAGCTGCTACGACGAGCATTCTCCCTAAGTATCTTGATACTCTATTCATCATCAAAGTGATTTAACGGAAAAAACATGGCACTAAAACGAAATATTCCGGGCACCACCAAGTACTATTATGGCTTGATCCGGCACCTTCAATACAGCAAACCAACAGGTGATGCTGCATCTTCCACCCATCTAGTGGTGGTGGAACTGCAAGTGCGAGACACCACCGACTCAACCTTTGTGAAGGTGGAAAATACCTTAGAATACCGCCTGGAGGTTACCTTGAATGTTGATCCGAACGATCCATTAAAGTACCTAGTCGCCACTGATCCGTTCGACTTATCGGCGACGGGGACCAACATGGTCGCTCAGGCTTACACCTGGTTAAAATCCAACATCGCTTTATTCGGCGATTTCAACGACTTATGAAGGGAAAAAGCATGAGGTACAGCGTTAAATATAAACTGCCTGGGCAATGGTTATGGCATAAAGTGAAGGGGGTCAAAGGGGACGGTTTTATCGCTGAGACCAACGCCCGTTTTTTAACCTTGGTCGACGAAACCCGGATAGAAATCCCAGTGACCGCCACATTCCGTTTTAGCCCAAACAGATTCAGGCTCACTGAAAAACAAATGTCCCGTGAAGCGGGGCAGCCGGTTAGGATGGATAACTAGCCTAACCGCACCCTTGGCCTGTTCCGCTTACAAAACATCGAAATAGGTAAAGGGTGCGATGTTTTTGCAGTAGCCCGTCGAAGGTTAATCACACCACCACCGCACCCCCAATCCATAAACCCAACAGGGTTAATATAAACACATGTTCACTTAATATTATGACCTTCGACAAGCAAAAAAGAGCAGTTTTACCATGGCTAGGCGGGAAAAGTCGCTTAGCCCCTCAAATTATAGAGATGATCGACCAACGAAAACACACCGCATATGTTGAGGTGTTTGCTGGTGCGGCACATGTGCTGTTCCGTAAGTCAGAGTCAAAAAGCGAGACGATCAACGATATCAATGGTGAGTTGATTAATTTATACCGAGTGATACAGCATCACTTAGAAGAGTTCGTGAGGCATTTTAAGTGGGCGTTAATCGCCCGAGAAGAGTTTAACCGACTCAAAGCGTCAAACCCAGAAACCTTGACTGATATCCAGAGGGCCAGCCGCTTCTTCTACCTACAGAAGCTTACTTTCGCAGGTAAGCTTGGAGCCAGCTATGGAACTAGCACTACGGGAGCGCCTAGGTTTAACCTGCTTCGGATCGAGGAGGATCTAAGCCAGGCCCATTTGAGATTATCCCGAGTGAATATAGAGCGCCTAGATTGGGCGGAGTGCATCCGTCGCTACGACCGGCCACACACCCTTTTTTATGTAGATCCACCTTATTATGGCTGTGAGGGCGACTATGAAAAGGATATCTTCAGTCGGTCGGATTTTGAGGTGTTGTCATCGATGCTGCGGCTGATCAAAGGCGACTTTATCTTGAGCTTAAATGACCATCCTGCAGTGCGAGATATTTTTGCTTGGTGCGATTTAAAGTCAGTCTCGCTGAATTATTCGGCGTCAAAGGGAGCGACCACCAAAGCCAAGGAACTGCTCATTACCCCCAAGACATAAAAGGCCCTGACGGAGTTTTCCACCAAAGGGAAGCTCCTGTCAATCACATATAAAAACCCTGCACAACTCACCGCAAGATCATATTACGATTCCCGCAGACTTTTTTTTCCGGTTACACACACCATTGCGATCTACCTAACGATTGTTTTTATAAACCTATTGATCAAAACACACTTATTTGTGTGACAAATAAGCAGACAATCTTGCAATCAGGATACGTTGGGGATCTATTGGAACACCAGTCGGAAATCGGGCACGACCCTCGGCGTAACGAACGAAGTGATTGGCATGATCTGGCTGTAAGTCATTGGAATTCTTGGAGCGAGAAACGAGGTTCGAACTCGCGGCCTTCGGCTTGGGAAGCCGACGCTCTACCAGCTGAGCTATTCTCGCATACTGGAAGTTCACCAAGGGTACCAAAACACCGGGCCATGTCAAGGGTAATATGTGGGACAGTGGGAGTGTGAACGATTTTATGACAGGACTAGAAGCACCGGATAGCTAAGATCTTTGTTTTCGTTTTGGGTATACCTATAAACTAGGATTTTAGCGGACTTCTAGAACAAGCCTGCAGAGCAAGATACCCATACATTCGGCGTAGCTTAGCTCTGGTTTATGCTTGCTGAAGACAGGGAATTCAAGAGTCCGGCTAACAGGGAAATCAGTCAATCCAAAGGCAGATAACTTGAGTCAAGGGGTTGTAAAGTACGGTTTTTTCCTTGCTTTTATCGATGTTTTTAGGGTATAGTGCCCCATTATCATCCTGTTTCTAGCGGATGTACTAGACAGGCCTGTTCGATATCGCCAAGAAATCCTCAACTGTGAATCAGTCCTTGTTTCGTTTACTGGCTCTGCTTTTTTGCAGCGTGTTTTGTTCAGGGTTGCTGATCAGCTGTAAATCTGGTGGCAGCCCAGTGGCGGACACACCCTCGACTGAGATCACCACTGCAGAGGTACCCAACGCCCCCGTCTTGCCGCCGAATATTGATCTATTGGGGACAGTCACCACCAACGCCCTTGGCTTTCGTGAAGTAGCCTTTAGCGTCTCAGGAGTCGCTTACAGCTTCATTGAAGCAACGTCGGACACCTTCACCATGGGCCTCAGCACGGGCCAGACGAATGAGACCCCTGAACACAGTGTTTCACTGAACACTTACTGGATTTCTAAAACGCTGATCAGTTTGGCTCAATTTAAAAGCTTTATCACAGCTGCTTCCTACACCACCGAGGCGGAACAAGGGGCGGGTTGTACGGTTTACGATACCACTCAAAATACATGGTCGCTGTCCAGTACAGCTAGCTATCTAGCCCCTGGATACACCCAACTTGACACACACCCTGTCTCTTGTGTGAGTTGGGCTGATGCTCAAGCCTACTGTGCTTGGTTTTCTGAGAGTGTGAGTGCAATTCTGTGTAACCTACCCACAGAGGCGCAGTGGGAACATACTGCTAGGGGAACTGATGGTCGGATATACCCCTTTGGAAGCGACTTACCCACCACGGGGCAAGCGAACTTTGCAGATGCAACCTTTGCTCTCACCTACACTGGCGTTAACGGGAGCAATGCCACATTGACCGATGGTTATGCAGCCACCAGTCCGGTGACTGAGATGACCGCCGGGGCGTCTCCCTTTGGGGTCTTAGATATGGCAGGCAACTTGTCCGAATGGTGTTATGATTACATGGATGAAAGCGGCTATGGCAGCTCAATCGTCACAGACCCAATGGGGCCAAATACTGGGGTCAACCGAGTGTACCGTGGTGGCAGTTGGGCGGATAACTTGGGGAACGCCCAATCTCAGTTGGACTTGGGCTACAATATCCGCAGCCACAGCCGTGCAGGCGCCGACCCAAAACAGCCAAGCGACCAAATCGGGTTTCGGGTAGTGATTGGCCCTGGAGCTGTCACTTCTGGGACAGCGTCAACCCCGTAAGCTCAACTGCCTTGGGTACGAATCGCTTGAAGATAGCTATAGGGTAGCCATAGGTGGCCCACCAACAGCAACACCCCTGAGCCACGCAAACACAGTTCCGAGCCAGTGAGATAGCCAACAAACAGCCCAAACACTGCGGTTTGTAGCAACCAAAAGTCCAACCGTTGCCTGCGGGCTGGAAAGATATCGTCCATGGTGGGGGTTGGTTGTTTGCCAACCTGTGGGCTGAACCGGTGAAACCAAATCAAAAACGGAACGATTTTGTAAGACATGCTGTGGGTCGCACCGACACCAAACCCAAGGATCCAGATCAAACCCATGATTTCTGTGGTATCCGCCCAACCAAGCACACCCACCAACCAAGCCAGAACCCCAGCAGCCATCCAACCCATTGATGTGATCAATAACCTCAAAGCGGGGTCTATCTTTTTGCGTCGCCGACCTTGAACACACTGTATAAACCGGTAAAGGTAAAGCACAAAACCAGCAACCCCAAAGGTAGATGCCAGCTTGACCCACAGAGAGCCAAGTTCGAACAAATGTGCAAGTGTCACCCCCAGCAGGCTGATTGAAATCAGGCGAATCACCCGGTAAGCATCCACCCCTTCAAAGGAGGGGCAGACATAAAACATCGGTAACAAATGATAGCTAACCCCTATCACCAACAGGGCGACCCATCCGACCAAAGCAACTGAAATGTGGGCTTCCCGAATCTCACCAAAAAACCCTGGTCCCCCTAAAAACTCAACCAATTTTGATACACCGAGCAGTGAAGCAAAGGCTAAGCTACAGGTCGCAATACGCATGGCCTCTAAAGTGGGCCGGGACTCTTGGTTCACTCGGTACAAAGCCAAGGCGGTCTGAGACAAAAAGATCAAGATCGCCGCAGACAAACAAACCAACGGCCACACCCCAGACAACAGCTCTGGCCAGGTAAAGTGGACCCAAAAACTCAAGGTGCCGAAGCTCAGCAGCCCGTGCACCCATTTAGACAAGCCACCCCATGGCACCTCACCCCCGATCATCACCGGGATCAATTGGTAAAAGGCACCAAACATGATCATCGTCAGCCAGCCAAGGGTCCAAAGATGTATCCAGCCGATCGTTGGTCCAGACATCATGTTTTGTGCCAGCAGAGGCCCTTGGAAGATCAAGCCTAACGAGCCCAAGATGGCAAACAGAGGGGCTGTGTAGAAGAACCGCAACGGGACATCTAGAGGCGGTGCTTGGTCAAGGCTTAGTCCGTTATACATGCTTTTTTCCAAATCAAAAGTTCGATATGCCCTTCTTGCTCTACCTTAAACTGGTGCTCAAAACCACGGTCCAACAAAACGGGGAACAAGCCACTGGGCCGGTGCCGATGAGTCATCAAAAGGGTGTCCCCCACCTCCATGGCTTCCAACTGCTCCAACACAACTTGCATCGGTTCAGGAGGCACCATCAAAGAACAATCAACCTGCCGTTGGGTCATTTTCGGAGCTAAATAGAGGAGTTAACTTGTCCATGAACTTCGTTATATCAAGCTGTTGGTCAAACATAGGGTACAACATATTTTCCTCTTTCAAGTTATGCTGTTGCATCAAAATCATCAGCGTTTCCCCTAAGTTAACCGCCTGTTCTGCATCTTGGGTCGCCCCCATGTCTGCCATCAAACCCTTCATTTGGGCATGTTCGATCCGCATCACTTCTGTAGGACCTCGGTCATGCATCCCCGTCAACTCTTCAAAGGCAGGGAACAACACTTCTTCTTCAACGGTGAAATGAAGGTTCATTTCCTCGTTGAATTTGGTCAATCCCGAGAAGTCTTCGTTTTGGTCCAACGCCTCTTCTGCGGCGGCGAAAAGCTGGTCACATCGTTTGTGATGGTCATGCATGATTGCAAAGATTGATTGCATTTGTTCCTTTTGAAAGGGTGAAAACTCAACACTGATGATTAAACACAGCGTTTTGGTGGGTCACGTTAAGGTGCTAGTTGGCTTAATAATTAACCTTCACACCTAAGGTCACAAGGTCTGAGCGGTAGTCTGTGACAAAAGGGACATCCTTGTGGCTGAAGCCCCAACCGAGAAGCAACGGTCCAGAAAAAAGCTGGGTTTCGCCATTATAAGCAAACTGGTTGGTGATTTCAGCACTATTGGTTACGGAGCGGTAGGGTGCATTGATATCCGTGATGTCATAGGTGGTTTTCAGGTTGCGACCTCGGAAACGGTACACCAACGTATGCTGAGCATTGAAAGCAATCATACTGAATGCACTTTCAACCTTCAGCTGGACTCCTTTTTTTGTTCCCAGCATAAAGTTTTCCAAAAACACCCGTAAATATCTCCAATAAGCATCTGGATTTGGCTTCGCTGGCTGTTCGTTTTGGTAACGAAACCCGGTCAGCCATTCCCCGGAGTCCGTGGAAGCAACAGTAGAAGCCTCTTTCCTCTGAGCGGCCCACATTTCCCAACCTTGCAATTGCCGGTTATAGGACCCTGCGGTAAAACGCTTCCAGTTATAATAATGTTGTTCTAACTCGCTGTTTTGGGACAGTACCGTGTCTTGCTCCGCTTCGCTGCTGAGGATAAGATACTCTTGGTTTTTCTCAACCTTAACTTTAAAGTAGTCCTGATTGTACCCATCTACCGCCGTCTGGCTGGGCTCGTAGCTCCCTTCGAAGGGGGCGACCTGCTCTATCACTCGGCCAGCGATAAACTCCAGGTTTTCCGTTCTGACGCTCACTTCAGGGGTCCATTGATCCACTGAGCGACGTTCTAACAAAGTCTGCCCCTGGTTATAATGTTCTGTAGTCACAGTTTCTTTAGAAATCGACCACTCTTGGGACCCAAAACCCATACGGAACCGGTTCCATTGCCGGGTTTCGGCCTCGGTCGTAGTCAGCTCTCGGCCTGTGGCGATCGAGTCTCGCTGCCAGTAGGTATCCTCGGCTTTCGACCCACCACTGCTGAGCTCCCAGCCGAAGGCACTAGACCCCATACACGACACTAAGCACCCCAGCCCCAAACAAAAGTTACGGAACATCGCTCTACTTTAATTGAAAACGTTGGTTGTTTAACACTTCGTTGGGGTCGATCACTTTGACCATTCGAAACCCAACATGACGATCCATTTCCTCAGTGGTCATGAAACTACGTTTCGCACATCTGATGTCAGAGGCAGAGGAATCAAAGTGCCCCCCTCTGATCCCTTGGGTTGCCCTCATGCCAACCGTTTTCTTGGGCCTTTGGTAGGCCTTTGAATCCCATTGATCTGAAACAACCTCAGCCACGTTCCCACTCATATCAAAAACCCCTAGTTTGTTGGGTTTAGAAGAACCAACATCTAACGTTTCTCCCCAAACCAATTTAGACTGGTACGTTGGGTCCCTGTTTAAAGCCGAGGGCTTCGTACCATCATAAACAATCTCCAAAGGGCTCGCTGTGTTTTTTCCATTCCCATACCGCACCTTTGCGCCTAATTCTCGGCACACATACTCCCACTCGGCTTCCGTCGGGAGACGGACCTTGAAGGTTGTCAACGCCTCGAACTCCGCTAAAAACCGTCTGATTTCGTGGGCATTGATGTTTTCAATCGGTCGTTGTTCGCTGCGTTTTCCATGGTAGCTTGGGTTATAACCCAATAGACTGGCAAACTGCAACTGTGTCACCTCTTTAGTCGCTACAAAAAAGTCATTCAAACAGACCTCATGGGGGCTTGCGTCGAAACCAACAGAGTCTTCAAAGTTATTGCCCATGGTGTAACACCCCATGGGTGCTTGGACAAAGGTGGTTTTGGTTTTTGGTTCAAAAATGGTGGGGAAAAGGGTTTGCTCGAACTGGACCTTTGTGAAATTGGTTTGGTACAACAGCGCAGCAGAAAAATCAGCCCCAGAAATATTTGCCAAGGTGAGGTTGGATTTCAACATCAACGTATCCTCCAGCCGAGCTAAAGAAAAATCCGAACCGGTGAGGTTAACTTCATGAAACGACACGCCTCTTAACCAAGCCTCTTTAAAACTGCTGTGGCTGAGGTCTAGCCCGTCAAAAGAGACCCGTTTGATTTGAGCCCCTGCAAACCGAGGGGCCTTCAGTTTGGCACCCTTCAGCTTGATTTGGTCCAAGTAGACACCGCTAAAATCTATCCCTAATAGATTAGCCCCTTCGAAATTGGTGCCCACCAGGGTTGCACCTGAGAGCTTCGCACCCTTTAGGTTTGCTTGGGATAGATTGGTGTTGGTGAGGTTAGCTCCGCTCAGGTCTACACCCCGTAAATCATGGTTATGCAGGTCTAACCCCGATAAGTTCGCCTTGTTGAATTTAACCTCGATCAACTGGGCATAGTCAAAGGTTGTGTACCGGAGGTCCGTGTCTGAAAAATCGGATTTTGTTAAGTCAGCACCGGTGAAATCAGTGTAGCTCAGTTGGGCGGACCGAAAGCTTGTTTTGGCGAGCTTGGCGTCTCTGAACTTGTGACCGTCCCAATTGACAAGGTCAAAGATTGCGCCTCTCATGTCGGCTTCAAAAAACAGCGCCTCGTTGATGTTGCTGCCCGTGAAGTTTGCACCGTCTAGGGATGTTCCACGGAGGTCGGCGTTTTCTAAGTCGCTGTGGCTGAAGTCGGCACCCTGCAAAAGGGCAAACCGAAAGTCCACGTCGTGCACATCGGCGTTTTTAAACGATGTATGCTGTAGGTCCCAGCCCCTGAAATCCATGGCTTGATACGAACGGTCCCCCCCGGCTTGGGCTTTCAATCCTTGTTTGATTGGCGGACCACAGCTTGATAGCCCCAACAGCAGGCAACCGACAAAAATCAATAAAATGGTGGAGCTTCGACCCATGCTTTTCCCTGGTTTAGACTCCGGTTCGATACAAGGATCATGCCTTTGACTGCACTTTCCCACACAGGAATAGCATCTAGAAAAACTAGCAAATTTTGAGGTTGTTTGGTAAAGTTGGAGGGAACTCAAATAAAGGACTCTGATGCCAAATAAAACATACAAGAAAATCGAGATCGTTGGAACCAGTACCGAATCGATTTCCGAAGCCATAAAAAACGGGATTGATAAAGCTTCCAGCTCAGTGAGAGGGATGTCTTGGTTTGAAGTTGCTGAAATTCGTGGTTATATCGACGAACACAAAGACAACGAATCGACCTTCCAAGTCACCTTGAAAATTGGTTTCCGGCTCGACGAGTAACTTTCGCCCAGAAAGTTGCCTAAGGGCTCCGGTGCACCTCGGTTTGACTCAACACTCAGGCCGAGGACCAAGTGTCCTTCCCCCCCCCAGATCTCCGACCTTAAGAGGGCTGCTCTTCTTTGGTTGCTGCCTTTTTCTCCACCTTTTTTTTATGAAACCCAGCTAATTCTTTCTGCTCGTAATCCTCTCTGCGGTCCCAAATCCCTTTGACTTCCGTTTCAAATCGAGTAAAAACAGCTTTGTCGGCGTTTGATAAATAGCCGTATTTATCGGATCGAAATTGTAAGAAAAAGTCATAATACACCATCATCTTACGTTCATCTTTAAAATACAACGCCGCCATCAACAATAAGCGAGCACACCGAAAGCTTGTCAGATCATCTCGGCTTTTGACGAACAAACGTTCGGCGATAACCACAGCGTCCTTGAGCCGTAGGTGAGCGGTCGCAACATCTGATGAACTCATCAATATTTCCGCCTGGATCAGCCGCAAATTCATCGCCTGCTGCTCCCAAAGCTCAGACTCATTCGTATGGGCTAGCGTTTGGGCCGCATCGACTGCTATTTCATAAGCTTGCATCACCGTCGGTATCGAACGCTCGATCCCTTGCAATTCAGAGAGCCGATCAGCAAACATACCTGCTCGCTTTTCTTTTTTCTCCACCCACTGAGAACGCATGTCTGGGTTGGCCAGCTCAGGAGGGGTTTTCTCCCGACCTGGAACGCTGAATTGATTTTTGCTGGTTGAGGCAAAATAACAATTCGGGCACACAGTGACTCTAATTTTGTTGAAATCAATCGGATCAAATCCTTCATTAGCCCCGAAATACCCAGGGGTTTTAAAAATATTTTCATAGGGTTGTTGGCTCTGGTGTCTCAATTGATAGAAGTTAAACGCTGCCGAGTGGTCACAAACAAAACACTTAACCTGCCGCACTTGCACCGAGTTCACCTTCGGGTGCCGGACCAGCAGGCCTTTGGACTGTGCATCTTGGTCTTCTAAAGAGGTGTTGAGTTTGACGTTATTCACCAACTGAACCCCTTTTTGCTTCCAACTAACCAAACGACCACACCAGTCCATCAGGTCGGTGTAGCTTTTGGTTGGCATTCGGGAAAGATCGGCCACCATTTTGAGCAGTTGCCCACCTTGATAACTTAAATCTCCTTTAGTGGTTGCAATCTGGATGACTTCCATGAAAATCATCATCAACAGCTGCTCGTGCATTTTTGGCGGTGGCCTCAGCGGTGGCCGGTGCTTCATCATCACATGATTACGGAGTAACAATTGTTCTGATTTGGATTTGGTGCTGTTGAACAACTTTTTCATCAACGACACTTCCCGCTCTTCTTTCGCCCCTTCAACGATCAAAGCCGCTACAATCACATCAACATACCACTTTTTCTGTTCGGTATCGAGCTTATCTAAGGGAACAAAAAAGTATTCATCATGGATGCGTTTTTTGATCAATTTCTGTTGAAATGCCTTGGCCTCAAGCCCCAATTCACCCCAGCTAAGCAACTCTCGGGCGTACATCGACTGGAAGTCAAAAACCACCGCAATTTTTCTCAGCAGATCCTTTTCACGCTCAATCAGCTCTAAATCTGAGATGCAAATCTCGATTAGATTGGTATAAACCTGAGCCAACTGAAATTTGTCCAGCCCAGCAGGAGGCTGCTCCAATAAAAGGGGCATTTTTTTTGCTTCAAGCAGCTGGATGAGCTGTGCTTGTACGGGCTTATCTTCGATATACTTTAAAATACCTTTAACAAATTTGACTTCAGAGGGCGCTATGGATTCATCCGCTAGAACGGCAGTCACTACCAGTTTAGCGTACCAAACAATTTGGTCCTGCTCGAATTTTGAAATGTCTAAGGTCATACTGTAGTCTTTAATGTGTATATTTTTCGTGTATTGCCAACTTCTTGGCAGTTAAAAACCTAAATCCACCCTCAACAGCCCACTAATTTTTTCAGCTTTTTAAGTTTAGCATCTCAGGATAAATCCCTCTAGTGCTAAATTATTTTTCAGTTTCCTGCTCTTTCTCTTTGTCATAAAACTTCCAGGTTTCCCCGACAATCAGCCTGGATGGGCGACTCAATGATAAATAGGCCCATGCCCATTGGATGATCACAAACATCCGGTTTTTGAACCCGACCAAGAAATATATATGGATCAGTAACCAGGTAACCCAAGCAAAAAAACCTTCAAACTTCAACGAACCAAACTGAACCACCGCCCGGCTGCGACCAATCGTCGCCATTTGGCCCTTATCACTGTATTGAAAGTCGCTTCTGGGGCCACCGCCCAATTCATCCAATATATTCTGAGCCACCTTCCGGCCCATCTGCATCGCCACCGGAGCCAATCCAGGCAAAGCTTCATCCCCTTGGTGGGAAAAATTTGCTTGGTCCCCAATCACAAATACATTTGGGTCACCAGCCAAACTTAAATCTTTCTCGACCATCATCCGGCCCAGCCTGTCTCTCTCGGTGTCCATGGGTTGGCTCAACCGGGCCGCCTGCACACCTGCTGCCCACAAAATGGTGGAACACTTCAGGAGCTCTTCCCCAACCGTGACACTGTGAGCATCTACAGAGGTAACCAGGCTCGAAGTCCACACCTGAACCCCAAAAGACTCTAGGTCACGGGTGACTCGCTGCGAAAGTTTGGCATCAAAACTAGGCAAAATCCGGGGGCCAGCTTCAATCAAAATCACCCTCGCCAAGCTTGGGTCAATGTGCCAAAAATCTTTGGCTAAAGTAAACCGGCTCATTTCCCCGATAGCGCCCGCAAGCTCTACACCTGTTGGTCCTGCACCAACCACCACAAAGGTCAGGTGTTGTTTTTGTTTTTGACGGTCCTGCTCTTTTTCTGCTTGTTCAAAGGCGTTTAAGACCCGGCTTCTGATCTCGGTTGCCTGCTCCAACGTCTTGAGCCCAGGGGCAAAGACTTCCCATTCTTCATGGCCGAAGTAGCTGTGTTGCACTCCACATGCCATGATCAAATAATCGTAGCTATACTGGTGTTCCGCTGTGATGACTTCTTTAGACTCACGTTTGACCTCTAAAACTTCTTCCTGCAAAACCCGTATATTTTTGCTTCCTGAAAAAATACCTCGGATTGGCTGAGCTATTTCCGCCGGGCTCAGCCCCGCCATCGCAACTTGATACAGCAGCGGTTGGAAGAGGTGGTAGTTTCGTTTGTCCAGCAGGGTGATCTCGATCCCGGGCTTGTTCACCAAACCTTTGGCAACATTCAGACCGGCAAAACCGCCGCCAACTATCACTACCTTTGTAATGTCCATTCTATTGTGCTCTGTTGAGGTATTTAAAGGTTATGCTGTGTGGTCTTTTGAGCTACATATTCAATCAATTGAGGGACGATTTCTTCCATGATGTTCCCTCCTTGGACTTCATTAATCTGCCGCACTGCTGAAGGGCTGGTTAGGTTGATTTCGGTGACCTGTTCCCCGATCATATCCAAACCAACCAAAAACAAACCCTTGGCGAACAGCTTTGGGCCCAGGTCAGCGACAATATCCGCCTCTCGGGGGCTCAACTCGGTGGGTTCACAAATCGCCCCTTGGTGGATGTTGCCCAAAAAGCTACCTTCTGCAGGGACTCGGTTGACCATGCCCACCGGTTTCCCGGCGAGTAAAAAGATTCGTTTGTCTCCGGCACTGACTAGGGGCAAAAACTTTTGAGCGGTGAGGAACCGTTTCCCCCCTTGATCATCTTCAAACAGCCCCAACAACTGTTCAAGTGTCCCCTCGATCTCCAGGTCGATCAACTCAATCCCCCGGCCAGAACAATCGCCTAAGGGCTTCACCACCACCTTCTGGTGTAACTGCGTAAACTCCAGCAACCCTTGGGCACACATCCCTGTCCAGGTGTCCGGGGTGTACTCAGGCCAATTGAGGGCCACAAGCTTTTCGTTGAACTCCGCCAAGGCAGACGCTGGGTTGATCTGCACCACCGATTGGGGTAGGTGTTGCAGCAGCAAGGTAGCGTGAAAATAATTGAGATCAAAAGGCGGATCTTTGCGGATGACCATACACTGGTATTCAGCCGCAGCAACGCTGACTTCGGCACCTAACTCAAAAGGGGAGGTCGAAACCAAGGGCCTGACTTGAAAAACCACTTGGTCTTGGTGCAACCCAAGCCCCTCAATTTCAAGCCAGTCAACTTGATGACCTTTGTCCAGCAACGAACCCATCATCAACAACGAGGTCTCGGTTTGCAAATTTAAGGACTGGTAGGGGTCCATCCAAAAACAAAATTTCATGAAAACTCAGGCAACGAAAAGGGCATCTTACAGGAACAAAACCAAGTGTTTGGCCCCTAGGTATAGGGTTCGGTGTAGCTTACCGAGCAGCGTAGCCTTGGTCAATCCTGATTTACCAGCGCCCTGGTGGCAAATGCCCCCTTCAGGCTAGGAAGCTTAAATCCGGCCAAGATGATGTCATTTTGGCCGGATTTTTAAATTCAGAGGCCTGGATTTAGTATGTTACAGACTTTGCGGAGTTTGGTTGCGAGGCCGAATTTTCGTCTCGCAACCAAACCGATTTACTTCACAAATACAGTCGTGGTGTTTGCCTGTAGGGCGATGGTGCCGAGCATTACTTTGACTTTTTTGCTGTTATTCATCGCTTTGATGATGGCTTCGACCACATCATGGACACACTGGCATGCCTTGCGTGGTTCGGTCGCTTCGACTTGGAAGGACCAAGAGGTGTCCAAGCCTTCTAACTGTTTTGGCTTGATATCAGTTTTTGTTTTCAGATGTTTGCTGAACTCTGGGTAACGGGGGGAGTTGCTGTTGGTGAAGCTATAAGTCAACAGGACGTGGAAGGTGATTAAACCTGTGGATTCTTCATTGACCATTTGAGTCTCTTTCTTTGCAGGCCTTTTGCCCTGGGTTATTTGATCTTGGTTTCGTCCACCCGGTGCAATGCCTCCAGATTTTCTGCCTCGGTAAGCGCTGTACGAGAAAGCAAGGTGAGTCGGTCCTTTTTTCCTGTTATTTCGGTGTTGTTTTATCGTCAACTTAGCAGGGGTGCCACTGTGCATGCAACTGGCACTTTTCACTCCAGAGACCTGGAAAAGGACTGATCTGGGGCAGGTTGGCACCACAACGACCAACGGCTGCAAAGCCTAGGGCCGGAGCCCGGTTTGGGCTAAGCGGCGGTGGGCTTGGTCACCCCAGGGGAAGCGGACCTCTCAACTGATAACGACCGCCGGAACAACTGAAGGCTTGTCTTTCATTCTCCACTCAGGCAATATGTGGGATATCTCAATAGGGAATTATATGAGTAAGCGAATAGCCATTGTAACCCGTGAACGACAAGCTGAAGCCATCCGTATTGCTTCAGGGCTCTTGTTGTTAGGCGATGAGGCCGAAGTGTTTGTCCCTGGAACCCTGTTCCAAGAAGATGACGCAACGGTCGCTCAGCTGAAGATCTGCGCAGAATTCGACCTACCAGTCTATTCTAGCCACCCAGAAGCCCCAGAGGCATTGCGCCTCTCTCCTGATGAATTGGCTCAAAAGCTTTCGACCTTTGAGCGTATCCTCCCGATTTTGCCATGACCGCCTTGATTCTACTCAAAGAAGACACCGTGGATCAGGATCTATCCGCTTTAGAAAACCAATACACCGCCTCTGGCTTAACGGTTTCGAAGGTTTCGCTGTTTGATGGTCAGCCAGATTATGCAGGTTTATTGCTGCAAATCGAAGCGGCTGAACATGTCATTTGTTGGAAATAGGGGGAGTGATGAAACTAGGGATCTTAGTGGTCGATCAGACCTACAAACAACACTTGATTGGGTTTTCCAAAGCGGCTCTGGCCCATGGGTGGACGGTGAAGGTGTTTTTTAATGACGCCGGGGTGCAGCTGTTGAGCGACCCCGACATCGAAGCCTTGGCGGCGGATGGCGTAGCGATGGGCTACTGCGAAACCAGCGCCAACCGCATGGGCATTGCAATGGAAAAGTTGCCTCGGTGTTTCAAAAAAGGAACCCAGTTCCAACATGCGATGATGCACCAGTTTACGGACAAAGTCCTGGTTTTTTGATTTTCACAACTCAATCAACAGCTCTCCGGCTTGCAAATTCTTCCCCCTTTGCAACCCTGCACTGACCGCTCCGGTTGCCAGTTCCAAAACGTAAGGCCTGATGGCCTTGGAAAGCGATATGGAAGCCGACCGGGGAACCGCTGCAGGCAGGTTTGTCACCGCTGAATGGATCACCTGCCCCACAAGGTAGCTTGGTTCTTGGTGAGTACAGGGCCTTGAGGTCTCAAAGCAACCCCCTTGATCAATCGAAATATCCACCGCCACCGAACCGGCAGGCATCAACGACATCTGTCGCTGGTCCACCACTTTGACGGCGGTTTTCCCTAGTAGATACACCGCCCCGATCAACAAATCGGTGGTTGGTAGGAGTTCTTGCAGTGCCTTTGGGGAACTCAGCTGGGTGATGATCCCTGGTAATCTTTGTTCACAGGCTGCCAGCGTGTTTTGGTTGATATCGAGCAAATGAACCTGGGCACCCATTAAAAAAGCAAGTTTTGCGGACTCAAACCCGGCAACCCCAGCCCCTAAAACAACCACCGAGCCCTCAGTGCCAAAAGAAGTCCCCCCGAGCAGTGTCCCCTTACCGCCATAAACCGAGTGGAGCAACCGAGTCCCGATTTGAACCGCCAGACGGCCAGCGATGGCAGACATAGGGGCCAAACAAGGGGTTGTCCCGTTGACCGACACGGTTTCAAAGGCATAGGCAGTCAAGCCGATCTTTTGTAACTGTTCACAAAGTGTGGGGTTTCCCCCTAGGTGGAGGTAACAAAACAAGGTATGATCTGGACGAAAAAAGGGAAGCTCTGAAGGTTGAGGCTCTTTGACTTTCAGTAACAGGTTCGCCTGATCATAGACCCGCTTTGCGCTGCCCAAAACCTCTACTCCAACGCTTAGGTATTCGACGTCAGGAAAACCGGCCTCTGCCCCCGCCCCCTTTTCTACGACAACCTTAACCCCGTTGCGGATCAATGAGGTGCAATCTGAAGGGATGAGCGATACCCGTTTCTCCCCTGGTTTGATTTCTTTCAAGATTCCTACGATCATCTCAAGCGCTCCTTTGGGAAACCAAAATTTAAGGTCAACATTCAATGGCCAACTCGATTCTATGGCTCCAGTGTATCAACCATGACGCCTCTCGGAAAGAAGAAAGATGGTTTTGCACCATGGATCACCCAAGCCTTACCTATAAGTTTCCTGCTTGAGTCCGTTGTACAAGGCTGGTGTAACCCCTGTTTAAGTTAATCATCAATGGTAGACGAAACCGCATGAAAAGCGGTACTTTAGAGACATAAAAGCGGTCGACCACTAGCCAGATGATCAATCATCTCTTTTTTTTTCTTGTGTGAGCCTATGCAATCCACCATAAACTTTGGTTTCTGGTTAAAAATCAGGCTTAACTATGCTTATAAGCAGCTGATATAATTTATTTCATGAAAATAATTCAATCCTTTGGAAAGGTGAGTTCCCAGATTCAGGTCGTGACACTTTTACTCAGCCTGTTACTCTATGGGTCTTCGGTGTCGGCGGAGGTGCAGTTAGACCCCTCTCACGATGTCCGCAGGGTCAACCCTTCGCTTTCTATCTTTCGTGAATCTAAAACATTAAGCCTGACCGAGGCCCTGCAACAGAAATTTGTCCCCTTAGGGTCTTCAGCAAAGGCTGGTATCAACCTCGGCTATACTTCGGAGGTGATTTGGTTACGTTTTGATGTCGTCAATCGTTCCCAAAAGGATGATTGGTTTCTTCATCAACAATATTGGTACATCGACAACTTTGAGTTGTTTCAAATCACTCCAGCCACAGAACAAACTCCCCAGGTCATTTCAAAGGTCGAACAGTCGTTTGTCGGTAGCGGGATCAACTTCCCTTTGCTGCTTCCACCAGGAGGCCGAGCCCAATACTTGGTCCGGGCTCAGGGCGATCACCTCATGGAGTTCAAACTTGAGGTTTGGGACGAATATGCTTTTTTTAGCGAAGAAACTCGGGAAAGCCTTCTGTTTGGATTGCTTTATGGGGCCATGCTTATTTTTGGGTTTTATGCTCTGCTCTATTTCTTCAACCTCAAATACAAATCTCAGCTTTACTTTGGCCTCCATGTAATCACTGCGACTCTTTTTTTTGCTTCCCTGAATGGCCATGCAGACCGCATTTTATGGCCCGACCTACCGGGGTTTAGTTACTGGTCTATCCCGTTATTTTTAGCTTTATCTCTCTTGGCGATCTTACAGTTCTCACAAGAACTGTTTAGGACCAAAGGTCAAACCCCTCGGATCCATCTGGCACTGAACGGTTATAAACTTCTTGTGTTGGCAGCGATGTTCACCATGGGGATTTCCTACCCTGTCTCCGAGATCACACTCACTCTCTTCGGGTTGACCGTTGTCCCCGTGCTGTTTGGCTTAGGGATATATTTTTGGAAAAAGGGCCGTGTAGAAGCAAAGTATTTTACCCAAGCATGGTTGATCTTTTTGATTGGCGTGTTTGCGCTGGGGTTGCGAGTGTTTGGGTTAGTCCCCACCAACATGCTCACCTTGTACCTAGGGCAAATTGGCGTTGTTTTGGAAGTGGGCCTGCTTTCTTTAGCGTTAGGCCAACGAATCCGGCTGATTCAAGAAGAAAGCATCGAAACCAAAAACGAACTGGCAGAGCAATCAGCAGCAGTAAAAAAAGTCAAAACAGCCGAGGAGCATTACCGTAGTTTGACCTATAATAACACCAGCGGGTTTGGCTATCATCAGTTGGTAACGGACGAAGAGGGAAAGCCCATCGACTACATTTTTTTAGAAATAAACCATCTCTTCGAAACCATGACCGGGTTACAAGCAGATCAGTTGATCGGGAAAACCGTGACCTCGATGATCCCAGGGATACAAAACGCTGAGCCTGACTTAATTTCTATTTATGGAAAAGTCGCCTTATCGGGGCAGACAGACAGCTTTGAACTCTATTTCGCTCCGTTGAATCGCTATTACCACGTCACGGCCTACTCCATAGAAACCGGGTATTTTGCGACCTTGTTTGACGACATCACAGCAGCAAAATTAGACAGCCACGAGCTCGAAATACAAAAAGAACGAGCTGAAAGTGCGAACCATGCAAAGTCCCTCTTTTTGGCGAACATGAGCCACGAAATCAGGACGCCGATGAACGGGATCATTGGAATGACCGAGCTACTGCGCATCACGGAGCTTAATTTAGAGCAAGAGCGGTTAGTAGATACCCTGAACATCAGCGCAAACCGGTTGATGGGTTTGTTGAGTAATATTTTGGATTTTTCCAAAATTGAAGCTAATAGCATCGAACTGTTTGAAGAGGTTTTTAATTTTTGGGAGCTGATCCATAACGAAATCGCCTTCGCAAGGACTTCCCGGCTTTCCAAGAATGGAGTGGTTCATCTAGAGCTTGCCCCGGAAACAAATTTATCGTTAAAAACAGACCCCTTGAGGTTGGGGCAAATCCTCAATAATTTGTTGTCTAATGCCGTTAAATTTTGTGTTGAATCCTATGATATCAAAGTGAGCACAAAGGTGCTTCAAACAGACGGCGACTTGGTCCAAATACACCTCACGATTGCTGACCTTGGGATTGGTATCGGCGAAGACGACCTGGAAAAAATCTTTGACGTGTTTACCCAGGCTGATGATTCGAGCACCCGGAAATTTGAGGGGCCGGGGCTAGGTCTGGCGCTGTGTAAGAGGTTTTTGACTTTGCTAAACGGCCAAATTTGGGTCGAAAGCACACTCGGTGAAGGCTCTACATTTCATATCAGTTTTTGGGCACAAAAGGTTGATTCCTTGAACCCAGCAACAGAACCGCTACCTCCGAGGCAAATTGCTGTTTCTTCCCTGGGAGACCTACCGGAGTTGCGGATATTGGTTGTCGAAGATGACTTGGTCAACCGGTCTGTTTTGAAAGGGCATTTAGCAACAATGGGTTACACCGCCAAATTTGCAATTGACGGAGGAATCGGCCTAGAAATGTTGATGGCGGAGCCTTTTGATTTGGTCTTGATGGACATACAGTTACCCAAACTCAACGGTATACAGGTTTTATCTGGTTATAAAAAACAGCACCCAGATTCCGAGACTTATTTTATTGCCCTGACAGCTTATGCAATGAAAGGAGACAGAGAAAGGTTTATAGCAGCTGGGATGGATGACTATCTGGCAAAGCCATATTTCTTATCGGACATGATTCCTGTCGTAAAGAAAGGCATTTCCCATATATCAAAGGAGAAATCGCAAGGCCTTGACCAAGTAAACTGACATCTGGTTACAATCTTTTTAACACGCTCATCCCTGAAACAGTTGTTAATCATCCATGGAAAAAACAGATCTCTTGAATACATTATATTTGGCAAAAACCCTGGCTTCCTTTGATGGTGAGCTGCACCCTTCGGAGATGCGGGTACTGGCAGATTTGATGATGGGGTTCGAAATCACCGCTCTAGAGTTGGACGAATACTGTAAGGGAAAGAAACTGCAAGAAACGCTAGCAAGCTTCCAGGATGAAAAATCCAAAGAATTTTTGGCCGACGTATTGAGCGTGATGGCTTGTGCAGATGGGCGGCTTGATGAAAAAGAGAAAAAGTTTTTGTCCCAAGTGTTCATGCGAATCGGCGGATCACAAAAAGTTGACCGGATTTTGGGGGATCAAGGGGAATCTGAAATCATCAAGATTTACAATCAACTCGATGAACTCGCCTATCAGTTCCGTCAGCACTCCTCAGCGATTCATTTTAACTCTGGCCAAGCGGGGCTCAAACTGGAGACAGAAAGCTGCCATGTTGCCTTTATGGACGAACAACACACAGAGCTGTTGGGCCGGTTTGGTGATTATATCGGCGCAAACTCCCCGAGTCCCCAAGACACCATCAGTTTATTGACCTTCTTGAAAAACTATATTGCCAACCATTTCGCTGAGGAAGAAGTACAAATGGAGAAATGGCAATACCCCCGCGCAGAGGTACACATCAAAGAGCACCGTTTATATATCGAAGCCTTTGAAAAATTACTAAACCAGTTTTTTATCGAGAAAGACAACGACGTTGTCAAGGCTGGTGCGATTGGTCTGCGTGACTGGTTCATTAAACATATCAACCGTTTTGATCACAGAATGGGGTTTTATTATAAAACGGTGTGTCTGGCGCAGCGGCAAATCAAAAAAGTTTTGGTTAACCCAGCTTCTGAGGAAGACGGGGGGAAAATAACAGATGCGCTGAACCAATTGGGTATCAAATACGTATCTACCGCTCATAAAGAACGGGATGTCTGGCTGGAACTGGAAAAAGAGTCCTATAATTTACTGGTGATCCAGCGCACAGGGCCTGAGTTTGCAGACTTAAAATTTGTAAAAAAACTCCGCCAACAGGATATTGGCTTGCAGGTACTGTTTGTCCCCACTTTAGACAACATTGGACACTTCAAAAAGTCAGCTTGGGAACTCAAACTGTTAGGGCCTAAGACCCATGTCGCTAGGTTCCCCTTCCGTCTAGGGGAGCTTGCCGGAAAGTTACACAATGCTCTATATTCAACGGTCCCCAAACCGGTCGATCTTTAGCCCCGGGGCTTGCCACTGCCCTAAAAGAAATGCCGGCTGAGCTGAACCTAATCAACCCTCATGGGGGAAGGGTTACAGCACCTCAGTGGGTAGAATCTCTTCTAACAAATGTGCGTCTTTCAGCACCCCGGCTCTGATCAAATCCTTCCAATCCACCCGGGTGACCTTACTAAAGCTCATCCCGTTGATGATTGTGTCTTTTTGCTGTTGATACAATGAGCGGGCTTCCTCGACCTTCCCTTGCAGCACCAAGGCTGAAAAACGGTTGGTCTGGATAAACGTCATCTTTGGGTTAAGGGCCAAACCGTCTAAGGCCGCTTGCTCGGCCTCAGCGTATTGTTTGGTGAACAGCAGGTAGAAGGAATAAGAACCATAGGCAACAGCCTTCTTACTCTCAACCCTAAGCCGAAGCGCCGCAGCCTCAGCCGCTTCCTTAAAGGCACCTAAACGAAACTGGGAGTGGGCGATGCCTTGATAGACACTCGCTTTTTTGGACTCATCCAAGGAGTGCAAATACTCACCCCAATTTTCTAGTAACCCTTGGAAGCTTTGCACCGCCTCTTCGTTACGTCCGCTGTTTTTTTGGTCATGAGCCAGCTTATACCTAAAGGACCGTTGTTGGGGCCACAGGGCAACCAGAGCTTTTTGGGTTTCCAGCGCCTTGCCCTTATGTTTGCCTTTGCGGTATAGCTTTTCCCGCAAGATCAAAGCATCCATATGTTCTGGGTAGATGCTCAGGATTTTGCTCAGCTTTGCATGGGCCAAGAGCAGGTCTTTCTCTTCGAGCGCCTTGAGGGCTTCTTGGTACAGATAATAAGTGTTTCCTGGTTGCACAGACTGCCAATGTTGCGCGGCAAAGGCTTCTTTGAAGCACTTGCGGCAATACAAGTTGCTCATTAAGTCCAAGCTCTGGGCGGTCTTGGCATTGGGTAGCGGAGCGGTCTCCAGGAGATAGGGCCGGAGGTAGCTATAGAACAAAGCGGAACGTTCTTGGTGTCGCTTTAACATCGGCAAAAACGGGGCGATATCCATTTTTTTATCACTGAACCCTTTCAAACGAAACCGAAAATCGGTGCTTGAGCGCTCAGCGAAGGACATCGCATACGAGGCGAAGAGCGGATCTGCTTTGAGGGTCTGGAATGTATCCTGGGTCGGTCTTGCGGCGAAACCCAACAGGTGGGCCATAAAAACAGTCTGCTTCCTCTCCGCCACAGTCAGCTTTGCATTCCATCGCTTAAACAGCTTCGGTCCCTCTGGTTTTGACAAGGCATAAAACACCTGTGCCAGCCCTCGGAGTTCCTTTTTGGGCCAATAAAGCACAATAGATGCTGAGCTGATCGCTTCTAATTCCATCAGCGTATACTTCGGCTTCCGGTGCAATATTTCTCGGTAAAAAACTTCCGGCTGTAAAATATCTGTTGGGTCCGAGCAATCCTTTCTACACAACCCAACTTTTCCACCAGGGCCGAGTTTCACCACAATTTCATTCAGCACCGCCACTGTTTTTTGCAGCGTCAGCAGGTCATCATCGGCAATGGCTGTCATTAAAATAACAGAAATCTTGGCTCGGCTGTCTCGGATCAGTTTATTTTCCGTATTGGCCAGGATATACCAATAGAGAGCTGCTTGTTCTTTTAAGGACTTGAGTTCTGTCTTTTCTTGATCTGTGAGCTCAGCCAATGTCTTGGTTTTTTTTGGCCCCGGATGGACACAACCGGATGTCACCGCCGCTTCACTCGAACAACCCTGAGGAGCTGGGGCAGCCGATTTCCTAAGGGACGGCCCGCTGGAGGTCTTAGCGGCGCAACCGACCACAATCAATGCGGCGAGTAGGTAGGTTAAACTCTGGGTGAATCGGCTTGAAATCTTCATGGGCTCAGTCCCTTGGTGTTTGATAAATGATGTTAACTGCTAGCCTTTCTTGGCATGAATTGCAACTTAATGATCGTTACCAACAGGGGTTCACTCATCATTACAGAGCAAAAAAGCCAAATGATCGATCAAACGGGGGGTTGATCCCTTCAGCAACAAATCAACCTTAGCATTGGTCAACCCGGTCATTTGATCTTGCGCTTGGCCAACGTCCTTGACCGGTGCCCAGCCTTTTTTCACGAACAGGTTGCTCAATTCAGGGCAGCCGCCTTTAGATAAATAGTGATCAACCCCTTTAGCACGCATGTTTGTGACCGACAAAGAAGCGCCCTGTTTCAAAAACTCAGCAGCTATTTTCAATCGCCCCCAGGTACAAAGCAGTCAACCGGGGAGGCCGATCGAAAAGGCGGCTTTCCCCTGTGGGCAGTTCGGTCGGAGGACTCAATAAAACCATCGAATCCCGGCCCCGTACACAAGTCAAATCCACCAAATACCCCACCCCTCCAGGGATACCGATTCTCATCAGACAGGAAACCACTTCAACCGCCTGTTTTTGAGAACCAAACTGGACGCAATATCCTGACTAAGAAACCCACTCCAGGTTGATCCATTACCGGTTGCAGCCAAAGCCATTCCCGCCACCCAATCAGCAATGGTGAATGCTTGGGCTAACAGCTTCAAGGCCTCACTCCCACTGGTACACTCGCTTTGCCTGGGTAGCCGATCCCAGTTTTCCAGGGATTGTTTACTTCGGGATAAACCTTCAATATCCTCGCCCTGGGTCAGATATAGAATCCCTCGTGCGCATGTTTGAAGTATCGTTTTTTCCCATATACGAGAACTGTTACAGCCAATTTTATCTTCAATCCTCTGTAATAGATGGATTATGTCTATAAACTTTTGAACCCGCAATAAAGAAACTTTTTTGTAACATCTGATTTTGAAAGGGTGTGAATTCGAATCATTTAGGTATTCATTGAGTATCCTTGAAGTAGTGCAAATAAAAAAGGAACCCGATACTAGGCTCAGAAACGAGGAAAAGTCATTTTACTTAACTGCAAACAATCTGCGTAAAGCTGAATAAAGTGACTAACATACTGTTTTAAAATAAAATATTTTTATTTAATGAATGAACGATGACAGGAAAAACTGCATCTGTTTGATGTAAAAGGATTTTGCTGACCAATCGGGAGGGATAGTGCTGCTCTTTGGTAGAGGAACTTGCCTGTGCGATGTTGGAAGGCAGGTGGTAGCAGCGGCGATAGGTTGAGGCTTTGCTTATACTTAGGGAGCTTTTTGCCAGACCCATGTTGGTCAGTGCAAAGGATTTCTCTGGCAGATCAGTAAACCGATGTGCTTCCCCGCGAATGAGGGCTCAATTAAAGATAGGGTCAAACTATTTTACCTGTAAAGAACTCATGCCCTGTGGGAGATGAAACCTATTCGGCAAGGCGAGACTTCTTTTTTGAATTCTTGATTTGGATTGCTATGGGATAAACTCTTTTTTGCTCAGAGGGGCGACTGACTGGTATCTTTGGGAATTAGAGGATTGAATTCACCGGTAATACTTGGCTTGTTTACCTGTTTTCGTGGATGCAATGTCAGAGTGCCCAGGAAACAGGCTAGATTTAAACACAGAAAACCGCTAGAAGACTCAGTAGTCCATTTGGGGGCCAGATTGATAAACGAGGGATTTTTCAGGCCGAAGATATTGCCTTAAGGTGCTGATACTTCTGGTAGCGAAGGACAGATTCGAACTGTCGACCTTACGATTATGAGTCGTACGCTCTAACCAACTGAGCTACTTCGCCGTCACCAGAATCCCTGAATCTAGGGAAATGTTTGCTTGATGTCAAGGGGGCCGGGGAAAAATATTTGCAAAGGCTCAAGCTGTTGAAAATATCGTTTATATTTCAATGCTATAACAGGGCACTGATTCAGCCGGAAAATACTGAGGAGCCGAACTGGCAAAAAACAGCCACCCAAAACAACCAAACAATCCCCACAGCCTGCTCCCTTGCCAACCAAACCCCTGGTCCGCTATTGTAAGGTCGAATCACCGATTGTGGAAGTTCAAGGGAACACCTAAAAATCAGCCTACAGGCAAGGGAATGGCAGGGAAAGAGTGGATTGTGATTGCAGACCCTCATTTGAGTGGTGAAGGCGGCGATGTGGAGGCAATGGTTGATTTGATCTCCCAGGTGCAGCCGGCAAAACAATCGATCCTGTTTCTGGGGGATTTGTTTCATATCTGGGCAGGGCCTCAAAAATTCCATACCCCACCGGTGCAGCGGTTGTTGGTTGCTTTGTGGACTTTTAAGGAAAAAGGTGGAACCAGTCATCTGGTGGTGGGGAACCGGGATGCTTTCTTTTCCCCCCAAGGAAGCAGGGCCTCAGTCCATTTGCCTTTTGATGTGATCTCCCCAGAGTTCGATCAGATCGACAGCCCAGCGGGGATGATTTTGGCTCATCACGGGGACTTGGTGAACCAATTGGATGAAAAATACTTGGCTTGGCGTAAGGTGATGAACCGTTGGTGGTTCCGGGGCCTGTTCCAGCTCATGCCTAGCCTAGTTGCTCAAAAAGTCATGTTTAAGGTAGAAGCGAAATTAAAGGGCACCAACCGGGCGTTTAAAATCCAGTTCCCAGAAGAACAATGGCGGTCCTATGTGTTGGAAATCGCCACCACGATGAGCCCGGCTTTGTTGCTGGTTGGCCATTTTCATCCTGAACAAGTCATTGAAACCAAAGCGGGCAACACCCTGGCTTTAGTAATCCCTGGTTGGCTAGAAAACCACCGGTTTGTAAAAATCTCTCCTGATCTTAGTTATGAAACATTGGATACTTTGGCTTAGTTGTTTAGGGTTGTTTGCCCAGACAACCCTTGGCTTGGAACTGTTGGTCACCGGAGACATGGCCGGGGAAATTCGGCCCTGCGGTTGTTCCGTGGAAGGACAACGTGGAGGGATTGAACGGCTGAGTGCATACCTGAAAACCAAAGCCGATAAATCCCGGCTTTGGGTGGATATGGGCAACTACTCGGTGGAGCCGTCGGCCCAGGGACTGTTGAAAAATGGCCTTTACCACCGGTTGTTCACCCAAAATCACCTCTTCGCCATGCTCCCAGGGCCAAAGGAGTTCTCCACCGGGAAACGAGGTATCGCAAAGTGGCGGATTCCCTACCTATTGACCAACCACCGAGGAGTTTTGGCCTATACTGAGCGGGTAAAACACCGCAAAGGCTGGCAGTTTTTTGGGTATCTCTCGCCAGATTATTTGAACACCGGCTCCCATCATGGTGGGTTGCTTGAAGGTGTACCTGGATTTTTGAAACGGGTAAAAAAGCTGCATACAAAAGAATGGAAGGCGGTTGTATTATTCAGGGGCTCAAAATCCGAACGGGACCAAATCGAGGCGTCTGGCCTCTTTGATACCCTCTTGTTGGCCAATCTTTCCAAAGACGAAAAAACCCAGCAATTGAGCGAAACCACCGCCAAAGGAACTTATTTCAGCCCTCCGCTCCAGGGCCAAGGGGTTTTACAGCTTAATTTGGACAATTTAAAAGGGGAAACTGCATGGCTAGGCCCCAAAAGTCCGCTTGATCCGCAGTGGAACAAACCGTTTTCTGACTACGATAAATCGGTAGAAAAACTGTTCTTCAGTTTGGTCTCTAAAGAGAACACGAAGGGGGACAAAAGGGTTTACAAGGGCGCAGCCTACTGTGTAAACTGTCATGTGGAACAGGGGAAAATATGGTCGAAAACTCGCCATGCACATGCCTTCAGCTCCTTAGAAAAAGCGGGTCGGCAGTTTGACCCTGATTGCATTGCTTGCCATACCCAAGGCTTTAACAAGGGCGGATTTTTATCGAAAGAGATTACCGGCGGGTTAGAAAATGTCGGGTGTGAGAATTGCCATGGACTGGTGCCGGAAAATCACGGCAAAGACCGAGGCTTCAAACAAAAGCGGAGGCATGTCACTGCAAAAACTTGTATGACCTGTCACCGAGGTAATCATTCACCAAAGTTTAACTTTGATACCTATTTTCCAAAAATCAAACATTAAGGTTTTTTGATGAAACGTCTGTTCTTTACCCTGGCGGTTGCCGGTTTATTGTTTGGCTCAACAGCGCAAGCTGGCGAGCTTAAAGGCCATTACACCGTCACCCCACCGATGGTCGAGCCTGCGCTCCACAGCCAAGATAAAGTGGTGATCCATGAAGTGTTTTATTTTGGCTGTCCTCATTGTTTTCATCTCCATCAAGAATTTCCAAAGTTCTTGGCAAAATTTGGGGATAAGGTTCAGGTGATCTCTGTACCTATTGGTTGGTCTGGTCCTGACCCTGGCCGGTTGATGATGATTGGTCGGCTCATTGGACCCGAAAAAGAAGAGGCTATTAAATCAATGATCTTTGACTTTGTTCACGCTAAAGGCCTAGGCAAATCCCTCTTTAGCCGAGATAAATTGCAGTTTGTGGCTAAATTGAACAATTTGGAAAAAGAATTCCACACCCAAATGGACTCTCCAAAAGTCGTCCAAATGATGAACGAAGCGATGCAGTACGCAAAAGACAAGAATGTTCAAAACACACCGACCTTGATTGTCGGTGACTCGATCATGGTCGAAGGCGCAGACTTGGATAACCTGGCTTTGGTGGTCAACTCTTTGTTGAAGGAACCGGTCCGTTGATGCAGGTTGCGTTATTACAAGTTAACTTCCTGGTTGGCGATGTCGTTGGGAATGGACGGTTGATTGAAGAGGCGGTTCGCCGGATCAAACAACCGGTAGACCTATGTATCACATCAGAGCTGGCTCTGGTGGGCTACCCACCGAAAGATCTACTGTTTAACTATAGTTTGATGGGGCAGGTAGAGGCCGAGCTGGATCGTTTGGCCCGAGTGCTCCACGACCAACCCCCTTTGTTGATCGGTGCCCCAGAGTGGAACCACAACGGCAGAGGCAAAGCTTTGTTTAACTCCACCTTCTTGTTGCATCAAGGCAGGATCAAACAAAGCTTCCAGAAAACCTTACTGCCTAATTATGACGTCTTTGACGAAGCAAGGTATTTTGAGTCTTCCAAGGGATCACAAACCTTCGATCTAGACGGGGTGTCGGTTGGTGTCACCATTTGCGAAGATATTTGGAACGATCATTTATTTCAGCCTTCTTCATTGTACCACACCAACCCTATCGACAATCTGAGAAGTCAGAATGTAGATTTAATCGTCAATCTGTCTTCCTCCCCCTTTTCCCTGGGCAAACACCAGCAAAAAGAAGGGATGCTGTCGGGGATATCGAAGTTGTCCTCGGTGCCTGTGGTTTATGTGAACCAAGTGGGTGGCAATGATGACTTGGTGTTTGACGGGCGGAGCATGGCTTTCGATAGTCAGGGGAACAAAATATGTGAAGCCTTGGCCTTCGAACCTCAAGAGTTGGTTGTCGATTTGTCTTGCTCCGGCGAGATGTCGCCTGTTGTGATCAGTGAAGATGCTGAGATATTCAAGGCTTTGGTGTTGGGTACCGGCGACTATGTGCGCAAGTGCGGGATGACGAAAGTTGTGGTTGGGCTATCAGGCGGGATTGACTCAGCGTTGGTCACCGTGATTGCAGCCAAGGCCTTAGGGCCGGAAAATGTGAAAGTGTTGGCCATGCCTAGCCCTCATTCTAGTGCAGGGAGTGTGGATGATGCCGTTCACTTGGCGAATAACTTAGGGATTGAGCTACAAAACCTCCCGATTGGCGGCTTGATGGAAGCCTTTGACCAGAGCCTGACCGCTGGGTTCGGGGAAGCTTGTGCGGACCTGACCGGTCAAAACTTGCAAGCAAGGATTCGAGGCAACCTGCTGATGGCCTACTCTAACCAAGAACATCGAATGTTGTTGTCTACCGGCAATAAAAGCGAGTTATCGGTTGGATATTGTACTATATATGGGGACATGGCCGGTGGTCTGGCGGTGATCGCCGATTTGCCAAAAACCAGGGTGTACCAATTGTGTCGGTGGATCAATCAAACTTGGCCTGATTTGATCCCCACTGCGATCATCGAGAAGCCTCCTTCCGCTGAGTTGAAGCCCGACCAGTTGGATGAAGATAATTTGCCGCCTTATGATGTTTTAGACGCCATATTATTGCGGCATATTGAACGCCGGATGTCTGCGGATGAAATCATTGATGATGGCTTTGAGGCTGAACAAGTCAATCAAGTGCTTCATTTGGTCCGAATCGCCGAGTTTAAACGAAAACAAGCCCCTCCACCAATCAAGATTCACCAGCTTGCCTTTGGGACAGGTTGGAGAATGCCGGTTGCCGCCATTTCTTAGTTTTTATCACACCTATATTTCGAGTTTCCATGTACGCACAGATTGCTGCTGAGCTTGGCCTGAACACAGGGCAAGTCGAGAATTTAGACCAGTTGTTCGAAACTGGTGCTACGGTACCTTTCATCGCCCGATATCGGAAAGAAACCACTGGCAATTTGGACGAAGTCCAGGTCCGGGATGTCATGGAACGGTTGGAATACCTGAGGGAATTGGCGGACCGGAAACAGACGATCTTGAAAAGCATCGAAGAACAGGGTAAACTCACCCCTGAACTGAATAAACAAGTATCAGCAGCCTTGACGAAACAGTCCTTGGAAGATCTTTATTTGCCCTACAAGCCAAAGCGAAGGACCCGGGCGATGATCGCCAAGCAGGCTGGTTTAGAGCCTTTGGCCTTGTTGATGCTCAGTGGCGGGGATATGGAATCCTGGTTTGAAGGGTATCAAACCCCCGAAGGTGTGGAGCGGGATATCCCGAAACTCACCAAGATGGCGAGGGATATTCTAGCGGAGCAAATCGCAGAAGACCCAGAACCGAAAGATGAAATCCGCCGGTTGTGTCGGAGCCTCGGGGGGATTCAGACAGAGATTAAACCTGATTTCGAAAAAGAAACCACCAAGTTTGATGATTACCGGGATTTCACGGAACCGGTGCAGAAAATCGCTGCCCATCGTTACCTGGCTATCCGTCGTGGTGAGGAAGAAGGGGTGTTGCGGATGCGTTTCGAGCTGCCTGAAGACCATATCTTAGATGTGCTGTGCAAAAAATGGATGACCACAGGGTGCTTAGGTGACCAAGTGAAACTCGCAGTCCAGGACGCCTGGGGCCGGTTGCTGTCTAGTTCGATGGAAGTGGAGCTCCGCTTGGACCTCAAGGAAAAGGCCGACCTAGAGTCCATCGGCGTGTTTGGGAAAAACATGCGTGACTTGATGCTGGCTCCCCTTGGGGGGCAAAAAGTGGTGATCGGGTTAGACCCTGGTTTTCGCTCAGGGACCAAATGGGTGGTGATTGATACCACCGGCAAACCACTGGACCATGGGGCGATTTTTCCGGTTGAACCTCAGAATCAAGTTGGGAAATCGGAACAGACCCTGTTGGGGTTGATCCAAAAACACCAAGTAGAGGTGATCTGTTTGGGGAACGGCACCGCAAGCCGTGAGGTGTTTGGCTTTTTGCGGTCCATGCTCAAAGAAAATGGGCTGACTGAAAAAGTCACCACTTTGATTGTCAGTGAATCTGGGGCCTCGATCTATTCGGCCTCGGATATCGCTCGTGAGGAGTTCCCTGATCTAGACCTGACCATCCGTGGAGCCATTTCCATCGCACGGCGGTTCCAAGACCCATTGGCCGAATTGGTCAAGCTGGACCCGAAATCTGTTGGTGTGGGCCAGTATCAACATGACGTGAACCAGCGGTTGCTGAAAAAGCGGTTGGACGAAGTGGTGGAGTCCTGTGTGAACCATGTTGGGGTGAACTTGAATACCGCTTCGGCCCCGTTGCTTTCTTATGTTGCCGGGATGAGCACAGCGTTGGCTTCTTCCGTGGTTGCTTACCGAGATGGTCATGGTGGGTTTCACAGCCGCAAAGAGTTGCTGAAGGTTGCTCGTTTTGGGCCAAAAACATTCGAACAAGCCGCCGGGTTCTTGCGTTTGACCGATGGCACCGAGCCTTTGGACCGTTCTGCGGTTCACCCTGAAAATTATAAGCTGGTCCAACAGATGGCCGCAGATGTCGGCCTCAAAACCAGTGAGTTGTTAGGGGACGAAAAAGCGATCGAAAAGATTCAGTTGAAAAATTACCTCGGTGAAAATGTCGGTATGCTGACCTTGACTGATATTGTAAAAGAACTAAAAAAACCAGGTCGAGACCCACGGTCCGCTTTTGTTGCTGCAAAGTTGATGGATGAAATCCAAAAAATCAGTGATTTAAAGCCAGGGATGACTTTAGAAGGCACCATCACCAATTTGACCAAGTTTGGGGCCTTTGTAGATATCGGAGTGCACCAAGATGGATTGATGCACCTTTCTGAAATGGCCGATAAATTTATACGTGATCCCTCTGAAATTTGCTCTGTAGGGCAAGTGGTCAAGGTGCGGGTATTGGCTGTTGATGTGCACCGGAAACGGATTTCTTTGTCTGCAAAGACTGAACGGTCAGGAGATTCAGCTGTTTCAGCAGCCCCTGCATTGCGGGCTGCCCCGATCAGGCCGGAGCCTGAGAAGTCCTTTAAATCTAGTGGAAATTTCCAAACAGATGTGGAAGCTTTAGCCAAGAGGCTACGGGGAGAATAGGTAGAATTTACCTTTTTTGATGGGTCAGGGAATGAAACGATTGAGGTGGGTGAGTCTGGCTCTGGGGTTACTGGCGCATTCGCCATTCGCCTTGGCAGGCGATGTTTCGGACTTACACCGAGGGCGAGAGTTCTATGTCGGGCTTAGCCCTGTTTCATTGTTTAGCTTCGCCCGTTATAATCACCCCTTCAGCCTTGGATATTTAGTTGAGCCTGACCTGATGGTCGGAGTTTCTGTGGGCTCTTCCAAAGACTCGTTTCAACTCTCTGGAACCCAATACTCATCGAACGAACGATCTGTTTGGGGCAGGTATTTTTTGTTCAGTCACCTGGACGTGATGGCAAGGGTGCGGGATTTAGAGCTGAATTTTTCCCGGCGACGGACTTTTCCTGCTTCGGGGTTAAGCATTGAATACCAGGGCAGATTAAAGGTGAAAACCTTGGGTCTTGGTGTTGGGGGCCGCTGGGTTTGGGGGAACGGCCTTTCTGTGGGGGCAGATTGGCTGGTTGCCAACGGTATTTTTCACTCAAGCCACTCAAGTTCCATCACCTTGAATGAAGGTCTGCCAGAATCGCAGGCACAGCTCGAACTGGCCAGGGATACAGCGACCGTCGAACGGTTTGCAGGCCTACCTAGTGTAGCAGTGTTTCGTGTTGGATACGTCTTTTAGTGGCCGATGACCTGGGCTTTTCAAGGTCTGGTTCTGTATTTTCCTAAAAAGGATGTTGCCAGAAAGAGGGCTCGGTGGTATCAATTGCTATTCAGTTGACCCTTTTATCACCGTATCTCAACAGACATGACAGAACCCAATACGATTAGCCCTGAAGTGCTGGACTTGATTCAGCCGATTATTGAGGGTTTGGAGTTTGAAGTCGTTAGCATTGACCTACTTGGCAAGGGGCAACGTCGCACCTTGCAGATTCTTGTAGATCGGCCTGGTGGAATATCGATTGATGATTGTGCCGATATTTCCCGCAGTCTATCTAGGCTGCTTGATGTAGAAGACCCTTTTGATTTTGAATACAGCCTTGAGGTTGGTTCTCCTGGGGTCTATCGGGAATTGAAGCATGATAAAGATTTTCAACGACAACAGGGTGACCGGGTTAAAGTTAGTTTATTTGAACCGGTGAATGAGACCCACACTCTTTTTGGTGATTTATCTGGGTTTGATGAGGACAACGTCCACATTCTTGATGAAGCCAGTAAAGGTGAATTGAAAATCGAGCGAACCAATATTAAGCGGCTGTGTTTAGAGCCTAAGTTATAACCTAGAGTTCGGAACTCTATAAAGGAGCCCCATGAAGTCCAACACTGGATTGATTGAAGCGATTGTTGAGCTGAGCCACGAACGTGGATTGGATCAAGACATCATCATCGAAGCTATAGAAGACGCTATTGTTGGTGCCGCCTATAAAAAGTACAAGGAGTACCGAAATATTGAGGCGGTTTTAGATAAAAAAACCGGCGGCGTTGAACTCATGTACTTTAAAACAGTTGCGGAATCCATTCAAGATTCACATAATCAAATCAGTCTAGATGAAGTTCGCAAATTCGATCCTGAGGCCGAGCCTGGGGACGAAGTTGAATTCGAAATTGATGCAACTCAGTTTCAAGGGGTGATTGCTCAGACGGCTCGGCAGTTGATCTTCCAAAAGATTAACGAAGCAGAACGTGAGTCGATTGTTGAAAAATATCGAGAGAAAGTAGGCGAGATTGTCCACGGCCAAGTGGGTCGGATCGAGAAAGGCCGGACCATTGTGATGATTGGTCACACTGTTGAAGCGGCTCTGGAACGACGAGAACAGATTGCCTTTGAAAAATTACAGCCTGGGGACAATGTCCGGGCTTTGTTGTTGGAAATTCGCTCTGAAGGTCGAGGACCACAGTTGGTCTTGACTCGGACCCATCCAAATTTCCTGATGAAGTTGATGGAAGTTGAAGTTCCTGAAGTTTTTGATGGTGTGATCGACGTGATGGGCGCAGCCAGAGAGCCGGGCCGAAGGGCAAAAGTTGCGGTGAGAAGCAACGACCCAGACGTAGACCCAGTTGGGGCTTGCGTTGGTGTACGTGGATCTAGAATCCAGTCGGTTGTTGGCGAGCTTTGCGGCGAGAGAATCGATGTGATTGAATTTGTTGATGATAAGATGTTGTTTATCGCTAACGCCTTGGCTCCAGCTGAGATTGTTGAAATGAGCCTGGATGAAGATGCAAGGATTGCAGAAATCAAAGTGATGCCTGATCAACTCTCCCTAGCTATTGGTAAACAAGGTCAGAATGTCCGGCTTGCGAGTAAACTCAGCGGGTATTCAATCAATATCAGCCCTTGGGAATCTCACGATCCTTTCGAGGAACAAGAGGCAAAAGCCGAGGCTGCACAAAAAGAAAGCGAACAAACTGAGCCAGTTGTTGCAGAAGAGTCTGCTGAAGCTGAGCCAGTTGTTGCAGAAGAGTCTGAATTAAATGCTCCAGTGGTTGAAACCGCTGAACAAGATGAAGAAAGTTCGAAGGACTCTGCTGATGATCAGCACGCAGAGCAGACCGATGATGAGAACAAACCGGCCCAGAGCTAAAAACTTAAAGCCAAGCAATCGTTTGCGGCAAGTCCGCAAACAACACCAAAGGGAAAACCTCTTATGACCCGATTGTACGAGTTAGCCAAAGAGCTAGAAACTCCAACCAAAGATTTGCTGAAGCTCGCGACGAAAGTCGGTATCGAGGTTAAAGGAAGCTTTACAACCTTAGATCCAGAGCAAGTCAAACAGATCAAAAAAGAGCTGAAAGATCCAGGTTCTGCACAAGCCTCCGAAGGTGCCTCCGAGGGCGGTGATGCTAGTGAGGCTGGGACGTCAGTTGGGAAGAGGAGCCGTCGGGTAATATCTGTCAAAACCAATGATGAAGGTGTGAAACAGGTCCATAGGAAAGCACCCAAGGTGGTTGTCGAAAAGCCGAAGGTAGAAAAAGCTATCCTGGTCGTTAAAACGCCCGAAACGGTTGACACTGTTATCGCAACGGATGTTGAAGCTGCTGCTCCTCCAGTACAGGCTTCTGAACCAGTTGCTGGGAATGCAGCTGTTGTAGCTGACGAAGCAGGTGCTGCTGCACCTGTTGTCGCACCTAAAACAGAAACTGCCCCTAAGGAAGAATCTGGTCCGAGACCGGTGATTCGCAGGGTGAAGCCTGGTGAAGTGGACTCGAAAGGGAAAGTTAAGATTGGTGTTGTATCACGAGCCAATCGCCAAGCGGTTAACCCAGTACGTCCTTCAACGACTAGCACTACGGCTCCAACAGGCACCGCTGTTAGTGATCCTCGTCGGTTTGAAGATGAAGCATCGAAGGCAAAACGGGCTCTTGCCAAGGGTAAGGACCAGTTTGGGGATATCAAAGGTGGCGCTCATAAAAATCTAAAGAACATTGACATTGAGCAACGTTCAGAACGTAGCCACGGTCGCAGAAAATATGCTAAGTTTGCCGGGAAGCGTAGAGAGCCAAAAATCAAACATACGTTCCAACCTCGGAAAAAGGATTTGGTGGTTGGTGAGTCTATCTCAATTTCTGAGCTCGCTGGCTTGATTGGTGTCCGTGCCCCTGAATTGATCAAAACTTTAATGGGTTTTGATATGATGGTGACTGTCACGGATATGATTGATGGCGAAACAGCTGCCTTGGTTGCAAACGAACATAAGATTGAGCTGAAAGTTGAAATCAAGTCCTTAGAAGATAGCATCGAACAGTCGGTAGACGTCGAGGGAAATCTTTCTGTACGACCTCCTGTTGTGACCATTATGGGTCACGTAGATCATGGTAAAACCTCATTGCTGGATCGAATTCGTTCGACCAATGTGACTAGCGGCGAAGCAGGGGGAATCACCCAGCATATCGGTGCTTACCACGTAGCCACAGAATTTGGAAATATCACCTTCTTAGATACTCCAGGCCACGAAGCGTTTACTGCAATGCGGGCCCGAGGGGCAAGCGCCACCGATATTGTGATTTTGGTAGTTGCTGCGGACGATGGCCCGAGGCCTCAAACAATCGAAGCGATCCACCACGCTAAAGAAGCAGGTGTAGAACTGATTGTTGCGATCAATAAAATTGATAAGGTCGGTGCTGATCCAGATAAGGTGAAGCAGGAACTGATGTCTCAAGAGTTAGTTGCTGAAGAATATGGCGGTGATACCGCAATGATTCCGGTGTCGGCACATACTGGCGAAGGCCTTGATAAATTGATGGAGTCCATTGTACTTCATGCCGAAATTATGGAATTGAAAGCCAACCCTAACCGAGAAGCGGTGGGTGTGGTGATTGAATCTAAAGTGGAAAAGGGACGTGGTAACGTCGCAACTGTATTGATCCAGAACGGTACCCTGAAAATTGGTGATAACTACGTTGTTGGTAGCCAATGGGGCCGTGTTCGAGCGATTTGGGGCGACCATGGCAATAAATTAGCTGCCGCACTTCCAAGTATCCCCGTTGAAATTGTCGGTCTAAACGGCCTGCCTCAGGCAGGGGATACCTTTATCGTTGGGGCAGACGAAAAGCAGGTTCGACAAATTGCTGAGACCAGAGCGTTCAAAGAAAAGGAGGCTGCTCAATCAAAAGCCCACACCGTTCGGTTGGAAAACCTCTTTGAAGATGCAGCCAGCGAGGCTAAAGAGCTGAACCTGATTTTGAAGACGGATGTTGCTGGTTCAATGGAGGCGTTAAGCGACTCTTTGAAGAAGTTGGGCAACGAAGAAGTTTCGGTACGTGTGATTCATGCCGCTGTCGGTGGAATCACTAGAACCGATGTTGTTTTAGCGGCCGCCTCAAAAGCGATCGTGATTGGCTTCAACACTCGGCCAGACAACGGTGCAAAGCAGTCCTCTAGTGAAGAAGGCGTTGAAATCCGGTTGTACTCGGTTATTTACGATGCGATTGAAGACGTTACCCGAGCCCTCGAAGGCATGTTGACCCCGATTGTCAGGGAAGAGTTACAAGGCAAAGCTGAGGTGCTCGAAGCCTTTAATATCCCAAAAATCGGCATGGTTGCTGGTTGTAAGGTCGTTGAAGGGAAAATTGTTCGGGAAGCCCCAGTTCGTGTGATTCGAGACAACGTTCAAATCCATGATGGTAAGCTCAGTAGCTTACGACGGTTTAAGGACAATGTTAAGGATGTAGCGAGCGGCTTTGAGTGTGGTATTGGCATCCAAAACTACAAAGACATTCGTGTTGGCGATGTGATTGAGTGTTACCAACGCCTTGAAACTAGTGCGACGCTGTAATGGCAAAAATATCTAAAGAACGCAAGCGAGAGCTGGTCCGGGTTAAATTGGCATCCATTTTATCCCAAGCAACCAACGATCCTCGATTTGAGTCGGTGACCATTGCTTCATTGAAGCTAAGCCCTGATGGCGCAATGGCCACGGTATTTTTTAGCACCTTTGGTTCTTCCCAAGATCCAGCCAAGGTTGAAGCGGCGTTAAACCGCTCAGCAGGCTTTTTCTCTTCAAAGTTGGGCCAGACTCTACAAACTCGGAACACACCGAGGTTGCATTTTATTTATGATAAAGGGTTCGATCACACCGACAAAATTGATCGGCTGTTACGAGAAAACCCGCCAGCCCCAGAACAAGACGAAGAAGGTTAAAGCGACCTTTCTTTTTCTTGCTCAACCCCTACCTCAATGTCTTTGATTCTTTTGGGTTTGGCTCCATACTGAGGGTTACACCTCAGTTGAGCAGATTGACCCACATCACCGGGCTTTCTATCCCTAGGCAATCGACCGGCACCTTCATGTCTCTGTAGACCTACGTTGTACGCCGATACAATGCGGCTGATAGAGGTCGATTGGCTTTTTGTGTCGCTGATCTCAGCGGTTGACCTCCTTGTTTTTTATCTACCAGCGTTCCGATGTCATGCCCTCCAACATAGATTGATCTATTTCCCCGATATCTAACTCAGTCAGTGGCGATCAGGGCAAACTTAGTTGGAATATCAACACCTCGCAGCTTAGCCGTGATGAATTCCTCAAATGTTTATAGCGGGAATTTTTTTACCTGAAGTTCCAGGATCAGTCCAAGAGAGTCCTGAGCTTGGCATCCTAGTTTTATATTCAATGGGTGATTTGTACTTAGATTTAGCTGAAATCTTTGGATAAAAACAGTTTAAAATCTGGGCTTATGATTTCTGGCCCGATCATCAAAAACCCGGTGGTTAAGCCCTCTGAGTTCCGATTTTGGACTGATAAAATGGGGTTCTACGCAAGGATGGCCATAAAAAAGCAAGTCAAAGCAA
>Ga0316204_10002775_pt1 | contig 38061 bp, 39 predicted proteins | sample 6monrhotite_MG_2_FD_205661 | JGI IMG/M metagenome (GOLD analysis project Ga0316204, IMG submission 205661) | Microbial mat bacterial communities from mineral coupon in-situ incubated in ocean water Damariscotta River, Maine, United States -... | ecosystem: Environmental > Aquatic > Marine >... | reverse complement strand
AGTTACTGGCCGTTGAAGTGCCTGAGCGTGCTCAATATATACGTGTAATGTATGCGGAGTTAACGCGTATTCTGAACCACTGTTTGTGGCTGGGAGCGGCTGCTTTGGATATCGGTGCGATGACAGTGTTTTTGTACTGTTTTCGTGAACGTGAAGATATCTTTGATTTTTATGAGGAAGTTTCAGGTGCCCGTATGCATGCAGCATATTTTCGTCCGGGTGGCGTAAGTCAAGATTTGCCAGAAGGTCTGCTTGAGAAAATCAAAAGTTTTACAGAAACGTTCCCTGGTTATATCGATGAGTATGAAACGTTGTTGACGGAAAACCGTATTTGGAAGCAGCGTAATGTTGATATCGGCGTTGTTGATAAAGAGGCCGCATTGGCGTGGGGCTTTAGCGGCCCGATGATTCGTGGCTCGGGTGTAGAGTGGGATTTGCGTAAAACACAGCCTTATGATGCTTACGATAAAATGGAATTTGATATTCCAGTTGGTGCCACAGGTGATTGTTATGATCGCTACTTGGTGCGTGTGGAAGAAATGCGCCAATCCAATGAAATTATTCGTCAATGCATCGCGTGGCTGTTGGTCAATCCAGGTCCGACCAAGTCCGATGATGCGCGCTTGAGTAAACCTTCACGTGCTTCGATGAAAGGTGATATGGAAGCCTTGATTCATCACTTTAAGCATTTCTCTGAGGGCTATCATGTGCCTGAAGGCGAAGTATATGCCGCAGTTGAGCATCCGAAGGGTGAGTTTGGTGTGTATTTGGTATCTGATGGCTCTAATAAACCATACCGCATGAAGGTTCGCGCATCAGGTTTTGCGCATATAGAAGCGTTGGATTATATGTGTCGCGGTCATATGCTGGCTGATGTGGTAACTATTTTAGGGACACAGGATATCGTGTTTGGAGAGGTGGATCGATGAGCGAAGTAGAGCAAGTTCGTTTCACTGAGAAGCGCCTAGCTGAAATTGATGTGCTGGTGAAAAAATATCCTGCAGCACGTTCGGCTTTACTGCCTGTGTTGTACATGGCGCAGGAAGACTTTGGTTATTTGTCGATGGCGGTACAGCAGTTGGTTGCAGATACGCTAAAGTTACGTTTGATGGTTGTGCGTGAAGTCGTGACTTTTTATACGATGTTCCGTGAGCATGAGGCAGGTAAATATCGTTTAGAAGTGTGTACCAATGCGAGCTGTATGTTGAATGGCGCAGATGAGTTGGCTCAGCATATTACAAAGAGCTTGGGTATCAATATGGGTGAAACTACGCCCGATGGGATGTTTACAGTCACAGAAGTGGAGTGTGCTGGAGCATGTTCTGGTGCGCCTGTTGTGCAGATTAACAATGAATATCATGAAAAAGTAGATGCGGCTTACATGGATGCATTTATTACCAAAATGAACCCTGGAAAAGAAGGGAGTCAGGCATGATTTCGTCAGATCCTAAGCAAGTAAAAGCAATATGTTTTGCCCGTGTTCATCTTGAAGATCAAACAAAGCTTGATGTGGCACGTAAGAACGGTGCATATAAATTTTTACCCACAGTATTGAAAGACTTTGATAGCGAACAGATTGTTGATGAAGTGAAGAAGTCTGGTTTGCGCGGTCGCGGTGGGGCAGGATTTCCAACAGGTTTGAAGTGGTCATTTGTTCCGCGTAATACAGGCAAACCTACCTACTTACTGTGTAATGCAGATGAAGGTGAGCCTGGTACATTTAAAGATCGCGATATTATGCGATATGACCCACACTTGTTGATTGAGGGCATGCTTATGTCCGGTTTTGCACTGGGCGTGAAAGATGCTTACATCTATATTCGTGGTGAGTTTGCGGCTGAAGCGGATATTCTGGATCATGCCGTTGAAGAAGCTTATGCGGCGAATTTGCTGGGTGACAATATTCTTGGAACAGAATTTTCTATGAATCTAACCGTACATCGCGGTGCTGGTGCATATATTTGCGGTGAAGAAACTGCATTGATTGAATCTTTAGAAGGCCGTCCGGGTCGTCCGCGTTTTAAGCCGCCGTTTCCTGCAATTGAGGGTTTTTATCGCTGCCCAACGGTGGTTAATAATGTTGAAACTTTGGCGACAGTGCCTGCAATTTTAGAGTTTGGTGGGGATTGGCACGCTGCGATTGGTGTGCCGAATAATACAGGGATGAAAATTTTCTCTGTCTCGGGGCATGTAAATAAGCCTGGAAATTATGAGGTTCCTATGGGGACATCATTAAGAACGTTGATTGAAGAGTATTGCGGTGGATTGCAACATGGAACTGTGCCTAAGGTAATTATTCCTGGTGGCTCATCTACACCTTGGCTGGTCGCGGAGCACTATGATACGCCGCTGACCTATGATGCGATGATGAAAGCGGGTTCAATGCTTGGAGCTGGAGCTGTTATTGTAATGGATGAAACGGCTGACTTAATTGCTGTAACACGCCGGTTAGCACATTTTTATGCCCATGAATCATGTGGGCAGTGTACGCCATGCCGTGAAGGCACTGGCTGGATAGAACGTATTATGAATCGTGTAGAGGTCGGGCAAGGTTGCGAGGAGGATTTGCAAGTCTTGAGTGACGCTGCTGAGCATATGGCAGGGCGTACGATTTGTGCGCTTGCTGATGGTGCCTCTGCACCGATTCTTTCATTGTTGAAATACTTCCCTGAAGTAGTGCGGGAGCGTTTGATGGAGACATCTGAATGACCACTTTATTTATTAATGATGAAGAAATAACTGTTTCAGCAGGAACGAGTATTTTGGAGGCATGCCGTGAGCATGGCGCTGAGGTTCCATACTTTTGTTATCATCCAGAATTGAGTGTGGCTGCGAATTGCCGCATGTGCTTGGTAGAAGTGGAAGGTTGGAATAAACCCGCTGCATCATGCTGTACGCCAGTTGGCGAAGGCATGAAGGTTACAACACAGTCTGAAAGTTTATCCAAAGACCGTGAAATGATGATGGAATACCTATTAATCCATCATCCGCTGGATTGCCCTGTATGTGACCAAGGTGGTGCGTGTAAGCTGCAAGATTATACCGTTGAGCATGGTGCCAAGCATGGCCGTTATTCAGAAGTGAAACGGGCGGTTGTTGATCATGATTTAGGTCCGTTTGTGAGCACATGTATGACGCGTTGTATTCATTGCACGCGCTGTGTGCGTTTTGCAGATGAAGTTGCTGGCACGGGTGACATGGGTGTGTTGAATCGTGCTGACCATATGCGTATTGAAGGGATTGTTGAGGATGCCTTAGTATCAGAGCTTTCTGGTAACTTGGCAGATATTTGCCCTGTTGGAGCATTGCTGGATAAGCCTTCACATGATGTTGCGCGGCCTTGGGAGGTAACACGTCATAAAAGTACGTGTACGCAGTGCCCGCAGGGTTGCGATATAAGTATTGAATCACGTGGTGATGAGGTGATTCGTATTAAGCCTGGCGTTGATAGTGACTCGGAGCCTTGGATTTGTGACCGTGGCCGTTATGTTCACGATGCATTTCGTGCTGACGAGCGTATTTTAACGCCGATGTTGCGTGAAAAATCAGAGCTTGTGGAAACATCTTGGGATGAATCTATTCAAGCAGCTGTTGATTTATTAAAAGATAAACGTGTTGGTATTGTATTCTCTCCTGACTGGAGTATTGAGGGTTTGACATCTATTCGTTTATTGCATGATGCAGTGTTCAAAGATGCGAAGGTTGCATTTGATTTGCATCGTCGTGACATGCGCAAATTTGCTTTTGAAGAAGGCTTTTCAATGTCTTCTGAACAAATTATTGATGCTGATCAGGTGGTTATTTTAGGCTCTGATTTGCGTCAGCGTTTGCCAATTTTGATGCAAGGTTTGCGTAAGCGTGGCAATGAAGGTAAGCCTGTGACACGTATTGGCGCTATGAATTATCGAACCAATAGTGATTTGAGCTCAGATGTTTTGATCCGGCCGCGTGAATGGCCAGCGGTAATTGCGCGTGCGATGCAACAATTGAAAGATTTGGGTAAAACAGCTGCGGGCATGGATGCTTGGCTTGAAAAAGTTGATGCGCGTCATGAAGCAGGAAAATCACTTGCGGACGCATTGCTGGCTGACTCGTGCGCACTATTAGTCGGCGAAGAAATTCGTTCGCACACGGATGCTGCAGCACTTATTTATGGCTTGGATCTAATGATGCGTGCTGCGGGTCATGCTGATGCTGATGCCGATGGACGTAATTTGATTCCTGAAGGTATGAACGCGCAATTGTTATCTGCAGCCTTTGGCGATATTCGCACCAGTGCTGGCGAGATTTTTGATGCAGCTAGTGATGGTGAACTTGATGCATTGGTGCTTATCGGTAGTGATCCTTTGGGTGATGGTTTGTTTTCTATGCAGGCAAAACGCGCATTGGGTAAAGTGCCTTTGGTGCAGGTTGGTGCTATTGCGGGTCAAATTTCGGAATTTGCTGCTGTGGTGTTGCCTGTAGCGCCGTATTCTGAAGTTGAAGGAACGTTTGTTAATATGGAAGGGCGAGTCCGCGTTGCAGAGCATCCGCTTCGTTCGTTGGGTGAAGAGCGTCCTTTATGGAAAGTAATGATGCGTTTGGTGCAAGCTTTTGGCGTTGATGTGCCAGTCGTTGATTTGAGTGAATTGCGTCTGCGTGTTGAAAAAATATTGCCTGAAATGTCGTCGGTTTGGGGTGGTTGTGCGAGTAAAATTGGCTGCTTGTCTGTAGCGAGAGATCGTGATGCCATCAGTCTGCCTACTGGCATCGAGCCAGCAATGGGCTTGGATGTGGTAAGTCGCTATTCAATGTATCGTGAAGGTATGTGGGTACGAGCTTCATCTTTCTTGGTGGAAGCTGGAAATATTCATGCTTTGGATGACCTGCTTGTACACCCGAACACACTGAAAGGCGCAGGCTTGAGTGTTGGTGAATGTAAGATTCGCACGGCTTCGGGTGATTATGATTATCATGTTGGTGTGCGTGAAGATATTGCAGAGGATGTGTTGTTTATTGCTAAGCGTGGCATTGCGGGAGATTTGTCTTGCGAAGTCATGGCTAGCCTCGGGGGAGGTCAGTAATGGAGTTTATAGTTGACCTGATTGGTCGTGAGCTATTTGAGGCAATTGTTCAAGCATTGATTTGGACAGTAGAAATTCTAGCGATTGCAGTGCCGATTGCCTTGACTGTGGCATATACAACATATGTTGAGCGGCGCGTTATTGGTATTATGCAAATTCGTAAAGGTTGTAACCGTGTAGGTCCTTTTGGCTTATTGCAGCCGTTAGCAGATGGTTTAAAGCTTTTTCTGAAAGAAACGATTATCCCAACCAATGCAAATAAACTCTTGTTTGTTGCTGCGCCAGTGATGGCACTGGTACCTGCTTTGGTGGCTTTTGCCGTGGTGCCTTTTGGTGAGACACGATTGTTTGGCATTTGGGGTGAAACACATGTTATGGCAATTGCACATTTGAATGTGGGACTGCTGTATGTTTTGGCTATTGGGAGTTTATCCATTTATGGTGTATTGATGGCGGGCTGGGCATCCAACTCCAAGTATGCCTTGATTGGTGCAGTGCGCGCGACGTGTCAGATGATTTCCTATGAGATTGCGATGGGCTTTTCATTGGTGTGCGTATTGATGTTGGCTGGCAGTATGGATTTGGCAGTGATTGTTAATGCGCAAGCGGGTGGATTCTGGCATTGGTATATTATTCCATTGTTTCCAATGTTTTTAGTTTATTTTATTTCGGGTTGTGCTGAATCAAACCGTACACCATTTGATTTGGTGGAAGGTGAAGCTGAGCTTGTAGCAGGCCATATTGTTGAATATTCAGGCATGTGGTTTGCAACCTTCTCATTGGCTGAATATGGCGCGATGATTTTGATTAGTTTGCTGACCTCTATCCTATTTTTGGGTGGTTGGCATGCACCAATCGAAGCTTTGGACTTTATTCCAGGTACGGTTTGGTTGTTGCTAAAAGCTGCTTTCTTCATTTTTGTATTTATTTGGTTCCGTGCGACATTCCCTCGTTACCGTTATGATCAGATGATGCGTTTGGGTTGGAAAGTATTCTTGCCTTGGACATTGGCTTGGATTGCTGTATTGGGTATTTGTACTTATGCAGGCGAGCTTTATGAAGGTCTACAGTTTTTGAGTGATGCGATTGGCTTCTATCAGCCATGGAGGTCTTAAAATGCGTTTAATTAAACATGCCCTTAAGACTTGGTTGTTATGGGAGTTGGTGAAAGGGCTTGCTTTGACCATGCGTTACTTCTTTAAAAAGAGTATTACTGTGGAATATCCAGAAGAACGTACGCCGCTGTCTCCACGTTTCCGTGGGTTGCATGCATTGCGTCGTTATGACAATGGTGAAGAGCGCTGTATTGCTTGTAAGTTGTGTGAAGTAATTTGCCCGGCTTTGGCGATTGTTATTGAATCGGAAGAGCGCGGAGATGGTAGTCGCCGTACAACACGTTACGATATTGATATGACCAAATGTATTTACTGCGGCTTGTGTCAGGAAGCGTGTCCTGTGGATGCGATTGTTGAAACACAGCACTTTGAATATGCGAGTGAAACACGCGAAGCATTGTATTATACCAAAGAAATGCTGTTAGAAGTGGGCGAACAATATGAGACGCAGATTGCGGCTAATATTAAAGCCGATGCACCGTATCGTTAAGTTTCGGATACAGGACTAGGAGGGGAAATGCTCGAAGCTGGATTCTTTTATCTATTTGCTGCCATGGCTGTTGCAGGCGGTATGGGTGTGGTGCTCGCGCGCAATACTATGCATTCTGTGATGTTTTTGATTTTTTGCTTTTTTAATGCATCAGGGCTGTTCTTTTTGTTAGATGCTGAATTTTTGGGAATCATCTTGATTCTTATTTATGTTGGTGCAGTGATGGTATTATTTATGTTTGTCATCATGATGCTGGAAGTAAATCAAGCAAAATTGAAAGAAGGCTTTCTGCAATACCTACCAGTAGGTGGCATGATTGCGTTAATCTTGTTGATTGAGCTTGTTGCAGTTTCTAGCAGTGGTGTGTTTAACACCGAAGCTATTACAGCGGTTGGCCACTTTGGCAAAGATGTGAACAACACAGTTGAGATTGGTAAGATTTTATATACGCAGTACCTACTAGGCTTTGAAATCGCGGCGATTATCCTATTGGTTGCCTTGGTGGGCGCGATTGTATTGACCTTACGTACACGTAAGGATGCAAAGTATCAGAATATATCAAAACAGGTGAATGTGCGTAAGGAAGACCGTTTGCGCAAGGTGAGGATGTAATCATGATTGGCTTATCCGACTATCTTATTGTTGCTGCCTGTTTGTTTTCTCTAGGGGTGATTGGACTATTTTTGAACCGTAAAAATGTGATTACCATTTTAATGTGTATTGAGCTTATTTTATTGGCTGTGAATATTAATTTTGTAGCCTTTTCACATTATTTACAGGACATGTCTGGTCAGATTTTTGTGTTTTTCGTATTGACTGTCGCCGCTTCTGAAGTGGCGGTAGGTTTGGCAATTTTGGTGGCTTTTTATCGCACACGTCGCTCCATTGACGTTGAAGATATTAACTCACTACAAGGTTAAAGGGAGGCTTTCGTGGGAGAAACCATCACAACGCTGAATACGCTCGAATTATTAGCGATTCCAGCATTGCCTTTGATTGCAGCACTGGCTGCAGGTTTGTTTGGCTGGGCTTTAAAAGACACACTATCTCATTGGGTTACCTGTGTGGCGGTTATCGTTGCTGCGGGCTTGTCGATTGATGTTTTTATGCAAGTTTTAGATGGAGCATCTTTTTACGGCAACTTCTGGACATGGATGATTTCGGATAAATTTATCGTGCCTGTGGGCATGATGATTGATCCGCTTACTGCGATTATGATGGTGACAGTCACGGTTGTTTCGGCCTGTGTGCATATCTATACGATTGGTTATATGCATGGTGATCCTGGCTACTCACGTTTCTTTGCGTATATCTCGGCGTTTACCTTCTCGATGTTAGTATTGGTGATGGGGAACAACTTTTTCACCTTGTTTTTTGGTTGGGAAGCGGTGGGGTTATTCTCTTATTTATTAATTGGCTTTTGGTTTAAGCGTGAGTCTGCCAACTATGCGGCACTCAAAGCATTTATTGTAAACCGTATCGGTGATTTTGGTTTTGCTGTTGGTATTTTGGCTGTTTGGTATTATTTTGGCACCATTGACTATCGTGAAGTGTTTGCCGCTGTTTCGACTATAGTGGCAGAAGGTCATGTGCTAAATCTCCTAGGCTGGGAAATGGATGCTATTACCTTTATTTGCCTGGCCTTATTTGTTGGTGCGATGGGGAAATCTGGTCAAGTACCATTACACGTTTGGCTTCCAGACTCTATGGAAGGTCCAACCCCAATTTCAGCACTAATTCATGCAGCAACGATGGTTACTGCTGGCGTGTTTATGGTGGCACGCTTATCACCAATGTTTGAATTTTCTGAGACGGCACTGGCAGCTGTGATCTTGGTAGGAGCACTTACAGCTTGGATGTGTGCAACGATTGGTCTGGTACAAAATGATATTAAACGTGTGATCGCGTACTCAACGTGTTCGCAATTAGGATATATGTTTGTGGCGTGTGGTGTATCGGCTTATTCGGCTGGTATTTTTCATCTGATGACGCATGCTTATTTTAAATCATTGTTGTTCCTCGCAGCGGGTTCTGTGATTCATGCGGTATTGGCGCAGCAAGATATTCGTAAAATGGGACAGCTGCGTAAATATATGCCGATTACATGGTTTACCATGCTTATTGCAGCCTTGGCATTATCGGGTATGCCGCCATTTGCTGGCTTTTGGTCAAAAGATTTGATTATTGAAGCAACCATGGTGCGTGAGATGGGCTGGGTAAGTGAAGTGGCTTATTATGCCTTGTTATCGGGCGTGTTTATGACTGCTTTTTACACATTCCGTATGTTTTTCCTTACTTTTCACAATACGGATCGTGTACCTGCTGAAACCAAAGCTCATCTACATGAGTCACCTAAAGTCATTACCGTGCCTTTGTTGATTTTGGCAATAGGAGCGTTTGGGGCAGGCCTTTGGGGTTATTATGGTCTAGATATAGCTAACCCTGAGGTAATGAATGGTTTCTTTGGCAGTTCGCTGTTTGTTATGGAGGCGCACAATCCATTGATACGACTCGAAGAGCTTGAGCATGCAGGGCATCTCAGTCTTCTTAGCGAATATATGCCACTTATTTTAGCTATTTTAGGGATTGCAACGGCTTGGTTCATGTATTTTAAAGAGTCCACGCTGCCCGCTAGGTTGGTTGCGGCATTCCCGAGATTGCATGCGTTCTTGCTCAATAAATGGTATTGGGATGAGCTGTATGAGAAAATTTTTATCCGCCCAGCTCAATGCTTGGGTATGCTGTTATGGCAGAAGGGTGATTTAGCAATGATTGATAAGGGCGTGATTCATGGTGGTATTGTTGATTCAGTGCTAGCTGGAGCTGCGAAGCTGCGCCGTATGCAAACAGGCATGGTGTATCACTATGCTTACGGCATGGTTATTGGTTTGTTTGGCTTGCTAACTTGGCTGATGTTGAAGGCATAGGGGAGATTTAATGGAATCGTTGCAGAACGTATTGGGCTTTCCCATTCTTAGTTTGAGTATTTTCCTGCCTACAGCGGGAGCCTTGCTAATTTGGTTGTTTTTGAAAAATGATAATGCGGTGCGTTGGGCAGCATTACTTGTGTCAGTTGCGACATTTATCGTAACTATCCCACTCGCAACATCGTTTGATTCAACAACAGCACACATGCAATTTGAAGAACTGCATAACTGGATACCAGCCTTTAATATTCACTATCAATTAGGTGTTGATGGTATTTCGATGCCGTTTGTTATTTTAACCAGCCTCTTAACGATTATTTGTATTGTTTCAGCCTGGAAGTGCATTCAAACACGTGTGAAAGAATATATGTTGGCATTTTTAATCCTTGAGACCACATTGATTGGTGTGTTTTGTGCCTTGGATGCGATTCTTTTTTACTTCTTCTGGGAAGCGATGCTGATACCAATGTTCCTAATTATTGGTGTTTGGGGTGGTAAAAACCGTGTTTATGCTACGCTAAAATTCTTCCTCTATACCTTGGGTGGCTCGGTCTTGATGTTGATCGCCCTTATTGCTATGTACTTCAAGACAGGCGGAAGCTTCAGTATGTTGGCATATATGGACTACCCGTTTGATTTTGATTGGCAGTTCTGGATTTTTATTGCTTTCTTTATTGCTTTTGCGGTGAAAGTACCGATGTGGCCCGTACATACTTGGCTGCCAGATGCGCATACAGAAGCACCAACCGCTGGCTCAGTCATTCTAGCTGGTATTCTGTTGAAAATGGGGGCGTATGGTTTCTTGCGTTTTTCATTGCCGATGTTGCCTGACGCTTCGCAATATTTTGTGCCAGTGATGGTGGGCTTGAGTTTGATTGCGATTATATATATTTCTTTCGTTGCGATGATGCAAACAGATTTAAAGCGTTTGATTGCTTACTCCTCTATTGCACATATGGGCTTTGTAACACTGGGAACCTTCATGTTTACTCAGATGGCTCTTGAAGGTGCGATTATCAATATGATTTCTCATGGTTTTGTTGCAGCAGCTTTATTCCTCTGCGTGGGTGTCTTGTATGACCGTATGCATACCCGCGACATACTGGCTTATGGTGGTGTGGCAAGTGTCATGCCTGTTTTTGCGGCAGTGATGCTGTTCTTCTGCATGGCGAATATTGCTTTGCCTGGTGCGAGTTCGTTTGTGGGTGAAATTATGGTTTTGGTGGGAACTTTCTCTGCCGACCAACTGTATAACTTTTCATTTTCTACCAAGTGGGTGGCTGTCGCTGCAACAATCAGTGTTGTGCTTTCAGCATGCTACACCTTATGGATGTACAAACGTGTGATGATGGGTGATTTGGTAAAAGAAGAAGTAAAAGCTATGCCTGATATGTCAATACGCGAATTCATGTATTTTGTGCCATTAATTTTATTGGTATTGTGGATGGGTGTTTATCCACTGCCTGTACTTGATGTTATGCATGTATCAGTCAGTCATTTAATTGAACAGGCAACGTCCAGTAAGTTGGCGGATGCTGCGATTATTGCGCAAGGCGCTGCGGCGCACGTAACAGGACATTGAGGTAAAACATGGCAAACGTGACATTCCCATTCCCATTTCCTCAGCATCTAGAGTTGATGCTGCCAGAAATTATTATTGCAGTCATGGCAATGACACTGCTTTTGTGGGATCTATTTTTAGGCAAAGATAAAAAGAGCTGGATTGCCTATGCAACCATTGCAACATGCCTTGCCACAGCATTTGCAACTGTGCAAGTTACAACGGGTGGCGCACTAACCACTTTTTATGGCTATTTTGTGCTGGATCCATTTGCATCATTTACCAAATTACTCATGTTAGCAGCTACGATATTTGCAGTGATTATTTCTTTGGATTATATGAAAGATGAAGAAAATGTAGGTGAATATTACTGCCTGATGCTTTTTGCTTTGTTGGGTATGATGCTGATGGTTTCATCGAACAACTTTGTGACGATGTACCTTGGTTTAGAGTTAATGGCATTAAGTGTTTATGTGCTAGTCGGTTATCAGCGTGATGTGTTGCGCTCATCAGAAGCTGCGTTGAAATACTTTATTCTTGGTGCGTTATCTTCAGGAATGCTGTTATACGGTATCACATTCCTTTATGGGGTAACGACAAGTTTTGGTTTTGATGCGATTGGTGCTGGCTTGGTGGATGCGAACAACTCAGCACATGGCGTGGTGATGTTGGGCATGGTGTTTGTGTTAGCTGGTTTGGCATTTAAAGTATCGATTGCACCATTTCATATGTGGACACCTGATGCCTATGAAGGTGCGCCGACACCTGTGACAGCATTTATCTCTGTAGCACCGAAGATTGCAGGCTTTGTAGTATTTATGCGTGTCTTACATGATGTATTGCCTGCTGTGCAGGCTGATTATACCATGATTTTAGTCTTTTTGGCGGGCTTAACGATTATTGTCGGTAATGTGGCCGCGATTGCACAGCGTAATATCAAACGCATGTTGGCCTATTCGACGATTGGCCATGTTGGTTTTATTTTGTTGGGCTTGATTGCTGCCAATGAAGCAGGTTATGCAGGATCACTGGTTTACCTTACTGTTTATCTATTTATGAACATGGGTGTATTTGCGATTATTGTATTGATGCGCCGTGATGGTGTGCAAGGCGAGTTATTGGATGATTTTGCAGGCCTATCAAAGGTTCGCCCCGGTTATGCTTTAGCGATGGGTCTATTGTTATTTTCTTTGGCAGGGATTCCCTTCTTAGGCGGCTTCTGGGCGAAGTATGTAGTGATTATGGCTGCCATTGAGACAGGGCATCTATACTTAGCTTTATTGGCGATTGTTTTCTCTGTTGTGGGCAGTTTTTATTATTTACGGGTAATCAAGTATATGTACTTTGATGAAGTGCGTGTAAGTTTTAATTTCATTGAAAGTCCGTTGATGAAAATGACTGTTGTGGTGACTGCAATGGCGGTTACAGCGATTGGTGTGTATCCAGAGCCTGTCATAGCTGTTTGCAAGCAGGCGTTGGTAGGATTGATTTAGGGAATATTTTGTAACGATTCAGCTCCTATCAGTTGGGTGCTGTGATATTTATAAGTTTTTTTTACTAGTCATATTGAATCAGTTGAGCTAGATGAAATAAGGGAAGCTGCGAATAAATCATGAATGCTTGGTTCGAGCAGGTTTAAAAAAAGAATTGAAGCATGGAGTCACTGGGGCCAATTCGATTGATTCTTGCCCCGGAGGGGAGGATTTTGTGATGGAGATGTCACCGGTTGCTGGTCGCGAATTAGCCCGAAAGAAACTTGAGCCAAAGAGAAGTGAGGATGATTAAGTATTATGTCCCCGGAACACAGGTGCTTCAGGAGTGTTAGGGGTATATGTATGGTATATGAACCCCAATGCTAATTCTCTTATGGGAGTTATATGGGATAATGTATTGATGAAAGGAACAGCTAGGGTCCTTCCTAGTAATCAACAGCAGGCTCTGGAAGGTACAGCTTACCTTCTGCAACAGATGTAGTCATTATGAAGATACTTAATGATAACTACAAACGTAATATGACAGTAAACCTGAGTGCTGCTATTATTATTATACCTGGGGTTATGGTGTTGAAGCAAGAATATGCTTTAGCTTTACTTTTTTTATGCTTGCAAGGCGTTGTTCTTTTTATGACGAATTTATTTGTTTGGCAAAGAGAAAATATTAGATGGTATATTTATTATGTTTATGGCATGCAAGTACTGTTTTGTACTGCTAGTTGGCTGGTTCATAGTGAATGGTTAGGTTTTTTTTCAGGGTGGGCACCGCTTATGGTATTAGTTTATTGTATAGAGTTTTATTTAGCAGTAGAAAAAACATCGTGAAACCAATGACTCAATTACGGTGACAGTTTACTAAACACACTAATTATGCTATTGGTAGAGATATGTCTCGTTTAGCTCGCCTTGTTGTTCCTGGTTAATGGTGATCATTTAGGCTCCATGAGCCAAAGAGAAATGAGGGTGATTAAGTATTATGTCCCCGGAACCCCTTTGGTCGGAGTATCGGGTGCAGGAGTAGCATCTATAATAGTAGGAGGTTACGTATATTATAAGGATTCAAGTGCTAATACGTTAATGGGTCTCATATGGGATGGGCTTATTATGAAGGGAACTGGCGTATTCTTCCTGATAATCAGCAGCAAGCGTTAGAAATGAGCGGGTACATTTTACAGCAGGTTCAATAACGATGAGAAGCAAAAATTATAAACGGAATATGACAGTAAATCTGATAACAGTCATCATCATTTTTCCAAGTTTGAATATTCTTAAAGAAGCCTATATTTTTGCAGCAATAGCTTTTTCTGTTCAAATATGTATTGTTTATTTAACGACACTCTTTACATGGCAGAGGAAAAATGTTCGCTGGTATAGTTATTATTTGTATGGGGTTCAAATTTTACTTTGTGTTGTTTCCTTAGCTATCCATAGGGAATGGTTGGGGTACTTTTCTGGGTGGGCGCCGATTGTATTGTTGATTTATTTTACAGAACTACATTTAGCTGAACTGCGATTGGGTAAGTCGGTTAATAAGTTAGAAAATAAATAAGCGGTTAAAATTAAATTACGAATTACGGTGGAATTACGGTGACAGTTTACTAAATACACTAATTATGCTATTAGTAGAGATATGTCTCGTTTAGCTTGCCTTGTTATCCCCACCATGTGACCCAGCGTGGAAATCGTCGTGGTCAGACTTTCTTTGAAGAATTACGGTGACAGTTTACTAAACACACTAATTATGCTACTGGTAGAGATATGTCTCGTTTAGCTCGCCTTGTTGTTCCTGGTTAATGGTGATCATTTAGGCTCCATCAGTGTGATTACCGATGAGCTGGGGCAAGTGGTTGAGCGTTTACGTTTTGATGTGTTTGGCCTGCCTATAAACTTGAACGGCACAGCCAAGACAAACATAGGCAGCAATAACACCACGCGTGGTTATACAGGCCACGAGATGGATGCCTCGACTGGGCTGATTAATATGAATGCAAGGCCTTATGATCCGATACTTGGTAGATTTTTGAGTGCGGATACAGTGGTTCCCAGTGCTGGGAATATGCAGGGTTTTAGTCGCTATAGCTATGTGTTGAATAACCCATTGTTATACACTGATCCGAGTGGGCATTTTTGGCATATTATTATTGGTGCTATTGTTGGTGGTGTAATGGCAGGGATCCAAAGTGATTGGGATATTGAGGCTGTTCTTCAGGGTGCTTTTGTTGGAGCTATGGCAGCATCGATTGGAGGTGCAGCTTATGGCGCGGCCAATGGAGGCCTAAGTGGAGCAGTAGCAGGCGGTGCTGCTGCTAGAGCATTTTCAGGCTTTGCAGGAACAGCGATGAATGGCGGTGGAAAGTATCTGCATAATATGCTTAATGGCGCATTCTTTGGTGCAGTTGCCGGAGCGATTACAGGTGGTTTGATTCAAGAGTTTCAACTTAATGAGGTGCTAGCTGCGATGGCTGGTGGATATACTACTGGTTATATGCAAGGCGGCTCGGATAATGCACGCTTTGCGATGTATGCAGCTGCAGGGGCGGCAGCCGTTGCTTATGTGGTCAAAGGGAGTTTTGGGTCAGAACAGAAAAAGCCACCAAGCTTGCAAGATAATGGAAAGCTTTATGCGGCTAATGAAACCTTAGATGAGTTTGGTCAACAAACTATGAGTGATGTATCGAATGGAAATGGTGTGGATGGTGCAGGAGCTGGATTAAGTTTGATGTCAAAAATTAAATTATTTTTCAGGAACCTTACTTTCCGACCAAGTGTCATTGGTAAGGTCGCAGGGGGGACACTAGGGGTAGGTGTAAAGGCTTTGGATGTTGATAATGCAAAATCAGTTAACACAATGATTATGAGAAAGGCGATAATGGACTGCACATCATGTACAGGAACTGATACTGACTACCTTTGGCAAGAATTTAATAACATGAATAGTGGAGTCCCTAGAAGTAGGCAAAATATAATTGACTTGATTTATAGGAGAAACAATTGATATTAACTCAAAGGTTTTTCTTTATTTCTTTTTTATTACTATTTGGATGCAGTAATGACATTGTACCTAAACCTCAGTCGTGCGCTGACCTTGTTAATTATTCTACCAACAAGAATGGTACATCAGCATTTACGTGGGCATGTGAGTTAGGATGTAAGAAGTATGTAGAAGAACATATCAATGATGTTGATATCAATGAAGAAAATGCATATGGGGTTACCCCTCTTTCGGCGGCGGTGGTTGGAGGGCCTGGTTTAGTTTCATTATTGGCTGAGAATGGCGCAGACCTACATCATAGGGACAAGTTGACAGGTACATCCATACTTGGTGTGGCGATTGAACATTCTCGGATTAAGATAATAGATTACTTATTAAGCAGAGGTGTTAATCCTAACCTTCCATCGGATAATAAAATTGGGTATTACCCCATTCATATGGCAGTCTTATTTAATCAACCAGAAGTATTGCAATTACTAATTCGTTACGGTGCAAAATTAGATGTGATTAACAAACGAGGTGAAACACCGCGTAACCTTGCAATAAGGGCGAATAAAAAAGAACTCATAAGCCTACTGCCCAAATGATAGGAAAAAATCAATGGGGTCAGACTGAAATGCGGGTAGTCCAGATGGCCATGAAGTGTATATGTAGACTTTTGTTGAGTACCTTTGCCCTCATTTATTTGTCAGCTTGAATTACGGTGACAGTTTACTAAATACACTAATTATGCTATTAGTAGAGATATGTCTCGTTTAGCTCGCCTTGTTATTCCCGGTTACCCCCACCATGTGACCCAGCGTGGTAATCGTCGTGGTCAGACTTTCTTTGAAGATGGGGATTATGAGCTTTATAGGTCTTTATTGTCAGAAGCAGCATGCAAGGCTGAATCTGAAATTTGGTGTTATTGTCTTATGCCAAATCATGTTCATATTATTATAGTCCCCTCAGATGTAGATGGTTTACGTCGAACATTTGCAGATGCACATCGTCGATATACTGGATACATCAATGCTCGCATGCGAGTTACGGGGCATTTGTGGCAAGGTAGGTTTGGTTCAGTGGTGATGGACGAGGAACACCTAGCGCATGCAGTACGTTATGTATCGATGAACCCTGTTCGTGCGGGCTTGGTTGAACGTGCAGAGGATTGGCGTTGGTCGAGTGTTGCTAGTCATTTGTCTGGAGAGGATAGCGAGCTAGTTAAGGTTGCTCCTGTGCTTCATCGTTACGGAGACTTTTCTACATTTCTTGCCCAGGAGGATAACCCTTCTGAGGACTTTAAAAGACTACGTCAATCAGAGACAACGGGACGCCCTTTGGGATCAGAAGGTTGGATTGATAAGTTATCAGCGATAACAGGTCGAGAACTTAAGGCTAAAAAACGAGGCCCTAAGAGGAAACATGAAAGTGATAATTAAGTGTATTTAGTAAACTGTCATCGTAATTCAATTCGGCAAAGTGGATACAGGAGGCGACCATGAATGTTGCCACTGTAATGATGCTCATGGTCTTGGGTTTATCATCTTGCGTTGTGGAAGAGAGCTTCGAGCAACGGGTTCGGTCTTGCGACCCATCGTTGGCTACGGATGAGCAAGCATTACATTATCATGACAATGATAATCACAATATTTTGATGATGGCTAGTGAGGTAGGATGTTTGGCGTTGGTGAAATCGTTGGTGAAAAAAATTGATGTAAATGAAAGAACCCGTATTGGTACAACAGCACTATTTTCTGCTGTTGAAAGTGAAAACCCAGAAATAGTACGGTTTCTTATAAATAAGAATATAGATGTAAACGCAGCAGAATGGCTCGGTGATACAGGCGCACTAGGAGTGGCTGTTTCGCGAGGGAATCTAGGAATTACAAAAATTTTACTTGCCGCGGGTGCCAACCCTAATCACCGTGGTAGGCAGTTGGGATCAACGCCTTTGCACTTTGCAGTTATAAGCCAACGCTACGCTTTAGTGGAGTTGCTTTTGAAGTATGGCGCCGACCCAAAAATTAAGGCAAAAGGGTTTGGAACTGCATTGGGTATGGCAAAAAAGAAGGCAGACAAACGAATGCTTGAGCTTTTAATGACTCAAGGAAGGGTTAATGGTAATTACCCAAATCAATGGGGTCAGGGTGAAGTTCCCCCAAAACACTGAATTACGGTAATTACGGTGACAGTTTAAAATTACGGTGACAGTTTACTAAACACACTAATTATGTTATTAGTAGAGATATGTCTCGTTTAGCTCGCCTTGTTATTCCTGGTTATCCCCACCATGTGACCCAGCGTGGAAATCGTCGTGGTCAGACTTTCTTTGAAGATGGGGATTATGGGCTTTATAGGTCTTTATTGTCAGAAGCAGCATGCAAGGCTGAATCTGGAACTTGGTGTTATTATCCTATGCCAAATCATGTTTATATTATTATAGTCCCCTCAGATGTAGATGGTTTACGTCGAACATTTGCAGATGCACATCGTCGATATACTCGATATATCAATGCTCGCATGCGAGTTACGGGGCATTTGTGGCAAGGTAGGTTTGGTTCAGTGGTGATGGACGAGGAACACCTAGCGCATGCAGTACGTTATGTATCGATGAACCCTGTTCGTGCGGGCTTGGTTGAACGTGCAGAGGATTGGCGTTGGTCGAGTGTTGCTAGTCATTTGTCTGGAGAGGATAGCGAGCTAGTTAAGGTTGCTCCTGTGCTTTATCGTTACGGAGACTTTTCTACATTTCTTGCCCAGGAGGATAGCCCTTCTGAGGACTTTAAAAGACTACGTCAATCAGAGACAACGGGACGCCCTTTGGGATCAGAAGGTTGGATTGATAAGTTATCAGCGATAACAGGTCGAAAACTTAAGGCTAAAAAACGAGGCCCTAAGAGGAAGTATGAAAGTGATAATTAAGTGTATTTAGTAAACTGTCACCGTAATTCTGTTCGTGCGGGCTTGGTTGAACGTGCAGAGGATTGGCGTTGGTCGAGTGTTGCTAGTCATTTGTCTGGAGAGGATAGCGAGCTAGTTAAGGTTGCTCCTGTGCTTCATCGTTACGGAGACTTTTCTACATTTCTTGCCCAGGAGGATAACCCTTCTGAGGACTTTAAAAGACTACGTCAATCAGAGACAACGGGACGCCCTTTGGGATCAGAAGGTTGGATTGATAAGTTATCAGCGATAACAGGTCGAGAACTTAAGGCTAAAAAACGAGGCCCTAAGAGGAAGCATGAAAGTGATAATTAAGTGTATTTAGTAAACTGTCACTGTAATTCTCACTGTAATTCTAGGGGTAGGTGTAAAGGCTTTGGATGTGGGGGTATGGAAAGCTGTGGATCAGTCGCAGCTATACACGATCATGACTGATTGTATCGCTTCAGGGGCTTGTAGTATATCGGTAACAGATATGTATAATAAGTGTCCCGCTGACAGGCAACAACTTATTGATGCAATTCAGCAAAGTGGTTATAGGAGGCGTCCATGAAAGTTATAATCACGATTGTGGGTGTAGCTTTGGTTTTATCATCTTGTGTTGTGAATGAGAATTTCGAGCAACGAGTTAGGTCTTGTGATCCATCGCTAGCTATGGATAAGGAGGCGCTGCTTTACCATGACAAGGATTATCTCAATATATTGATGATGGCAAGTGAGGTGGGGTGCTTTTCTTTGGTAAAGTCTCTAGTTGATAAAATTGATGTTAATGAGCGTACTCACATTGGAACCACGGCCTTGTTTTCTGCCGTTGCAGGCAATAATATCAAGATAGTACAATTTCTTATAAAGAAAGGAGTCGAAGTAAATGCGACCGATAATCCTAGTAATGTAGAAGCATTGTTATTCGCTGTTACGCAAGGAGAGGTGCAAATGGTCAAAATTTTACTGGATGCAGGAGCGAACCCTAACCGCCGAGGTAAGCAATTAAAATCAACACCTATCCATTATGCTGTTATAGGTCAACGCTATGCTTTGGTTGAATTACTTTTGAAATATGGTGCAGATCCAACTGTTAAAGCCAAGCGTTTAGGCACTCCTTTGGATATTGCAAAGCGGAAAAATGATAGACGGATGATCGATCTGTTAAGAGGAAAGTTGCAGTTCCGGGGACATAATACTTAATTATTGACAATTAGGATTAGTTTTCTTTATCATGTATCCATAGTAAAAATAGTAATTCTGACAGTCCCTCAGCATATCACTCAACGTGGTATCCGAAGGATGGGAACGTTTTTTTGATGAGGACTATAACGCCTATATCAAGTTGATGCGGGAATGGTGTGTATCTTATGGATTGGAAGTGTGGTCATATTGTTTGATGCCTAACCATGTGCATTTAGTTGTTGTGCCTGAACATGAAGATAGTTTGGCTCGTGGCATAGGTGAAGCACACCGGAGATATACCCGGCATATCAATTTTAAGAAGGGTTGGAAGGGCTACTTATGGCAAGGGCGTTTTGCATCATTTCCGATGGATGAAGATTATCAATGGAGTAGTGCAAGGGCTCACTTGCTGGGTGAAGATGATGAACTGGTCAAAGTGAAGCTATGTTGGTTAGAGTTTCAAATTGGGCAGAGTTGTTGGCTCGTGGTGATCAGAAATTGTTTGATGATGTTCGAATGCATGAGCGGACAGGACGACCGCTCGGTGGAGAGGATTTTGTGACGGCGATGTCATCGATTGCTGGCCGCGAATTAGCCCGGAAAAAACTGGGCCAAAGAGAAATTAAGTATTATGTCCCCGGAACACCATCTTAATTTTGCGTTTTTAGACGAAATAAAAAGTCTCATGCCAGAACACAAGGCCGTTTACGCAAGAGGGGGGGGGGGTGGATGATTTTTTATTTAGAGAGGCGCGAGGCACTAGGATAGGTTGTTTTTGATGCTTACTCAGCGCTTCCAGTGCGCAATCAAGGCATGTTTGCATTCATCAGCCCATTCACATGTCTCTTTCTTATCTTTGCAGTATTCTCTAGCATCGGTTCTAAAACAAGGGAGATGTCCCTCGCATCGTTGAATGTGTCGAACCAGGCGTGTGATGGTCATACCTTCTGTAAGAAAAATACCATCTTTAATTGCGCGTGCACTTAATTTAGCAGGAACTTTCATAACCTTATCCTCCATGAGAGTTACGATAGCATGCTTTGAATGTGGCACAAGAAGAAATACAAGCAGTCTTATGTCGACAGTTTACTGGATGTGGTTCTAAATCAATCACGTTGACACTTTAACTGTGCTTAAAGATATGAGGTTATAAATTATAATGAGTGTGCTGCTTTCGATTTAATTGCGATGTGATAAGGGGTCAAATTGAGGCTTTCCCAGTTTAACGGATACAAAAAATAGGCTAATATAGCGACTTGAGAGTATCCGATGACAAAGAAAAGAGCTGCATACAAAACATTTACAAATCAATGGGGCATTAGCTTATACTCTTTTTGAACATCCTCGTGATGTTCTGGAGGCAATGATAAAGCTTCTTTTTGGCAGCTTGTCGTTAGGTGACATTACTAATTTTGTTTGTGATGCCGTTGATGAGGAAATCCGCGAAACAAGACCTGATACTTATTTTTGTGTGATGGCGATAAATGTAGTGATCCGCCAGTGTGGGGTGAACCGTCCTTGTGCGACGAATGGGAATCAACTGGTGAAGAGGGTTGGGAGTATGCAGCCCTTAGACTCTGTGTAGGTTCATTGTTTATAAGGGACTAATGAAATTAAAGACACAAACATTCACCAGAATTATTGATGCGAGAGTAAAAAAATGTTCGTTCCTAAAGAGAGAAAGCCTCTGAATACTAAAAAGATTATTAAGTATACGGCGATTATTATTGGCTCATATCTTGTCTTTGTGCTCCTTCCCTATTTTTATATGAAGAATCAATTTTCTGACTTTATAGATAGATGCGAGCACACCATTTATAGAAAAGGCTATGGCAGACTTACCTTTTAATAAAGGTGCAAAGGCTATTCCAGGGTGTTCGGTTGATCCCTTTTTTAAAGCTAATAAGACTATAAATTATATTGAAAATATTGAACTCATAGAGGCTGCCTTTGGAAAAGGAGAGGTTGATCAAATAGCAATATTTTCAGCTAGGGTACAGACTCAGGGGAAAAACAAAGATATTATAATTAAGTTGCAAAAATTACAAAGTGGTCAAATTCGCATTTGCAGTTTGAACTTTGAAAGAATGAGCGGGGATAAACAGAAGGGTGGGCGGCTGTACGAGATGAATATGCATTTTGTTGGAGATGGTCACGAAAAATTTAAACGCTGGCTTGAGAATGAAAATATTCCATTTTCGACACACATCTCAGATGGAACGGAATATGTTTCTTGGGATAAAAGATACTCTCATCGAATTCAAAATTGGCCATACTTTCCTCCAGGGTACTGGAAATCAAAGGGTGTAGAACCCCTCAAGAAGTAATCACCGTAAAAATTGACAGCGTTGTTTACAGAATTTCAAGAATAATGAGGTTCTGTGATTATGAATATGGCAAAAGGTTACGACTTACGCGGCTTGATAGGATAAGGAGTTTACCATGAAAAATACAATGCTAGACTCCTGTGAGTTTTCGCGGAGATGATTCTTTAATATTATTGAGAGTCCACTGATGAAAATGACTCTTGTGGTGGACGCAACGGCGGTTGCAGCGATTGGTTTGTGCCCAGAGCTGGTTATGGCTGCTTGCAAACAGGCATTGAAAGGCTTGATTTAATAACAATAAATCGTTTGTTAAAAGCACTTGTTTTGTGAGACGGTTATTTTTTTCTTGAATAATGAAAGGTTTGACGTTAGAAATCGCGCCCTTTCGGAATTAACAGGAGTAGAAAAGTGAAAGCTGGCATTCATCCTGAATATGTTGTATCAAATGTAACATGTTCTTGTGGTAACACATTTGAGACACGCTCGACTGCGGGCGATATCCATGTAGAAATTTGTTCTTCATGCCACCCGTTTTATACAGGTAAGCAGAAGGTCATGGATACAGAAGGACGCGTAGAGCGCTTCTATAAGAAATACGGCAAGCCTGCTAAGGCCGCCTAGGAATATCGGAGAATATGATGTACGCAGTTATTCGTACCGGTGGTAAGCAGTATCGTGTGCAAGAAGGTGATTTTCTTCGCATTGAAAAGCTTGAAGCCGAAGTAGGCCAAGAAGTCGTTTTTGATGACGTACTTTTAGTTGGCAAGGGTGAGACTATCAAAATTGGTAGTGACATCGCAGAGAACAGCGTTAAAGCTGTTATTACTGAGCAGGCACGTGATAAGAAGATTGTGGTCTTCAAGAAACGTCGTCGTAAGAACTATCGCTTAACCAAGGGTCATCGTCAGTCGTTTACGGCTGTGAAGATCGGCGCGATTGGAGTTTAAGAAATGGCACATAAGAAAGCAGGCGGTTCCACTAATAATGGTCGCGATTCCAATTCCAAGCGCTTAGGCGTGAAAAAATATGGCGGCGAAGTTGTTATCTCTGGTAACATCATTGTGCGCCAACGTGGCACAAAAATTCGTCCAGGTGACAATGTTGGTTGTGGTAAAGACTACACATTGTTCGCATTGACTGATGGTACAGTAGAATATTTTAAACGTGCAGGCCGTACAACGGTTCGTGTTTTAAGTTAAGATATTTAATATCTATGTTTTTTAGAGGGAGGGTGCGGAAACGCACCCTCTTTTTGTTTGTGATAAAGAAAGTTTTCAGCAGTATGTAAAAGCATTATGCTAGGCTGATTGAGGTATGGAATATGCGCTTTATTGATGAAGTGAAAATTGATGTTCGTGCAGGTAATGGTGGTTCGGGAAGCAAGTCATTTCGACGCGAAAGGTATATTCCGAAAGGTGGTCCAGACGGTGGCAATGGTGGTCGTGGTGGCCATGTGATTCTTGAAGCCAGCCGCGATAAAAATACATTGCAAGAGCTTTACCTTCGTAAACATGTCTTTGCAGAGCATGGAAAATCAGGCAGTGGCCGTAAAATGCATGGCCGTATGGGTGCTGATGTCACTATGAAAGTTCCTGTTGGAACCATTGTGAAAGATGAAGATGGCGTGCAACTCTTTGACCTTGTAGAGGATGGGCAGCAGGCTGTGTTAGCGCATGGTGGCGAAGGTGGCCTGGGCAATGTGAACTTTGTTTCAAGTACCAACCGTGCACCGCGTTATGCTCAATCAGGAAAAGAAGGCGAGACGGGTATGCGCTTTCTTGAATTGAAATCCATGGCGGATGTCGGGCTGGTTGGTTTGCCCAATGCTGGTAAATCGACGTTTGTTGCGCGCGTTTCTAATGCCAGACCTAAAATTGCTGACTACCCATTTACGACGTTAGCACCATCATTAGGGCAAGTGTTTATGGGCGATGGCGATGGTTTTGTAGTGGCTGATATTCCTGGTTTGATTGGCGGCGCTCATGAGGGTAAGGGGCTTGGACATCGTTTTCTCAAGCACATTGAGCGGACACGTGTGTTATTGCATTTGGTTGATGTGGTGCACGCCGAAGGCCAGAGTATTACGGATCAAGTGCATGAAATTGAGCAGGAATTACGTGGTTATGGCGATACAGTATGGTCCAAGACACGCTACTTGGTGCTTAATAAGATGGATTCCTTACCCGAAGAAGAACATGCTGATGCCTTGGCTGAAGCGGATGCTTTGGGACTTAAATATTATGCAATATCTGCAGTAACTGGTGAAGGAACAAAGACATTGTTGTATGACTTGTATGATGCCGTGAAAATCGCACAGGCAGATGAAAATGCAGCTTTGGATAAAGAAGGAAGTGTAAGTGAAGCCCGTAATGTGTGGCTAGGGAAGGAATAGGAGTATCGTGATTCAAACACGTCAGGATTTATCACATGTGCGACGTGCCATTGTAAAAATTGGCAGTTCATTGTTGACCGATACAGATACAGGCATCTGCATGTCGATGGTTGAAGATGTAGCAGAACAAGTGTTTGCACTACAAAAGGCTGGCGTTCAGGTATGTATTGTTTCATCGGGTGCAGTAGCTATTGGGCGAGTGCATTTGGGCTGGTTGGGTAAATCTTTGTCGGTACATGAAAAGCAGGCTGCGGCTGCGGTGGGTCAATCTTGGTTGATGACATCCTATGGCAGAGCCTTTTCCAAATATGATATACAAGTGGCGCAGATGTTAGTAACCAAAGATGATTTAGGTCATCGTCGACGTTATCTTAATGCCAGTAATACCAGTGAAACATTATTCTCGGCAGGTGTTGTGCCTATTGTGAATGAGAACGACACGGTGGTTGTTGAAGAAATTAAATTTGGCGATAATGATAACCTTGGAGCATTGGTAGCTTTGATGGTGAATGCAGACTTATTCGTGATGGTGACAGATGTGGATGGTTTGTATGATGTGAATCCTAATGAACACAAAGATGCCAAGCGATGTTCTTTGATTCATAATTTGAATCATGATGTGGTGGCGATGGCAGGCGGTAGCGGTAGCGAATTTGGTACGGGTGGCATGTTAAGTAAAGTAAAGGCGGCGGGGATTGCTACGCGTGGCGGTGTGGCTACGGCGATTGTGAATGGGCAGCAAAAGAATGTGCTGACGGGGTTATTTTCAGGTAAAGATTTTGGCACATTGCTTCTGTGCGGTAAAGATCGCCATAGTAGTCATCAACATTGGATTGCTGATGTGCTGCATGTTACAGGTCAGGTGTATGTCGATGCAGAAGCTGCACAGGCGATTATACATAAAGGCGAAAGCCTTTTGCCTATTAATATGGTAGGTCTGCAAGGCGATTTTGATAAAGGCGAGTGTATTGAAATCATTGCGGACTCTATGGTGATCGCGCGTGGGTTATGCAATTATAACTCGGATGATTTAAGAAGCATTCAGGGGCTTTCTAGTCAGGATATGGCAAAGACATTGGGTTATGAAGATTTCACATCGGTGATTCACCGCGATAATTTGGTATTGAAGGTAAGAGGTAAGTCATGAGTGATGCAAAGCAAGTGATTGAGGCGTTGGGTGTAAAAGCAAAAGCAGCATCGCGTAAAATGCGTATGATTGAAACGCGTAGTAAGGATGAGGCTTTAAAAATTGCAGCAAAATTGATGCGCTCTGAGATAGCAGATGTATTGGCAGCCAATGCTTTGGATATGAAAGCTGCGGATGAAAATAATCTTGAAGCTGCATTGAAAGATCGTTTGGCACTTAATCCTGAGCGTGTGGAATCGATGGCACAAGGTTTGGAAGATATTGCCGCTTTGCCTGATCCAGTTGGAGCGATTTCTGATTTGGTATATCGTCCATCGGGCATTCAGCTTGGGCATATGCGTGTGCCATTGGGTGTGATTGGAATTATTTACGAGTCGCGGCCAAATGTAACGGCAGATGCTGCGGCTTTATGCTTGAAATCTGGCAATGCAGCGATTTTGCGTGGTGGCTCGGAAGCCATTCATTCAAACCGCGCGATTGCACTGATTTTGCGCCGCGCATTGCATGAAGCTGGCGTGCCAGAAGATGCGGTTCAATTGATTGACCAGACAGACCGTGCTTTGGTGGGCGCATTGTTGGCGGCAGAAGATTATGTTGATGTGATTATTCCGCGCGGTGGGAAATCTTTGGTAGCACGGGTGTCAGCTGATGCCAAAGTACCGGTGATTAAGCATCTTGATGGTATTTGCCATGTATATATTGATGCTGCTGCCAATGAAGATATGGCAGTGAATATTGCATTGAATTCTAAGACCCATCGTTATGGTGTTTGTAATGCCATGGAAACACTATTGGTGCATCAAGAAGCAGCGTATATGCTGCCTAGGATTGTGGGAGAATTAATTGCCAAGGGTGTGGAAGTGCGTGCTTGCGATAAAACGCGGGTAGCGTGCAAGGGTCTTGATGTGCAAGTTGCTAGCGATGAGGATTGGGAAACTGAATATTTGGCAGCTATTCTGTCCATCCGTGTGGTTGAATCCTTGGATGCGGCGATGGATCATATTGCTGAGTTCAGTTCTGGGCATACGGAAACTATTGTGACAGCGGACTATGCTTCTGGGCAACGTTTTTTGCGTGAGGTGGATTCATCTTCGGTAATGTGGAATGCCAGTACGCGTTTTGCCGATGGCTTTGAATATGGTTTGGGTGCAGAAATTGGTATTTCAACGGATCGTTTGCATGTGCGTGGACCTGTTGGTTTAGAAGGTTTGACAACTCAGAAATGGATTGTGTTGGGGCATGGTGAGGTACGTAGTTAATTAGCCAAATGCAGAGAGTTGGTATATTTGGCGGGAGTTTCGATCCGCCGCACATAGGGCATCGAAGCTTGGTTGAAGTGGCATTAAATCAGCTGGAGTTGGATGAAGTGTGGGTGATACCTGTTGGCAAGCCTGTTCACCGCACATTAACAGCACACATTTCTGCGCAGCAGCGTTTGCGATGGGTAGAGTCGATGTTTGAAGACTTGTCTCGTGTACGTGTTATGGGGTGGGAGGTGCAACAAGATGAAGAAGTGCCTGCCATTGAGACTATGCGATATGTGGTAAAACAATTAAATGTCGTGCCTTGTTGGTTGCTGGGTATGGATGCATGGCAAGGTTTGCCAAGCTGGGTGGCTTATCCAGAGCATCGTGGTTTGTGTAATGTTGCCGTATTTTCCCGTCAGGGTGAGAGGATGCAGAAGCACACTGATTGGTTGGAAGCGACAGAGTTGTCGCAAGGTTTGGATGTTAAGGCAGGGCATGTTTATTATGTGGATTCGAATCTACCTGATGTTTCTGCGACCCAAATTCGACGAGATATTTTGACGGGCAAGAATGTATCCGCAGTGTTGGATGCACGCATTGCCGATGAAATTCAAACTGCCTATGCGTTTAAAGGCAGTAACGGAGTGAATGAATGAGTGAAGTAAATGCATTGCAAGCCATGACTGATGCTGTGGTTGAAGCAATCGAAGATAAGAAAGCCCAAGATGTTGTAGTGATGGATGTGCAGGGTAAATGTGCATTTGCAGATCGTTTTGTGTTGGCAACTGGTCGTACAGATCGCCAACTTAAAGCTATCGCTCAAGGTGTTGCAGGTGTGGCTCATGCCAATGGCTTGCCAGCTAAAATTGAAGGTTTGGAAGCCATGGAATGGTTATTGGTAGATTTGGGTGATGTGGTGGTACATTTATTTTTGCCAGACACACGCGCCAGCTTTCAATTGGAGCGCCTATGGGCACGTCCAGAAGGTGAGCCTTCGGCTTTGGACTCTACGACTGAAGCATGAAGCTGAGGCTGTTGGTTGTTGGGCGTATAGTGCCCGAATTGGCAGAATATGAGGCGCGTTTTCGTAAGCGTTTGTCTGGTGCATGTTCTTTGCAAGTAATTGAGTTGCCAGAGGGTAGAAGTAAACAATTGGCGCAGCGCAAACAGGAAGAGGAAAAGCATATTTTAAAGGCTGCTAAAAGCAGTTTTATTTTATTTGACGAACGTGGAAAACAACTGCCAAGCACACAGTGGGCTAATCATTTACAACAGCTTGCTGGCAATGCTGAACAGGATTTTGTCATTGGTGGAGCAGCAGGTGTGTCCGATGCGGTACGTGCCAAGGCCGGGCAAACATGGGGGCTTTCGATGTTAACATTGCCCCATCAATTGGCGCGAGTAATGGTGGCTGAACAACTGTATCGGGCTTGGTCAATTATGCAGGGGCACCCTTATCATCGTGAATAAACGCTGTTTCTTTGTATATGCTTTGCTGGGAGTGTTACTAAGTAGCAACCCCGCTTGGGCAAAACGCGATATTCAGGCTGAAATAGATGCCGTACGCTTGGAGCGTGTGCATTTGGCAGAAGTTCGGCAATCACTTGAGACCCAGCTGGGCTCTTTGGGTAAAGATTTACGTAAGCTGGATGTGGCATTGCTTGCGGCTCGTAAAGCACTTGTTTTGGCGACCAAACAATGGCAAGTCGCTGATAATCAGGTTCAAAAGCTTATTCAAAAACGTAAAACATTAAAAAAACAAATAGAGGCGTTGCAAGAACGCATGCAAAGCGAGGCTGATGCTGCATGGCGGCGAGCTAATAGGCAGCCTAGCTGGTTGGATATATTGGCTGGGGTGAAGATAACAGAAGTGCCGCATCGAAAATTTATGGCGCGCTATATGTTGGAGCAGCAGCAAGAAGACCGCCTGCAATGGCAATCGGCGCTGCTGGAGCTTGAGACTGTAGAGCAAACATTACTTATTGAGCGACAACGACTTACCCGATTACGTGATGAAAAGAAAATATTACAAAGTAAGGCTACGAAACGATTACAAGCCAAGCAAAAGATGGCCAGGAAGCTGCGTCAGGATGTAAAACTCAAAAAAAAGCGTGATAAAGCATTGGCAAGCCAAGAAAAAGCATTGTTTAATTTGCTTGATGGTTTGCAAGAGGCATTATTGAGTAGCGATAAAATTGCCAAACATGTGTCCATCCGTAAGCATAAAGGTCATCTGCGCTGGCCTTTGAAGGGTAAGGTGGTGGCAAAGTTTGGTTCCCGCCCAAATGCACAGTCTGCTAAGTTATTGGGTGTTCAAATTGCTCCCTCTAGCTCTAAGGGAAAAGCTAAGCAGGTGAAAGTTATGGCTGATGGGCAGGTGCGATATGCTGATTGGTTTGGTGGTTTTGGTTTGATGATGGTTGTTGAATATGGACATGGCATTATGGGTATTTATGCGCATAATGATGCGCTGTATAAACAGGTGGGTGATTGGGTGGAAGCTGGGGATGTGGTGGCGGAAGCTGGGAGCACAGGCTGGATTGAAAAAACGCGTTTGTATTTTGAATTGCGTGACAAAGGAAAGGCTGTAAATCCGGCACGCTGGTGTCGTTAGTGTGAATAAAGAGTTTGTTAGGAGATGGATATGAGCTTGAAGAAAACACGTATGCTTTTACTGGCTGGAACGGCAGCAGTATTTGTTGCTGGCGTTATGGCATGGAATCCATCCGAAGGTTATCAGCAGGCAACTGCAGCAACTGATTACCGTCAAATGGATAAATTTGCACAAATTATGGATGCGGTAAAGCGTACCTATGTGGAAAACAAAACGGATGAAGAGCTTATTGATGGTGCTTTGGCGGGCATGCTTTCAAGCCTTGACCCGCATTCAACCTATATGAACAAAGACATGTATAAACAGATGCAAGTGCAAACATCGGGCGAGTTTGGTGGTTTGGGCATTGAAATATCGTCGGCACAAGGTGGAATTCGCATTATTTCGCCGATTGAAGATACGCCAGCAGATCGTGCTGGTGTGCATGCAGGTGATTTAATTATTAAAATTAATGATCAGTTGGCAAAAGACTTATCGCTTGCTGAAGCCGTGAAGCTGATGCGAGGAAAACCTGGAACATCCATTGTATTGACAATTTTTCGTAAAACTGAAACGAAACCGTTGGCAATTAAAATTGTGCGTGATGTGATTCATGTGAAATCTGTAAAAAGTGCGATGTTAGCGCCAGGTTTTGTATGGCTGCGTGTGACTCAATTTCAAGAGCAGTCAAGCAAAGAATTGAAAGAACAGATAAAGAAATTGAAAAAAGATGCTGGCGGAAACTTTAAGGGTGCAGTACTTGATTTGCGTAATAATCCAGGAGGTTTGTTAGATCAAGCTGTAGAAATTAGTGATATGTTTTTAAATAAGGGCGGTATCGTAAGCACCAAGTCACGTGTTGGTAGCAATATGAATTTTGACGCGAAGCCTGGAGATGTTTTGGATGGTACGGCTTTGGTTGTGTTGATTAATAATGGCTCTGCCTCTGCATCTGAAATTGTTAGTGGAGCCTTGCAGGATAATAAACGTGCCGTATTGATGGGAACAAAGAGTTTTGGTAAAGGCTCCGTGCAACGAATTATCCCATTGCCAGATGGTACTGCATTTAAATTGACGACATCATTGTATTATACACCAAGTGGCCGCTCGATTCAGGCAACAGGTATTGACCCTGATATTGAAGTGCCTTGGGTGGCAATAAAAAAAGTGACGGAAGAAAAAGAAAAGTTACGTATATCAGAGAGAGATTTGAAAGGGCATTTGGCCAATGGTAATGGCAAAAAAGACACTAAAAAGAAGACTGAGAAGAAGACTGAAAAAAATGTTGTGTCAGGAAAAATGCAGGAGCGTTTGAGTAAGGATGTGCAACTTCAACGTGCTTTGGATCTATTGAAGGCGATGTATGTGGTGCAGGGGCGTAGTTAATTACTGCATCAATGCGAAAATCTAAACCTAAACGTAAAACACGGAAAAAAACGCATTACCGCTGGCTAGCCCCTGCATTATTCGGGGTATTGGTAATATTGCTTGCGGTATTGATTTGGCCAAACTATTCGCAGTATGATGCAAATAAAAACATGAAACCCGATATGCCTGTATATGAAGATATTCAGGTGCTGCCATCGCAGGTGGATGTTGTTAAAGTTGAGCCAGAACCGCCTAAAGTTATGCATAAAAAAGCATATCAGTATGGTGCTTTGAAACAACATGGTATTGCCTTGGTTATTGATGATGTGGGCTATGATTTACCAGCCTTACAGCGGGTGCTTAATTTAGGGATACCTGTGGCGATTGCGATTATTCCTGATGCTCCGCATGCCAAGGAAGCTGCGGAAATGGCCCACCAAGCGGGGCATATTGTAATGCTTCACATGCCTATGGAACCCGCAAACCCTCATTATCGTGAACGCATGGATGACTCTTTTTTACGAGGTGATATGTCTGAAGAAGTGATGCGAAAAATGTTACTTCAGGGCTTGGAAAAAGTGCCTTATGCACAGGGTCTTAATAACCATATGGGGTCTTTCTTAACCAGTATGCCAGAGCCAATGGCTTGGGTGATGCAGTTTTGCCGAGATTACCAATTGTTTTTTGTTGATTCAAAAACATCCTCTAAATCAGTGGCTTCAGATGTTGCTGTAAGTTATGGGCTGGCTTGGGGAGTACGGCGAATTTTCTTAGATCACTCTGTGAAAGAGGCTGATATACAACAAGCTTGGTTATCTGCTGAGCGTTGTGCAAAGCGACAAGGTGGTTGCATTGTGATTGGACACCCTCACCCTGAAACCTTGAACTTTTTGGAGAAGCAAGTTACACATGTAAAGCCTGAAATGATGCGTGTTGTGGGTGATTTACTGCATGTCCCGCAAGGCTAAAGTAAATGTGTAATGGTTGAATGTAGATATTTACTCTATATTGCACATTAAGTTTGAAACACTAACGTGTTTTTTACATGTAGGGAGGTTCTATGAAAGCTCTGGGTAAGACACTTTATATTCTGATACTTTTGCTTGTATGCTCTTGGCAAGCGCAAGCTGAAAGTGTGAATAATCAGGCCAAACAGGCTTTAAGTCTTGGGCATATAACGGTTGCTGAAGATTTATTAAATAAACAGGTACAGTCAAAGCCGAGTGATTATCAAGCATGGTTTTTATTGGGTGTTGCTCAGGCGCGTGGTCAGCATTTTCATCAGGCAATTGAGGCATTTCGACGAGTTATTGAATTGCGTGATGATTTGGCAGAGCCTCATAATAATCTAGCTGTAATTTACAATGAGTTGGGCGATGCTAAAGCAGCTGTTCATGAGTTAGAGCAATCATTACAGAAACACCCTGGTTATGCGATTGCTGAAGAAAATATTGCCGATTTATATGTCAAGTTGGCGCTGAAATACTATAAAAAAGCCTTGGTGCAAAATAAAAATCCATCCTTAACACAGCGCTATGCGCGGCTGTTACAGGTTCGAGACACTAGCCCTATCAAAGAAAGCGTGGCGCAGGCTAGTAGACTTAAAAAACCAGCTAAAACAGTGGCAGAGAATGCAGTACTGAATGAAAAAACTACTTCCAATATTTTACCGGTAGAAGCATCAAATGTAGATGTACTCAAAGCCCCTCAAAGTATGCTTCCTAAGCACATGAATGTGGAGGTGCCTGCTCATAAGCAGAGTGTTGTTACAAGTATGAATAAACCTAATGCGGAACAACAAGTACTAGCAAATATCGAAGCTTGGCGCATCGCTTGGCAAGGGCAAAATTTAGAAGCTTACTTCTCAGCGTATGCGAGTGATTATGTTCCCACGGGGAAATATGCTTCTTTGGCAGCATGGAAGGCGTATAAAAAGCGAGTGATTGGTAATAAGTCTTATATCAGCGTGGACTTAAGTGATGTAAAAATCGACCTGTCTGAAGATAAGAGTGTGGCTCGAGTACGTTTTAATCAGGCGTTTCGCTCTAATAATTACAATGGTGATGATGTGAAAGTATTGAAGTTAGAGAAGCGTCAAAAAAGTTGGAAAATTGTGCGTGAGACCTCGATTTCAGGATGAAATATATACTGTGCTTATGGGTAAGCCTGGTGCTTATTACCCCTAGCTTGCAGGCTGTAGAGTTTGACGCAAAAACGAGAGTGCGTGCCTTGCAAGCCTTGCAGGTAGGTACAGATCCAGCGGTAACATCACTTGACCGTGCCGATATATCACTGCTAAAAGCGACTTTGGCTTTGCAAGCAGGGGAGCCTAAGCAAGCTTTGGATGTGCTACATTCATATGCGAAACACTCGAAAAGTAATGATCCATTGATAGATATGCTAGAGGCAGAAGCCTATCGACGCTCAGCACTGCTAGCTGTAGCGGATGCAGGTGTTTCTGTTAAGCATATGCAAGGGAAAACGCAGCACTTGGAAGATGCGAATTTATCGAAAGGCTTACGTGAAGCCGATGTGCGTTTGAATGCTTTTTTGGATCAATTCGATGCGGTTAAAGGTATGCCTGCGGCTATTTTGCAAGTGGATAATGAGGTTTATAGTATATTCCTTGTAGATAAAGCTCGTTCACGCATGTTTGTGTATGCACGCAATACTGATGGTATATTGGAGCGTGTGGCGGATGAATATATAGTAACGGGTGAGCAATTGGGCGATAAGCAGGTAAGCGGTGATGCCCGTACGCCCAATGGTGTTTATCGCTTTATAAAACGTTTGCAGGGAAAAGATCTTGAAGCACGTTATGGGCCTGTGGCTTACCCGATCGATTACCCGAATGAACTGGATATTTTACATCATAAAAATGGTTATGGCATTTGGATGCATGGTTATGGGGAAGGGGTAGGTCGGCGACCACCACGTGATACCAAAGGTTGTTTTGCACTACCAAACCCGCGCCTATTGGCGATGTCTACATATGTGAAATTGGGCAAGAGCTGGGTCATTGTAGGAGAGAACTTTAAATTTGGTGATGATGAGGCTCGTCAAACATTGCAAACGTCTGTGCTGAAAACTTTGGAATCTTGGCGTAAAAATTGGTCTGCATTGAACACGCCAGCTTATTTAAATTTTTACCATGAGAAGTTTCATGCAGGTAATCGAGATTTAGCCGCTTGGAAGACATATAAAAAGCGTATGAATGCCAGTAAATCATTTATTAATATTGATATTTCACATTTAACGTTGGTTCGTGATGTTACCCGTTGGGCTGAGGGAGAGGTGGTTGTGGCTGAATTTGATCAACATTACAACTCTAGCAATTATCAAGATTCTAGTCGGAAGCGTTTGTACTTAGCGCGCTTGGATAAGCAATCACCATGGCGCATTCTAATTGAAGAGAGTGTGAAACCATGAGTTACACGCGTGGTAGAAATATTGAAGGTGATTTTACAGCGCGTCGGACGCAGAAGCTATTGGATGAAAATCGTGAATTAAAACAATATGTCGCGGAAATGATGAAGCGCTTGCAAGAAAATGATGTGCTCTTTAGTAAGTTATTTGAGCTTGAATCGTTGGTGTTGGCGGCAACGGATGCCGAAGATTTGTGTTTTACATTATTACGCAGTCTGCGTTCTAGTTTTGATTTAGATATGGTTCGTTTGTGGTTTGATCGTTCGAGTTTTATGGGGCAATGCCAACTTTCAGGTTTATCAGAGCAAGATTTGGTATGGGTTGAAAAAGGTGAGATTGAGAAAATAGGTTTAACCAGCAAGCATGTTTGGCTTCTTAGACTAGATAGTGAGCGTAACTTCCCATGGTTAGAGGCACGAGATAGTCATTTATCATCGTTGGCTGTTTTGGTGTTGGGTGATTTATCGCGACCTTTTGGCGTGTTGGCATTAGGTTCTTTGGATGGTGGGCGTTTTGCACCAGATCAAAGTGGTGATTTTTTACAGCACTTAACACAAATTATTGGGCTAACACTTGAAAATGCTATTACACGTGAACGTTTGGCGCGTTTGTCTGTAACCGATTCGCTTACGGGTGTACACAACCGGCGGTTTTTCCAGCCGCATAGCCACCAACCACTATCACAATGGTTTGGGCGAGATATACAGGTCGCATGTATTTACTTTGACATTGATGATTTCAAAATAATATCAGACCGGCTTAGTTCGATAGAGAGCGATGAGCTATTGACGCATATTAGCAAAGTCGTGAGTCAATGTGTGCGTGAGCAAGATGTGATGATTCGCATGGAAGAACATGCTTTTACATTGTTTTTACAAGGCTGTTCGATGGAAAAGAGCCAAGAAATTGCTAAACGTATGGTGAAACAATGTGCATCTATTGATATATATGATGAACGCATTGGTATCAGTGTGGGGCTTGCATTCTCATCAACTGATGCGGATAAAGTGGTGAAAGTATTGGTCGCAGAGGCAGATCAAGCTATGTATATTGCCAAAGCTTTGGGTGGTTCGCGTGTGGAGATAGCGGTATCTAATGCTTAAGAAAGTAGCGTAATGTTGTTGCAGGATGCTATCGACCGTTTTGTTACCGAACTTAGAGAAATTCGCATGGCATCCCCGCACACGGTGTCGAGCTACCAAAGAGACTTAAATAAATTTATTCAACATTGTCCCGATGCCATGCAATTGAATGCGGTTACGCGAACAGATGTGCAAGACTGGCTGGTTGCAGGGCATGCGGCTGGTTTATCGCCAGCAACATTGGCTCGTAGATTATCGGCTTTACGTTCACTATTGGATAGCTGCGTACAGATTGGGCGCTGCGAAAAAAATGTAGCAACAGGCGTGATGGCACCCAAGCAACGCAAGCGCCTGCCCAAGGCATTGCCGCCAGAGCAAACCGCAAAACTTATGCAAGCTACGGATGCTGCTTCTGATTTGCGGGATGCCGCACTGTTGGCAGTGATGTACGGATGTGGTTTGCGTGTATCGGAAGTGGTGGGTTTGAATATTGAAGATGTGAATATATGGGCAAAAGAGCTACGTGTCTTGGGGAAAGGGAAGAAGGAGCGGATTGTTCCAGTGCCCATAGGCGCAGCAAATGTGCTGGATGGGTATATCACATCACGAAAGTTTTCATCGCATGCAGTATTTCTAAATATGCGGGGTTCGCGTTTGACCACCCGTAGCGTACAACGCATGTTAAAAAAACGAGCTTTGGAAACAGGGGCGGATATATCGGTTACGCCACACCGGTTACGCCATTCATTTGCCACGCATTTATTGGCAGGCGGTGTTGATTTGCGCGCTATCCAAGAGTTGTTGGGGCATAGCTCCTTAGCAACCACTGAACGCTACACCTCATTGGATATCAATAAATTGACAGAAGTTTACGATAAAACACACCCTCGCTCAGGTCGTAAATAAGGTTTTATAGAATCATGAAAAGCTAGCCTTATTCACACTCTTGATTGTGAAAGGAGTGTGCTACGCCTAGCCCAACGGGCGGAAGATGCTTTACCTCAAGGGTTTAATGTCTTTTTCTTTGCAGAGGGCCTGAGGGAAAAATAGCGTGCAAGATATCTTTATTACGAGTCAACGGGGCTTGACCTTCTGAGTAAGCTATTAGAAACAGGTTTAAGGCTTTTTAGGTAGCATCAACTGTAGTACGGACCAGACGTTTTCCAGAAGCTTAGGCTGGCCTTGAGCATTGGGATGCAGCGCATCTGCTTGCATCCATTCATGTTGGGTAATCACGCCTTCAAGAAAAAAGGGAACAAAGAATAAATTCTCATCTTTTACTAGGGATGCATAAACTTCTGCAAACTGCTTTGTATATACGGGACCATAATTGGGTGGCATGCGCATACCCACCAACAGCACCTTAATCGAAGAGGCTTTGGCTTGCTGAATCATCCATCTAAGATCTTGTTTCATCATCTCAGAGGGTAATGCTCGAAGACCATTATTGGCACCAAGCTCCAGAATCAAGTGTGTAGGGTGATGCTGTTTTAGCAAGGCTGGCAAACGTGCTCTTCCACCCTGAGTTGTATCCCCACTGACACTGGCATTCACTACATGACAAGCATACCCATCTTGCTTTAACTGATTGTTCATCAGAGCAGCCCAGCCTTCATCCGTTGACATGCCATAAGCTGCGCTCAGGCTATCTCCTAATAGCAGTATGACGCAGCGGCTCTCATTGGTAGCAGCTGTTGCTGCTGACCAAGGCATCGGGATGATGATAAAAAGAAATAGGAGAAAACGATTTACCATGGACACAACTTCCTCGATTATTGTAGCAACTTCCGCACTTGGCAAACATGTACCAAGCCCCGAAGGTGAACTCCATATTTTAACTGACATCAACCTTATCATTCATGCGGGCGAATCTGCAAGCGTAGTCGGAGCTTCTGGTTCGGGAAAATCAACGTTGCTAGGCCTACTTGCAGGCCTTGACCAGCCATCAACAGGCTCGGTTTCTCTTGGCGGAAAAGATATAGGTTCCATGGATGAAGATGGTCGGGCTGCCATTCGCGGTGAGATGCTCGGTTTTGTCTTTCAATCCTTTCAACTGCTTCCTACATTCACTGCCCTAGAAAATATTATGCTGCCCATGGAGCTAGCTGGTTTAGATGCGGCTAAAGAGAGAGCAGCGCACTTATTGTGCCGTGTAGGCTTAAGCAAGCGCGGCCAACACTTGCCCGCGCAGTTATCGGGTGGCGAACAACAACGCGTTGCTATTGCCCGAGCCTTTGCCACCGAACCGGCACTCTTGTTAGCTGATGAACCTACAGGGAATTTAGATAGTAAAACGGGGCATCAAATCATTGATATGCTATTCGATCTCAATGCAGAATCTGGCACTACGCTTATTCTTGTAACCCATGATGAATCTCTAGCTGAACGCTGCGATAAGCGTACTCATCTTCAAGAAGGAAGGGTTGTGGAGCCGTCATGAAATCGTTCTACTTATCCTTGCGTTTGCTCACACGGCACTGGGCTGCTGGCGAGCTTTTAGTCTTGTTCATGGCAGTGGTGATTGGCGTTGCTGCAATGACAGCTGTGGGTGGTTTTACAGATCGCATTCGTTTGGTATTAAATCAAGATGCTGGAGAGTTGCTCGCCGCAGACCTTGTCCTTTCAAGCAAAAAAGAGATTGATCCAGCATGGCTACAACAGGCTAAATCAATAGGACTCAAAACCGCACGTTTCACAGAACTTCGCTCTGTCATTGTCGTGAATAATCAACCGCAACTGGTTGAGGCCA
>Ga0316204_10002774_pt1 | contig 38069 bp, 38 predicted proteins | sample 6monrhotite_MG_2_FD_205661 | JGI IMG/M metagenome (GOLD analysis project Ga0316204, IMG submission 205661) | Microbial mat bacterial communities from mineral coupon in-situ incubated in ocean water Damariscotta River, Maine, United States -... | ecosystem: Environmental > Aquatic > Marine >... | reverse complement strand
CATAATTTTTATTTTCTCTTATTTAGGTTTTGTATTATCGATACAAAACGTTTTTTTCAATCTCTGCCATCACGGACGGCGGTAATAAATAATCTGCGGCATCACCGCGTTTTATATGTTCTTTTATTAAAGTTGAGCTAATATCAAGTTGCGTTACCGCAACTTCAACTATTTGGCCACTGGCTTCACTTAGCTGATCAACCTGATGCGTTTGATAAATCTGACCCGACTCACAATTAATAGGCACGGGTTCACCTGGTCGATGCATGACAGCAATATTGGCTAATCGTAAAATACCTGCCCAATCGTGCCATGTATGAAATTTAGCAAACGCATCGGTGCCCATCATTAATACCAAACTCTCGTCAGGGCTTTTTTGCTTAAGTGCTGCCAAGGTCTGTACCATATAAGAAGGGCCGCCTTGATCGATTTCAAATGTTTCTAGCTGAAACGAGGGCTGCTTGGCAATGGCCAGTTTAATCATCTCACAGCGTTGTTCGGCCGTAGCTTGCGGTTGGTTACGATGAACTGGTTGATAACAAGGCACAAATAAAACCTGCTCTAAACCTAGCTGCTGTTCAACTTCTAAAGCGGCTCTTAAATGCCCATAATGGATCGGGTCAAAGGTGCCGCCATTAATGCCAACAAATTTCACTCGCCCAATCCCTACTTCCGGATATTGCCATCGCCCAACACAATGTATTTCTGAGAGGTTAATCCTTCTAATCCAACGGGGCCACGAGCGTGGAATTTATCGGTACTGATGCCAATCTCGGCACCTAAGCCATATTCAAAACCATCTGCAAAACGTGTTGAGGCATTGACCATCACAGAACTAGAGTCCACTTCAGCTAAGAATCGACGAGAGGTCGAAAAATTCTCCGTAATAATCGATTCGGTATGACCGGAACTATAAAGTGCAATGTGATCCATTGCTTCATCAACATTTGCGACCACCCTTATGGACAAAATAGGCGCTAGGTACTCTGTTGCCCAATCTTCAGTTGTCGCTGGAATCGCCTGAATAATGGCCTGAGTTTTTTCACAACCACGTAGCTCAACACTTTTTTCGGCATATTGTTTGGCCAGTTCAGGCAACACATTCTGAGCTTGCGATTCAGCCACTAATAAAGTTTCCATGGCATTGCAAACGCCGTAGCGATGCGTTTTAGCATTCACGGCCACACGAATGGCTTTATCGTAGTCCGCAGCGTCATCAATATAAACATGACAAATACCATCCAAATGCTTAATCACAGGCACACGAGCATGTTCACTAATTCGCTCAATCAAGCCTTTACCACCACGAGGAATAATCACATCAACAAAGTCAGGCATGGCAATCAACTCACCCACGGCCGCACGATCCGTAGTCTCTACCACTTGTACCGCGCTTTCAGGCAGGCCAGCCTCGGTTAACCCCTGCTTAATGCATGTTGCCAAAGCCTGGTTTGAAAAGGCCGCTTCCGACCCTCCACGTAAAATAGCTGCATTCCCCGATTTTAAACATAAAGCGGCTGCATCAATGGTCACATTAGGGCGTGATTCATAAATAATACCCACCACACCCAAAGGCACACGCATTTTGCCCACTTGAATACCCGATGGCAAAAAACGCATATCGGAAATTTCACCAATCGGATCTTGCAGCGCAGCAATCTGTCTTAAGCCTTCTGCCATACCAGCAATTCCAGCATCAGTAATCGCCAGACGATCTAACATAGCGTCATCTAAACCGTTATTTTTGCCCTGCTCCAAATCCTTAGCATTCTCTGCTTTAAGGTGTTCAGCTGATTTTTCTAAAGATTCTGCCATGGCTAATAACACACGATTTTTATCATTCGTGGTAGCTCTAATTAAGGCGCGAGAAGCGGCTCTAGCCTGCTGACCGAGTTGCTGCATATAGGTTTTTACGTTCATTTGTTCACTCACTTTATTTACTAAAATATGACTAAGGACGATCCGTTTAAATGAGTCCCTTAACGAGCCATTTTTGAAACTAATTGCGACAGTTCAAGCCAAATTTCATCCCCCGTTAAGGTGGGCGTAATCCCTTTAATCATTAAATCAATTTTTAAGGCCGATTTTAATAAGCCTTGCCAGTCCATTAAACCTTGACGTTTTAAAGCATTAGCATACTCAGACTGTTTAGAAGACCAAACTCGGCACTGTTTAAAGGCCTGTGCCATAGACACTTGCTGCGACAGTTGTGCCAATTCAATCAATTGACGTAGCTCCTTTGATAACAGCCACAAAATAACGGGGGCTTCTATGCCTTCCTGTCTCAATCGCATGAGCATCTGCAAACTGTACTCAACTCGACCATTCAACAACGCCGTTGACAAAGCAAACAATTGATAATGCGCTTGATCCGCGACGTTTTCTAAAATCGTCTGCACTGAAATGGGGGAATCAGGGGGTAATATCAAGGCCAGTTTGACTAACTCTTGATCCGCCGCCAGTAAATTACCTTCAACGCGTTCTGCCAACAACGCAGCGGCTTCTGTTTCCAACCGTAGCCCTAAAGTGTCGGCTTTTTGCTGACACCAGCTTGGCAGCGCATTAATCGGTACGGGTTTGGCCTGAACCACCAAACCTGTCGACTCAATCGCGGCCACCCATTTTGACTTGGTTTGTCGACTGTCTAAACGTTCGCATTGAATCACAATCACAATTTCAGGCGGCAACGTTTGAACATAATCACACCAAGCCTGTATAAATTTGGTGCCTTCTCGACCGGGAGAGCCTTTCGGCATGTTCACTAGAATCATGCGCTTATCAGCAAATAGAGACCCCGCTTGCGTCTCCATTTGTAGAGATTGCCAATCAAAATTAGCCTCTACCTCGTACACATCTCCTGTCAGATAATCTAGGCTTTGTAATTTCTGACGTAATGCATCGTAGCTATCGCGTAGAAAAAGAGGCTCTTCACCATAGAGCAAGTAAACAGGCTGCACGTCAAAAGAAGCGGCCTGCAACTGCTTTTGGAAGGCACTCGCTAGAATCACATCATCACCCTACTGTGCAGGCGCATTAAGACTTTGTGCGCGATCAGTGTTTTGCGACGCATTGTCAGAAGTCTTCAAGGAAGCACCTTGCTGACTTTGTAGCTCAGCCTGTTTTATAACAGCTCGATTAATCCGATCCATTAACTGTCTTACCAAGGCTTCGGCCATGGATTGACGAATCTCGGTTAACTCTTCATCTGAAGCAAGCATCGCACTGGTCTCTATTTGGCGATCTCGAAAGGTCTCCAATTGCCCTTTCGTCAGCTCCTCTCCACTGAGAGTCCAAATGGCTGAAAAGGATTGTCCCATTTTCAACAACTCACCCGTGACATCTCCCTGCCCTGAATAAGCGGTTCGGGAGACTTTATAAAAGGTTGGCTTGAGCAAAATAATGACTTCTGCTTTAAGTTCAGAGTCAACCACCTCGACCCCAGACAAAGCCATCTGTTTACGAATAGCCAACAACATTTCAGAACGAACGCCTGCCACATTTTGCAGTTGAACCGTTTTAAATTGAGATTGCCCTACTGAATCCAAACCGCGAAGATGAAAACCGCAGCCGCTTAACGATAAAAGAGCAAGCAATAAGAATCCAATCAATAAATGACTCGAAAAAGAAGGTAATCGTTGATTTTGACGCAAAGCCACTAAACTATCCTTTACCCTTTCACTACTACATTCACTAAACGACCAGGTACCACAATCTCTTTAACAATCTCTTTGCCTTCAATAAATTTCAGCACGGTTTCATCAGCTTTCGCAGCGGCTAAAATACTCTCTTTATCCGCATCGACAGCTACTTCGATTTTGCCACGTAATTTACCGTTTACCTGAACCATTAATTCGATTTCAGATTTCACCAATGCCGACTCATCAACAACAGGCCAGCTAGCATCAACGACTAAATCCTTGCGCCCTAAAGCGATCCATAAATTTTGCGATAGATGCGGTGTCATAGGCGAAAGCATTAGCACTAAAATCTCCAGAGCTTCCTGCATCACCGAGCGAGCACTGTCTGAATTTTCATCAAACTTGCTTAATTCATTCATGAGCTCCATACAAGCGGCAATGGCCGTATTGAAGTGCTGACGACGACCAATATCATCGGTTACTTTCTTGAGTGTTTCGTGCAATTTGAAACGTAACGCTTTCGCTTCTTTGCTTAAACCTTTTGAAGAACTCGACGCCGTGACTAAGCCCATTTCAAGATGAGACTGCACCTGACGCCAAACGCGATTTAAAAATCTAAAGCCACCTTCAACCCCTTTATCAGACCATTCTAGACTCTGTTCTGGCGGTGCCGCGAACATAATAAATAAGCGAACCGTATCGGCTCCAAACTTCTCAATCAAACCCTGCGGATCAACCGTATTGCCTTTTGATTTAGACATTTTAGAGCCGTCAAGTAACACCATTCCTTGCGTTAATAACTTCTTAAAAGGTTCATCAGAAGAGACTAGGCCCTGATCGCGCATTAACTTATGGAAGAAACGCGCATATAACAGATGAAGAATGGCGTGCTCAATCCCACCAATATACTGATCCACTGGCGCCCAATAATCTGCACGCTCATCCAGCATCGCTTCTGAATTATCTTTAGAAGTGTAACGGGCATGGTACCAAGACGATTCAAAAAACGTATCAAACGTATCGGTTTCACGCGTGGCGTCACCACCACACTTAGGGCAGCTACAATTTTTAAAACTGTCTAGTTTCGCCAAGGGCGAGCCTGAACCATCAGGCACCACATCTTCTGGTAAACGTACAGGCAGATCGGTTTCTGGAACAGGAACCGGACCACACTCAGGACAATAAATGACGGGAATTGGGCAACCCCAATAACGCTGGCGAGAGATTCCCCAGTCGCGTAGACGGTAGTTCGTCTGCTTCTCGCCTAGGTTTTTCTCACTCAGCACTTTCGCCATTTCATGCAAAGCCTGCTTAGACTTTAAGCCATCAAATTGACCCGAGTTCACTAAGATGCCTTTTTCAGTAAAAGCCGCTTCAGAAACATCGACCATTTCATCGGCACTTGGCGCTATAACCGCTTTAATCTCTAAACCATAAGCTTTGGCAAACTCATAATCACGTTGATCATGCGCAGGCACGGACATCACTGCGCCTGTTCCGTAGTTCATTAACACAAAGTTCGCCGCCCAAACAGGCACGATGCCACCCGTAATCGGATGCGCCACACGAATACCCGTATCAACGCCTTTCTTCTGCATGGTTTCCATATCGGCTTCGGCCGTCGAAACATGCGAGCACTCTTCAATAAATTGCGCTAAAGGTTCATTATTCACAGCGGCTTGAACCGACAAAGGGTGGTCTGCGGCAATCGCAACGTAAGTCACTCCCATTAAGGTATCAGGACGCGTTGTGTAAACATCCAGCGTTTCATCCACTCCTTCAATTGGGAACGAGATTTGCAGACCTGTCGATTTACCAATCCAGTTTTTTTGCATAGTTTTAACCTGCTCAGGCCAACCATCCAATTTATCTAACCCTTCTAATAACTCTTCGGCATAATCGGTAATGCGTAAGAACCATTGGGCAATTTCTTTACGCTCAACAGGCGCGCCAGAGCGCCAGCCTTTGCCCTCAATAACCTGTTCATTCGCCAACACCGTCATATCAACAGGGTCCCAGTTCACGACGGATAATTTGCGGTAAACCAAGCCCTCTTCCATTAGGCGTGTAAATAGCCACTGCTCCCAACGGTAATATTCTGGATGACACGTCGCCACTTCACGCGTCCAATCATAACCTAGCCCTAACGACTTCAATTGATTACGCATGTAATCAATGTTTTCATACGTCCATTTAGCTGGAGCAACATTATTGGCCATGGCTGCATTTTCTGCAGGCAGTCCAAAAGCATCCCAACCCATAGGCTGTAAAACATTTTTACCCTGCATACGCTGATAACGTGAAATCACATCACCAATGGTGTAGTTACGCACATGACCCATGTGCAACTTTCCACTTGGGTACGGAAACATAGACAAGCAATAGTACTTCTCTTTGCTTTCATCTTCTTTGACTACAAAGGTCTCGTTATCGTCCCAATATTTCTGAATTTCTGCTTCAATCTGCTGAGGGTTGTACTGAACATCTAACATGGTGTTTTCTTCTACTTCCAAATAAATTGCACGAATAATCGGCCTAAATAACACACCTAAAACCCCACGTAGGATAAGGCTTGCTAATTAAATTAAATAAGTTCAATATTATAGAGAGTTTTACACGAGTAAACACGAAAAGAATTGTGTATTATCAAAATTGCACAATCCATTATTTTGCATGACATAAATAGGAGAACATCATGAGTGGAAATAAAATGCTAGAAGCCTACCGAACCCTACTAAACCATGCCAAAGAGACGGCCATTATGGCGGAACAAAAAACATGGCAAGTACTGGGTAACGCCGTTGAAAAAGCCGAGCAAGCCGATCATGCACTAGCCGAACTGACCGCAAAAGAGTTTAAACAGGTGCAAGCGGATGTCAATGCCGATATTATGCAAACTGCAGAGTATTTAGCAGAAGTCGAAAAAGGCGTTGATGAATTTATTACGATGGATTTACCGCTACTAGAAAAGATTTTAATTGATAAAGCGCTGACTCTCGCCGATCCAACAGACATCACTATACTGAGAATGCGTATCGCAGCGGCCATGGACGATAACCATCCTGTCTTTAGTCATCCTAAATAGCCACTACTAACGACCTAAAAGCCGTCTTTTCCTAAGGAGGCTCTGAATAAGCGACTGGTGAATCCACCTTCTAAAAGTCGCTTAAAATCAAGTTATAAACGCCCAGTTAAGAAATAGCGCTTTGCCAGCATAAAAGAAAACAGTAAAAACAGCGCAAATAACACTGGAGTTTTACCCCACTCCGCATAAAAGGTTAACCCTTCATAAGGTTGCACTTCACCTCTTAGCACCCCTCTTTCGTACGCGGGAATTTCCTGTTTAACATGCCCTTGAATATCAATGATCGCTGTATAACCTGTATTGGTGCTACGAGCAATTTCACGCCCCAATTCTAAGGCTCGCATCTTTACATCCTGTAACTGTTGAGCAGGTTCAAAGGTATGGGCAAACCATGCATCGTTACTGACCGTAATCAAATATTTTGCTTCTGGAAGCTGCTGAGCCAATTCATCTCCAAAAGCCATCTCATAACAGATACTCAATCCTGCAAGCTGCCCACCTAACATTAAAGGTGGTTGATTTTTATCACCGTGGGTAAAAGTTGCAAAAGGAATATCAAACAGTGAGCTAACATAGGCAAACAGATCGTGTAACGGAAAAAACTCACTAAAAGGTACTAAGTGATGCTTGTAATAACGCTCATCGGGGCGATTGAGATTAATCAAGGCATTGTAATAGTGTTCAGAATTGCGGCCTCCTGCAATCACTCCCGCTAGAATATCCTTATTTAAAAGCTGAACATCCTTAATAAAGGAGTTCAAAGCCCCTTTATCAACCACACCATAATAAGCAGGAATGGCCGTTTCAGGCCAGACAATGACATCTGCATCCATATGTTGCTTAGTCATCGAAACATAGGCTTTTAAGGTAGGCATAAAGCTCGACTGTAGCCATTTCTCATCCTGAGGAATATTACCTTGTAACAAAGCAATATCAATTGGCTGATCAATCGGCTTAACCCATTGAACATCCTCCAATAAACCACCCATTGACCATACGGCACACAGTAAAATACTGGCCACCGCCCAAGAACGCTTTAAATATAACCACAACAGCAACCCTGCCGACACGGCGATGGCCCAGCTCACGCCCCACACACCCATGACAGGCGCGTAACCTGCCAACCAAGTTTCGATATGGGTATTACCAATCAACAACAGAGGATAGCCACCAAAAAGAGAGGAGCGCAATAACTCGCCCACCACCCATATCGCGGGAAACAATACGACTAGCACCAGGCCAGGCCGATCTTTATTTTTAAAATACTGCCCTATCCAGCCGCTTACTGCGAGAAACAGCGACAAAAACAAGATAAAAATAAACGTCATTAATAGCGCTAAAGGTAACACCACACCAGAATAAACATAAATACTCGAAAAGAGCCAACTTACCCCAACACCAAAAAAACCTAAACCAAACCACAGGCCAATCTTAGCCCCATCAAAACGACTTTCGGCCTTTAACCAAAGTAAAAACAGGCCAATCATGGAGATTAAAATAACAGGGGAGAACTCAAAAGGAGCAAAGGAAAATACCGCTAAAACACCCAGTAATAAGGCGATGAAATGGTTTTTTGTAGGAACAAAGAGGTTAAAAGTTTGGAGTAGGATGTTTTTCAAGAAGTAAGCCTCTATAGATCGATTACTTTCTAAGGAAGCTCTGAATAAGTGAATACACTTATGCAAAACCTCTAACAGTATCGCGCAAGAGTTAAGTGGACTCTTGAGCGATCAACGCTTCATTTTTTTCTTTAAGATGAACTTTCATTTTCTTTTCTAAAGGCTTTACTTCAAACAATTCCGCTCTTCGTTCATTGCCTTTTAACACTTTAAAGCAGAAGCCTTGTATCTCTAAAGTCTCATCCAACAAAGGAACATGCCCAAATTCATAGGCTAAAAAACCACCCATCGTTTCAGTGCTGTCTGTTGTAAGTGACACATTAAAAAATTGGTTAAACTCTTCTATGGAAGTAACGGATTGAATGGTATAAGTACTGCCCGCGCGTTTCTGAATGTTTTCTTGCTCTTCAATATCGTGCTCATCTTCAATATCACCGACAATTTGTTCAAGCACATCTTCAATCGTGACTAACCCTGCAAGCTCTGCATATTCATCCACTACCAAAGCCAAATGGTTGCGACTGGCTTTAAAATCTCGCAACAAAACATTCAAGCGCTTACTTTCAGGAACAAAAATAGGCGTTCTATAAATCGCTTTTAAATCGTCTTTTGTTTTCAGATTACCCTTCACGACGGCTCTAAAAACATCTTTTGCCAAAAGAATACCCACAATTTTTTTATCACACATCACGGGATAACGGGAATGAGAACTTTCAAGCATGGTTTCAAGGATAGATTCCAACGGCTCAGAAGCATCAATCAACTCAATTTGCAAACGTGGGATCATGATGTCGCGTGCGCGTGCCTCTGAAACCTCTAAGACACCTTGAATCATCACCAAAGCATCAGAATCAATTAAACCTTGCGCTTGCGCTTCTGCTAATACATCGACTAACTCTTCTCGACTCTCGGGTTCATCTGAAAAAACTTTTCCAAGACGCTCTAACCACGAAGAGCCGCTACTACTGTCACTCATTAACTTTCTCTATCCTTTAAATTTACAAATAACCAAATGGCTACTGCTTATTTCTATCCGTTAAACGTTGTCATTACATTTCATATGGAAGCGCTGAATAAGTCCTTTAAGTTCTGGCAACGCCAAGTTTTAGCCTTCAATCCAGCCTATTCTACGTTATGGATCTTGCGAATGGAATAACCATCCCCTGCGATCCATCCCTTGACTAGACCAACTTGAAGCTTCACAAAATTTTAAAGGACTTGTTCAGTGCTTTCATAAGGATTAGCATAACCTAATCCAGCCATGATCTTTATTTCTAAAGATTCCATCTCTAAAGCCTCAAGGTCATCTATATGGTCATACCCTTGCAAATGCAAGGTGCCATGGACAACCATATGCGCCCAATGTGACTCTAAACTTTTATTTTGCTCCAAAGCCTCTTGTGCTACCACATCGGCACAAATCACTAAATCGCCCAAATAAGCTAGACTCTCCCCCATTTCAACCAAACCTGGAGGTGGCTCAAACTCAAATGACAAAACATTCGTAGGCTTATCTTTACCCCGATAGTCACGATTTAAGGCCTGACTTTCGTCTGAACTGACAATACGAATGGTCAAGTCAACCGTTTCATTTGAAACGGCCTTTTGCAAACTGGCCGTAACCCATTTTTCACACAAGGCTTGTGTCGGCATAGCCAACTTACCAGCCTCTTCCAAGTCATCCAAGCCACCAATAGCCCATTGAAGTTCTAAATTTAACATAGACTACGCAATACTCCTAGTCATTCATTTTCTACTACCAAGCTCCGATCCTAAGTTCGATTTTGACGAGCCAGGTTTCGATCATAGGCATCATAAGCTCGTACAATTTTTTGTACCATCGCATGCCTAACCACATCGTTTGCTTGATAAAAAGTAAAGCCAATGTCATCCACACCTTCCAACACCTCAATCACATGGCGTAATCCCGATTTTTGATGTTTGGGCAGATCACACTGCGTAATGTCACCCGTAACAACCGCGGTAGAACCAAACCCAATACGAGTTAAAAACATCTTCATCTGTTCCGTGGTGGTATTTTGCGCTTCATCTAAAATAATAAAGGCTTCATTTAAAGTTCGCCCACGCATAAACGCCAGCGGGGCAATTTCAATGACATTTTTTTCAATTAAGCGTTCAACCGTTTCAAAACCTAACATATCGAACAGCGCATCAAATAACGGGCGTAAATACGGATCTACCTTTTGACTTAAATCACCCGGTAAAAACCCCAGTTTCTCACCCGCCTCTACCGCTGGACGCGTCAAAATAATGCGACGAACTTGCTCACTTTCTAACGCCTCGACCGCACAAGCTACCGCCAAATAGGTTTTACCTGTTCCCGCTGGGCCTATGCCAAAATTTACATCAAAGTTTTTAATCGATTGAATATAATTGGCTTGATTAAAATTTCGAGTTTTAATCGTTTTACGGCGTGTCGTGATAAGAACTTGTTCAGGAACAAAAGCTTTAGCCTGATCAAAGCCTTGCTCATGTAAAACTAAGTGAACCAATTCTGGCGTTAAAGTCTGTTCAGCCGTTTCATCATATAAATCGCGAACAATTTGCTCAGCTTTAATCACGCGATCAGCCAAACCCGTTACAGAAATCTGAAAACCTCGGCTGTTAATTTCAACCCCCAGGCCTAATTCAACTTGTGAAAAATGTTCATTGTTCCAACCACTTACATTCTGTAAGCGCTCGTTATCCTCAGGAAAAAGGTTAAATTGAATGGTATTTAATGCGGGCAAGAGTAACCTCTATTTACACTTAGGCTAACGCCTAAGTTCAAAGAATAGGAAAAGTTTGAAGTGTTCATTAATTTACAATGAATAAGACTGCGGTGCAACATGCGTATCGTCTTCAGGTGTCGCCACTACCACTCCACGCAATGAATTGGTTAAGGCCTCAGTAATTTCAACATCCACAAACTGACCAATTAATTCAGGAGATCCATCAAAATTCACCACGCGGTTATTTTCAGTACGCCCTGCCACCTGCTCAAAAGAGTTTCTTGATAAACGCTCTACCAGAACGCGCTGCACAGTACCAATCATCCCTTCACTAATGGCATGAGTCTGTTTATTCAGTTGCTCTTGCAACATAAATAGACGTCGTTTTTTCTTTTCCATTGGCTCTTCATCCGGAAAACCAGCCGCTGGCGTACCGGGGCGTTCACTGTAAATAAAGCTGAATGAACGGTCATAGTTCAACTCTTCAACTAAAGCTAAGGTCTCTTTAAAGTCATCACAAGTCTCGCTTGGAAAACCAATAATAAAATCGCCCGACAAACTTAAATTAGGACGCAAAGCACGCACTTTACGAATCGTAGACTTGTACTCTAACACCATGTGGTTACGCTTCATCATTGCCAAAACGCGATCCGATCCAGACTGAATCGGCAAGTGTAAATGAGAGACCAACTCAGGAATTTCCGCATAACAATCAATAATACTTTGCGTCATCTCATTGGGGTGTGAGGTGGTAAAACGAATGCGATCAATACCGTCAATGGTACGAACAGCATGCATTAAAATCGCTAAATCGGCAATTTCACCATCTTCCATCACGCCACGATACGCATTCACATTTTGGCCAAGCAAATTCACCTCGCGAACACCCTGTTCCGCTAAGACTCGTATTTCATGCATCACATCTTCAAACGGACGACTGACCTCTTCACCACGGGTATAAGGCACCACGCAGAAGGTACAGTATTTAGAGCAGCCTTCCATCACCGATACCATGGCTGACACCCCGCTCACTTCAGGTTCTGGCAGGTTGTCGAATTTTTCTATTTCAGGAAAAGAGATGTCAATTACGGCTTTTTTCTTTTTCACCGAATCATCGCCACGCACTCGCAAGGCTTCATCAATCATCGCAGGTAAACGGTGTAACGTTTGCGGGCCAAAAATCACATCCACACTTGGCGCACGCTTGCGAATCACCTTACCTTCCTGAGAGGCCACGCAACCGCCCACGCCAATCACACGGTTCGGCTTGAGCTTTTTCCACTTCTCCCAGCGCCCCAGTTCCGAAAACACCTTTTCTTGCGCTTTTTCACGCACAGAGCAGGTATTCATCAACACCACATCCGCCTCTTCAGGCTCAGTCACCAGCTTTAAGCCATGAGTACTTTCCAGCAAACTCGCCATCTTGTCCGAGTCATACTCATTCATCTGACAACCGTAAGTGATCACGTAAAGACCACCAGTAAAAGCAGAAGGTTTAGAAGTTTGAGACATTTTATTTCCGCGCGTTTTTAAAGGTTAACAAGTGATTTCAGTTTAAGCTATCTAGCTGAAACTACACATAAATTCAGGGCCGCACATTTTAACATAGCTAATAGGCAACGGATAATAGATAATCAATATTATTTTCACTGCTTGATAAATGAAAACAAAACCGTATAGGTTTAGAAGGGATTATACAAGAGCTCAAATAGTAAGGAGGGAAACAAACGTATTGATAACAAAAAAGGCCTGAGTCCAGTGAAGCACTGAAATCAGACCTTAAAGAATTCACTTAATAAATCGCTTACTTTTTGGATTCAGTCCAATCTAGCATTTTTTATTAAGAAAAATCAGTTTTTAATCGAATATAACTTATAACTCTTTACATACAACAACGAGAGCTTCACCTCCCGTATAAGCCTCGGCCTCAGCAGCTGTAGAGCCTGAACGAATGGTACCTGTAGTAGCAACACCATCATCCAATTTATTATCTATACCTTGTGCATATCCGTCCTGAATACCTGACGCACAAATATGATTTACAGTAAACATAGCAACAGTCGCGTCAGCATTACCTGGAAGACCAGACCACACGCCATCTAGATCATGCGTTGGACCAACATTATCAGCATGTGTTGCATCAGGAGCACCAGATACAAATCCTTCCGTTCTTAAGTCAAACCATAATGAACCATCTGTAATAGCACCGTCATAAACTCTTGGATCTGCATCCGCACCATCACCAGCTACATTTCCAGTTCGATCCTGAAATGCATAATAAGCTGCACTAATACTATCAAAATCACCCGTTACTGCTTTAATCTTAGCGTTAGTAATCAACTCCTGACCTTTCAATACACCACCCAGTAACAGACCGATGATAACTAATACAATGGCGATTTCAACTAATGTAAAACCTTTTTGCTTTTGTAGATTTTGAGTATTCATAATAGTTTCCTTTTTGAATGTAATGTCTACACAGTTTGCTTGTGTAGCTCTATAGTAGCCAGCTTTTTTTAACTAAAAAAGAGTAAAAGTTTTTTACTCTTCATATTGCCTAATAGAGCCATAAACTATACCTACAAGCACATCTACGCAGTCCTATTCTTATTTCTACCCAATAAAATCTAAACAGAAGCTCTAGACATAGCTTCGTTAAAAATTAAACGCATTTCAGTCTGTTACGGGCAGTTGAATTAAAAAGCTAAAGGTATGTTCATTTTGCTCAAAACGAATACGACCATCCAGCTGTTTTAACAGCTCTCTGGCTAAAAACAGGCCTAAGCCCATTCCGCTTTCACTGGTCGTCCAGAAGGGTTCAAAAAGCCGTTCAGAAATCATTTCATCTGCCCCTGCCGTTTTTAAACCCGTTATTTTAATGAGCACACTTTTGTCGATACGACCCTCGCCCATCTCTTGCCTATCCACCAAGTCAGGCTCAGGGTGTTCAATTAATATTTTAATACTGGCATTTAATGAACGATGATCTCTAAAATTACCCAATACATTTTTAAACACCTCAATCAGCAATGGGCGAGATAAGCTCACCCGGCCAGACCCGACTATGTCGGCGTTTAAACTGTACATTTCAAGTACTTCGCTTATAAGAGGCTTTAAACTCAGTCGTTTTTTATCTTGACCTCTTGAAATAGGGCACGTCATTTGTTGAATGGTTCTAGTGGCTCTCTGAACCATAATCGGTAATGTCTGTTCTAAACGGTTCACTAAAGCGACTTTAGCTTGGTCGCGACTTTGATCGTCACTTTGTTCGCTAGCTTGATCACTCTGTACAGCTTGAACCTGTTCATTGAGCAACTGAATAAATTGAGCAATGTTTTTGATTTCATGCTGTACAAACAGCTGATATCGCTCCAATCTTTTTTGTGACGCTAAAATCTCCGCCTGCTTGAGTACTAAATTTTGTTCTAGAATATTAACATAGGTGGTAACAATCATACTCGACAGGCTTTGTGGCTCTGCAGCTTGTCGATTAATAAACAGGAGCAAATCAAACTGCATGTCATCTCGAGCAATGCAAAAAGAAACCCGCCTGGTATCGCTGTTTTTTTTGGAACCAAAGGTCACGTTCTTCTGTTCTCCAAACCACGCTAATTCAGCCTGCATTTGCAAACAACCTGCTGATTGTAAAATGGGCCACGCTTGATCAAAAAAAGCCAAAGCATCTTGCTTTACCTCTTGATTCAAAGCATACAACTCCGCCAAGGCTTTCGCTAAACGATTTGATTCCCTTCTAAAATAGTAGGCGCTACTAAACAGCGTTAAGCCAATAATCACAAAGGCCAACCAGCTCCAATGCAGAATGGAAAACGTAAGCGATTCAAGCATTAAAACACCCTAACTGATCATACAAAAACATCAAGACTCTTCAACACGCTGTAGACCGTATTTTTTGATTAAATAATAAATATTCTCTCGCTTCAAATCTAACCGCCTAGCCGCTTCATGCACATTAAATTCCGTATCCGCCAGCACTTGACGTATCAATTTCTCTTCGGCTTGATTACGAATGGATTTAACGCCTTCGCCCAGTACCGCATCTAACTGTACTTTTTGAACACCTTCTTGCTCTCGTAACTTAAGGGCTTGCTTATAAAAAAGTGAGGCGCGATCCACGGCATGTTTAACGGAGCTAGACGAAATGGGCTTTTCTAAAAAATCGAATGCGCCGTGTTTCAGAGCCAGATACGACGCTTGTTCCGCTTGCTGTCCTGTTAAGACAATCGTGTTCACTTGCGGTTGATAATGCCCCAGCCAATCCAGCACCGCCAAACCTTCTTCCAGCGTATGTTCATTCGGCGGCATCCCCATATCTAATAACACCACGGAGATGGCCTGTTGCTTTAAAGCAGCAATCGCCTCCTCTCTGGAACCCGCTTCCATAACTTGATAATCAGAAGATTCCAACAAAAAACCCAGCATGCCACGCAATGCTGGGTCATCATCTACAATAAGAATTAAATCATGTTTCATTTTAATCAATCTTTATACCATTATTGATAGACCAAATCTAACGACTGGATTAAGGAAAAACCACAGGAGTACCACTCGTGTTTCCTGTGTTAATTGCATCTACACCTCTGACCAAACCTCGAGTAGCATCAACATTAGAATAACAAGTGTTTAAATCTTCAATATAACAAACAATCTCCATAGTTTTTGTGTCATCAATTGCATCCTTTAAAGCGGCTAAGGTATCTGCATCGGAACTACTCGCAGGAGGATAGCCATCCACTGAGTTCGACACCAAAAGCACATCAAAACCTTCTTTGCCTTTAATTACATTATCTATTTCAATCGTTCCCATAATAGCAAGCACATCGTTCCCAGCCTTTAGGTTAATAGAGCCACTGGCCATGACATCACCTGTAATTAAAAAAGTATTCCTGACTGAATCGGCAACGTTTAATTCATTTGAGTTTACAAAGTGTTTGTTGATTATATAATCATACGCTTCCCAAGAGACACCACCGCCACCACCAGAAGTGTCTAAAGTGATATTATTTAATAAATCCAATATTTGCTGTTTAATTTCGTACCCCGAGATGGTCACCATCTGATCATCGTAAGCGCCATCCGAGAAGACGCGCTTCCATAACAATAAATCCCCATCGCAATTTTCAGCCTCAGAACCCGTTTCTGAATTACATGCCGCCAGACTGGTAGCAGAACCATTTTGATTAAAGGCGACAATCACAGCCGGAATAGCGTCCACCTCAACATTTGTCGCCGTCGCATTACAAGCCGCAGCACTTTTTTTACAAACGGTATAGCTTTCTGCTACCGTTGGTGACGCCACGGTAGGTGGTGTTTGTAAGTCAAAAACGGGGGCATTTTCACTGCTAAAGTAACTGGCTGAGTTATCCACATTCGCTACATTCGCGGCAACGATCACATCGGTATTAATGCCATAGGCAAAGACATTATTCCAGTCATCACTGGTCACTCCCACACCCAAACCAATATCATTAAAAGGCACCGTACCTGCTGCCCCTGTGCAACTAAAATCCGCCTCTCTATTTTCTGATCCGTCGTCATCCGTATCTGGACAAGGCATATGCCGATTAACCAACACGTAATCCAGCATAGCCCGCTTCGTTACTTGTAGATTACCTTGTGTGTGGGATTGCTTAGCATTATCCGTGTAAGCCGAAAAGGTACTAAATCCTCCACCAATCAAAAGTCCAACAATCACCAGCACGATGGACATTTCTACCAGTGTAAAGCCATGCAATTTTACATTTTCCTGTTTCATTCTCATCTAAACTCTCCTGTCCCTATTATGGCTACTTTAGCTTGCCCAACCGTCACCCAAGTCACAAAATCTCTGTCTTCACCTGTTCTCGTTTGGACAAATTCGCGGTCACCATCACAGTTTGCTAGCTCATCCACAGTAGCGTTAACACAATTGTCTTCATCGATCACATCTCGATATGCTTCCTTACCATTGGCACCCCAGGAGACAACCACTGCCACAACACCTTCACCTAGCTGATTAGCTTCCTCATCTCTAATGATTATATTGTGATCACCTTTAATTGCTCCATAAGGCCTTGTAGCCAAATGAAAATAGGGCGGTGAAGTTAAGGAGGCCGTCGGCCTTGGGTCTTGTGCGACATTATCCGTACAGGCCGCTGTACAAACCAAATTACATTTTGCCTGGGTTGAGCAGAAAAACATGTTGGAATCAGGGCAGAACCATAAATCGGTATTATCTCTTGCTCCAGACAAGCCCAACACACTCGCAGGCTCACAAATCCTATTTATATAAGTACTGCTTTCTGCCCGCTGGTGAACGCGATAATAATATGGATTTCCCCATGAATCCACATTTGGCAGACCTAAATCGCTGTAAGGCAAGCCGCCTTCTCGACTGTCACAAACTGAGACACCCCCTGTCACCGTTCTATTTTCAACCCCATCAGGATCCGTATCCGTATCAGGACAAGGCAAATAAGCGTTGACCGCCAAATATGTATTGATGGATTGGTTAATTCGGTCTATGTTGTCTGCTTCCGTTGCTTGATGACGAGTATCGGAGAGCATTTGATAGACCCCTGCCACACTGGTTAAAATCCCTCCTAAAATCAAAATACCAATGGCGACTTCAATTAAAGAAAAACCCTTTTGAGAATGAGAGTGCATCATGGACAAACCCTCGCCCAAGCTCGCCAATCCGAACCATTTGGATTTGTTGACGCGTTATAAGCGTTGTACCAATGCTTGTCACCAGGATCAATCTCGGTAAAACTCGCATCCAACCCTTCAAAACGCTGTTTTTCAATACACACTCTGTGTGCCATTAAAGCCAACCACTCTTCATAAGTGATCCCAACAATTTGATCCGCCGTGGTGGAATTGTTCATATCATCTGCACCCGATACAAAATTTACAAATGAAGGGGTGGCAGGTATCGTTCCAGCCGTTGCAGCGGCTTGAGCGTTGGCGACTGCATTAAGATTAACCGCATCTAAACCATCCGCTCCAGGATCAATAATCAAAACAATGTAGCCCGATTCGCCATTTAATTGTAAAACGGGATCATTTTCCAAATCGGCATCTTCAGGATCAAATTCAACGGGGTTTAATGGGGCAAATCGCTCCAAACTCCCATTATAATTATTATTTTGAAAAGCGAACCGTTCATCTAAGAAGTAGAGATACCGTCCCGTTTCCGCAAAATAGAAATTTCGCCCGCCAATTTCACGAGGAACAAACCCAATACAAACTTGACTCCCATCACACGTTCCCAAGCCTGCTGCTAAATCAAAATCGGGTACATAGCCTGTTCCAAAGTTTCCAGAAATATAAGGATTGGTACACTGGGTTTCATAGTTAGCGTCTAATAAAACTCCGTCGCCATCTAAATCTGGACAAGGAAAATACCCAGGGGAAGGAATTTGAGAAGAAGCTAGCGGGTCACCACCGCCATTGGTTTTATAAAGCTCTGGCTGTAATACAGCAAATTGCAGCAAGCGCTCTTTAACCAACTCTAACTCAGTAAAGTCATTTTCTATCTGTTGGTTTTTAAAATAGGCAATCACGCTTCTATGCTGCGTGGACAACCAAAGCGCGACCACAATACTGACGACCACCGTAAAAAGCATCAAGATAAAACCAGATTGTTTATTTGATGAATTCATTTAACCACCTAATGCCAATCTAGGCACAACCCATATAAAATATTCCATAATTCCCCAGCCAAGCAAAAAAGACCTGATCGTATCTATAGACCTTGATCTGTTAACAATAACTTCAATAACGCATCATTATAAAGTAAAACGGCACTTATAAAGAATGCCAGTCTTTTATTATCAGCATCAGCTACTGAAATAACCATACACAAACTTACGAAGTCGTTATTTAAAATTCAAATGCTAGACAAAGTTCCATCCTTTCGATTTAAACTAATACATATCACCATAAAGAATGCCCCAAGGCCTGCTGATCCAGCACCCATTGTTGAAAAGCAGGCGGGCCATAGGCTAAGGTTAATGGGTTCTTTTCCAGTACTTTACTTTTAGGATCTTGTTGCTGATAAATTAGAGGTCGCATGGTTTTTTCTGCCCGCTGCATTAATATATTCAATGTTTTTTCAGGAATCTCTCGTCCGACAGGTACCGCTAAATCGACCTTTAGCCCTTGCCAAACTAAAATAGACTCAATGACCAGCGCTCCACTCTCATTGGGTTTTAACGCCAAGGGTAACTGGCTATTAGGTTTGACCCAAGCACACTCAAATTTTTGACAGGGATCAACAGGGCGATTTTCATAATCATTACAACCGGATCCACTACTGTGTGGGCACGGATGCCCAGGATAAGCTTCACAGCCTTTCACCTTAATTTGCACCCAGCCATCACAACATGCGGTACAAGGCTGACATTGCCTCTTCATACTTCTCTATTCCTTGTTATTGGCTCAAAACTTCCTTAAGCAGTATAAACGAAAAAAGCCCCGCCTATAAATAGACAGGGCTTTCAATACAAAGCTTAATCAAACTGTCTTACGACAGCCATTGATTAGAACTTGTGTAGTAGACCAACAGAGAATGATGTTTTTTCAGCTTTAGTATTATTGTAACCATCTGCATTTTCAAGCATCGCGTATTCTGCATAAGCAGTCGTTTTCTTACCTAAAGAGTAATCAAGACCTAAAGCGTAGTTCATAGAATCTTCTGCTTTATTTCCCATACCATCTTTTTCACGATCAACTTGCATCACTTGTAATTTAGGAGTGAGCTTACCTACTTTATAACCAAGTCCTGCACTGATTGTAGTACCTTCTTTAAGGCTATCTTCAATCGCTTTACCACCAAAATCTTGATACATCACGTTAGCGATTAAACCACCTGCAGCATACTGAGCTACTAAACGTAGGTTATCAGCTGACTCTGTAGCGCCCGTTAGATCGCCGTTGAACTCTTTAGAGACTACATCCATTGCCGCTGCTAAGTATAGACCTTTTTTCTTAGAGCCATACATGGCCGCAAAAGACATCACATCCGTTAAAGACGACTCATCTTTAGTTGAACCATCTGATTCTTTAGGAATGAATGCACCCATTAAAGTTACACCAGAGAAAGAAGGAGAAACATAGGCTAATACGTTAGAAAGACGGTTCTCACCACCTTGACCTAACGCACCTAAACCACCCGACATTTTCTTGATATCGCCTGTTGGAGACCAGTTAAAAAAGTCTTTACCTTGAGCCATTTTTAATGGAGTGTTATGACGACCCATTAATACAGTACCAAAACCACCGGCTAAACCAACGTACTGGTTACGGTTAGAAAGGTTGCCTGTACCACCTACATCAACTCCAAACTCAAGTTTATAAACGGCTTTTAAACCATTTCCTAAATCTTCAGAACCCTTAACACCTAGTCTAGAAGAACGAGAGTTTATTTGAGTACCAGATGCAGATTTATCTTTAACACCAGCAGTACCATCTACAGACATTTGATCAACAGCCATGTTGATTTGACCATATAAAGTAGGCGCATCCGCCATAGCAACAGGAGCAGCAACTGCAGAAGCGATAGCTAGAGCAATAATATTCTTTTTCATTTTTTAAATCCTTAGATATAAGTTAATAACTGCCCACCAGTGCGGGCTTGAGAAAGACTATAGGACATAAAAATACTTAGTGCAACCTTTTCTTGCAAAAAAACTACAAACGTTTTAATTGTTGCTTTTTTACTACATTCTTTAATTCAAAAGCCAGCCATAACTTGATTTAGCGCAAGATCTAACTATACGTATTTTTCTTACCCATTTTTTGCAGCTATAAAAAAACCCGCTATAAAGCGGGCCTTTAAACAGAACTCTAGTAAAACTAGAGTTAAAAACGCGATTAACGTTTTGAGAACTGTGGACGACGACGTGCTTTACGTAGACCCACTTTCTTACGCTCAACTTGACGAGCATCACGCGTTAATAAACCACGTGCACGTAAAGCAGGACGATTTGCTTCATCATACTCAACTAAAGCACGAGAGATTCCGTGACGAACTGCACCCGCTTGACCCGTTGTGCCACCACCACTTACTGTGATGTATGCATCAAACTGAGCAACTGAATCGGTTGCTTCTAGCGGCTGATTAATTACCATATGATCGGTTTCACGAGCAAAAAACTCTGTCATGTCACGACCATTTACAATCATCTTACCAGAGCCAGCGCGTAGGAATACACGAGCTACCGAGCTTTTACGACGACCTGTTCCGTAGTATTGTTCTGTTGCCATTTTCTATTCCCCTTATAGGTCTAATGTTTTTGGCTGTTGTGCAGTATGCGGATGATCAACACCAGCATATACTTTTAGCTTTTTAAACATTGCACGACCTAAAGGCCCTTTTGGCAACATCCCTTTAACTGCGAACTCAAGAGGACGCTCAGGCGCTTTAACCAATAACTTTTCAAGATTAGTTGATTTTAAGCTACCCACATAACCAGTATGATGGTGATACATTTTATTTTTCATTTTTGTACCAGTGACAGAAAATTTATCTGCATTGATAACAACAATGTAATCACCACAATCTGTATGTGGCGTATATTCTGGCTTATGCTTACCACGTAAACGTGCAGCAATTTCAGCCGCCATACGACCTAAAGTTTTACCTTCAGCATCTACAACATACCAGTCATGCTTTACTTCAGCTGGTTTTGCAACAAATGTTTTCATAATTTGTTCCTAAATAATTTAAATAATCCAAATCCAAAAGACTTATTAAGTGTTTAATAAATCCACTTACTGTTTTAACGGGCAATAAGGGGGAAGGGATTAACAAGCGCAGGATTATAATCTTTTTAACCCCTTAATACAAACCTATTTTCTATTTCATTAAAACTTTTCAATAAAGCTTAACTATTATTTGGAAACAATCGTTTTTGAAGCCAAGAACTCTATTAATTCAACTTCTAACTGACGAAATTCTTTAATCAATTTTTCGCCATGCACGGTTAATTGAGTGCCCCCGCCTAGTTTTCCGCCCTGCTCTTTGACAACCAACGGATTTTCATACATAGAGTTAAGTTCTTCAATCAGCTTCCAAGCCTTTTTGTATGACATACCCATCTTTTTAGCGGCACGATTGATGGATCCCTGTTCAGCAATATGTTCGAGTAACTCCACTCGACCAATTCCTACATAACCGCCATTGTGCCCTGCCAGCCAAAAACGCGCTCTGATTTGTTTAGTATAATCCTCGCCTGGCAATTTTACTTTTTTTGCGGTCATTTTTATAAACCTACCACTCTGTTTCCACTCAACCATTAATTTTACTTAATTTTACTTAATTTTAAATAGGTACAACTAGCACTGTGTTAAATAAAATATGCTATTCAATAAACCTCTGAGAACGGCCTTCTCTTGCATTCATTATAAATACCGTTATCATGAAGCATCACAAGACTTTATAGCTACGGCCTAGTACTTAAGAAAGCTCTGAACAAGTGCTTCCTTAAGTTACTGCGCTACAAGAAGATCGGATTCAGACAATGCACACAAAACATCACCATCCCATCATGGAGCGCTATCAGCAAAAGCCCAATCAAAAATCTAAGTGCGACTTAGACCAGCAAACCATGGCCAAGATTGTGGCATTAAAAGTGGACGCAAACCCTATCCATTATTCTGTTATATATGAATGGCTGAGTGAAATTGATCCGTATTTCACTGACTCGGTTCAGACTAATATTGACTGCCACAATTACAATGACAGTACGGCAGAAACACTTTATATGAACCTGATCGCACAATTTCTTCAAGAAAAAATACCTAATGAAGAAGTTGAATCTTTACTGAACAACTTAATCACACACATAAATAATTGGATTATACAGTCTAAACAGAAACAATCGACCGTCATAGAGGATATTGAAGGTATTTTAGAAGAAGACCTTCCTGCCGCCGTCACTGACACTCTAATGACTCGAGTTATGCCCAATTTACTGGCCATTAGCGAAGAAACAGAACAATTAAGAGCAACCGCCGAAGAGTCCTCTAATGCCGTCGATAAATTAAAGGAAGAGCTCAAGAAAGCCAATTTCTTTGCTAAAACGGACGAATTAACCAATATACCGAATAGACGTGGTTTTAACGAACATATTGAAGAGATGAAGCGCCTCTCTGCAAAAAACAACTCCGGTTTTGCCCTCATTCTTTTAGATTTAGACTTTTTTAAAATGGTCAATGATACCTTTGGACATATTGTAGGTGACAGTGCCTTAAGGTATGTCGCTAAACTCTTAAAAGAAGAAACCAAAGGAAGAGACTGCATTGCTCGTATTGGCGGGGAAGAGTTTTCAATATTACTTTCTGGTGCATCTTACGACAACGCCATTAGAGTAGCTGAGAATATACGCCTTAAAATTGCCAATAAGACCCTTAGTGTTAAAAATCAAAGCAAACCTTTAAAATTAACACTTTCATCTGGCGTGGCCATATACAGACCGAATGAAGACACGGACGTTCTTTTTCAACGCGCAGATGAAGCCCTCTATTTAGCTAAAAATAGTGGACGCAATATGGTTTGCGGCGAGAAAAATTTATAAGTCTGGCAGAGCAATGGACCATTATAATGGTCCATTATTTAATGTAACTTCATCAAGCGCCTCCCGCTCAACAAGACAAGCCAAGCTCTTTGCAATTGATCCGCCCCTCTAAAATAACTCTATTAATGAGGTTCCGTTACCGCCATGTATCAAACTTTCAGTCATAAAATTGCTGTCAATTTAATTACGGGAGCGCTAGGGGCTGGAAAAACCACTCTCCTTAGAAACTTTCTGCGCCAAAAACCCAAAAATGAAAAATGGGCTGTACTCGTCAATGAATTTGGCTCAATCGGAATTGACGGCGCTATTTTAAACCAAACAACAGGGGTGACTGTTGAGCAAATCCCAGGCGGATGTATATGCTGCACAGCAAAATCGGAACTGAACAACACTGTTCAAACGCTTTTAAACACCCAACAATTTGATCGATTACTCATTGAGCCAACGGGACTAGGGGAACCCGATGCACTTATTGATATTTTACAAAGTGATTTATTTGCAGAACGCTTTAATATACAAAGCATCTTTGCGGTTTTCGATAGCACTACCACCACCGTTGACGAATTTAATCAGTATTCGGTATTGCAAAACTTAGCCAATATAGCGGACATTATCCTGTTTAATAAAACAGACTTAATCACCGCTCACCAGAAAACCCCTTTAATTCAATACGCTCAAAATCTCTACCCACCCAAGAAGAAGATATTAAACACGCACAACGCGCAATGCGATATCTCTTTACTTGATCTAACCCATAACCTGCAACCGCAAGCTTTAAAGAATAAAAACACACCCTTTCCGCTATCAGAGACCAACTCCTCAGGACATGCATTACCATCGCACGAACAGACAGATAAACTCAGCAAAACTGAGCTGCCCTACCCACCTATAAACCTGCCTCAGCTCATTATGCGTGATTACCATCAAGCACTTGAAACACAGTCAATTGGCTGGATTTTTGAACCCAACCTTATTTTTAACTGGGCAAAACTATCGGAGCTATTTAATGCGTTCAATGAACAACCTGGTTTATTAAACATTAAAAGAGCAAAAGGCGTGTTTAGAGTGGGAAACTTGTGGATGCTATTTCAATGGGCAAATGGTCAGTCTAGTCGAGAATATATCGCTTATCGACGAGATTCTCGCCTAGAAATCCTAATTTCAGCCAACACCCCTTTTGACTTCACACTGCTTGAACAAGAAATATTCAAAGCCTGCAAGCTAGGCTAAAACAGCAAACCATTAAAACAACTTAAACTTCAAGCTATTTTTAACAAAAAAACCATAATTTTTTTTAACACTGGATAGAATTTTTTATTTCATATTATTCAAATTTTCATAATATCTTACACAAACTTATCCACAAGCCTGAAGCGGTGATAAATTAAGGATTTAACCAACTTGTCCACATACCTCTGGTAGGCTCTACTACTAAAAAAGCCACATTTACCCACTTGCAAGAAATTGCAAAATCTACTATATTTTGCGTCATGACTTTTTATTCCTCACCATATCTTGTGGGTAGTACAGAACTTAACACCAAATAGATACCCAGAGATTTTAGACTATTCTTTTTAGTTCTCAGGCTAACTTAATGAATTTACTAAGTTTTAATAAAAAGAGTCTTTTTATCCTTATTTGATACACATTCGTTTTTATACACAGGTTTAAATTTTGCCCATGAAAAATCAAAGCATCCTAGTTTCTAAACGTGACGGTTCAAAAGAAGCCCTTAATTTAGATAAAATCCATCGCGTCATTTCATGGGCCGCCGAAGAGTTAGAAAACGTCTCCGTTTCAGAAGTTGAGTTACGTTCTCATATTCAATTCTATGACGGCATTACCACATCCGATATTCACGAAACGATTATCAAATCGGCCGCAGATTTAATTTCAGAAAGTACGCCAGACTATCAACATTTATCGGCTCGTTTAGCTATTTACCACTTACGTAAAAAGGCATTTGGCCGCTTTACACCCCCCGCCCTGTTTGAGCACATTAATAAAATGGTCGGTAGTGGCCATTATGATTCGCAAATTACCCAAGACTACACCAAGAGAGAAATTGACGAACTGGATGGTTATATCCAACACAATCGTGACTTATCCTTTAGCTATGCCGCCGTTAAGCAGTTAGAAGGTAAGTACCTCGTTCAAAACCGAGTGACTGGAAAAATCTACGAAAGCCCGCAATTTATTTATATGCTGATTCCAATGTGTCTCTTTGCACACTATCCAGTAGAAACCAGATTGCAGTATGTAAAAGACTTTTACGATGCTAGCTCACTGTTCAAACTCTCTCTTCCCACGCCGATTATGTCAGGGGTTCGCACACCGACACGTCAATTTAGCTCTTGCGTACTCATTGAATGCGGAGATTCTTTAGACTCAATCAATGCTACCTCCTCTTCTATTGTCAAATACGTCTCTCAACGCGCGGGAATTGGCGTAAATATTGGCCGAATTAGAGCCCTAGGTAGCGAAATACGTGGTGGAGAAGCCTACCACACAGGCATGATTCCATTTATCAAACACTTTCAAACAGCGGTTAAATCCTGCTCGCAGGGTGGTGTTCGAGGTGGTGCGGCAACGCTTTTTTATCCTCTTTGGCACTTAGAAGTTGAATCGCTATTAGTGCTAAAAAATAATCGCGGTGTAGAAGAGAACCGAGCACGTCATTTAGATTATGGCGTTCAGTTCAATAAACTGATGTATCAACGCATGATTGAAGGTGGCGATATTACCCTGTTCAGCCCATCCGATGTGCCAGGTTTATACGATGCTTTCTTTGAAGATCAAGATGAGTTTGAACGTCTATATAAAATCTATGAAGTCGACGAGAGTATTCGTAAAAAGAAAGTGAAAGCCATTACGCTCTTCACTCAACTGGCACAAGAGCGTGCTCAAACAGGTCGAATCTACATTCAGAACGTGGATCATTGCAACACGCACAGCCCGTTTGATCCCGCTAAAGCACCTGTTCGTCAATCTAACTTATGCTTAGAAATTGCCTTGCCTACTAATGAAATGAATTCGGTTGAAGATCCTAATGGCGAAATTGCCTTATGCACTTTATCGGCCTTTAACTTAGGTGCTATTGAAAACTTAGAAGAATTAGAGAAGCTATCAGACCTGATTGTACGAGCCTTAGACAGCTTATTAGATTATCAAGACTACCCTGTTGAAGCCGCTAGACGTTCAAGCATGGGGCGTAGAACCTTAGGCGTAGGCGTAACCAACTTAGCCTATTATTTGGCCAAGAATCACACTAAATACTCTGACGGTTCGGCAAACGGACTGATTCATCGTACATTTGAAGCCATTCAATTTAACTTATTAAAAGCATCAAACAATCTCGCTAAAGAGTTTGGCGTATGTGGCTATTTTGATGATACCAATTATGCCAAAGGCATTCTGCCTATTGATACCTATAAAAAAGAGTTAGATGAAGTGTGCAATGAGCCACTTCATCTTGATTGGGAAGGCCTAAGAAAAGAGATTAAAGAAAATGGGCTGCGTAACTCTACCTTAACCGCACTCATGCCTTGTGAAACCTCTTCGCAAATCACAAACTCAACTAACGGAATTGAGCCTCCACGAGGTTATGTATCGGTTAAGGCCTCCAAAGATGGTATCTTAAAACAAGTGGTACCTGGCTTTAAAGAGTTTAAAAATGACTATGAACTGCTTTGGCATATTCCAAGCAACAAGGGATATTTACAGTTAGTCGGCATTATGCAAAAATTTGTTGACCAAGCGATCTCTTCAAACACAAACTACGATCCTGCTCGATTTGATGAAGATAAAGTGCCGATTAAACTGGTCTTGCAAGACCTACTCTACGCTTATAAAATGGGACTCAAAACACTCTATTATCACAATACTCGTGATGGTGCATCTGACACCCAAGAGGATGATGGCTGTGCTGGTGGGGCTTGTAAACTTTAAAGGCCGTGTTTACAAATCACCTCTACATTGAGGACACATAAAACACCAACCCTTGCTCAACCTATGGTTTTGCAAGGTGAGCTTCTGGAGAGAGTAAGTGAGCATTAAAGACCAAATTTCAAACGCTCAAACACTGCTTGGAAAAGTCAAAATGCCTATTCTTCCGCAAGCGGCACTTGATCTGCAACAACTCTTTAACCACAGTGCTATGCCAGCACCAGATCAGGTAAAGCGACTTATTTCAATGAACCCTCTTTTAGCAGGCGAACTGGTCTCCTTAGCCAATCAACCCTCTCTTCTAAGCACGATCGATATCACTATTAAAGACATTGACAGTGCCATCTACCGCTTAGGCCACAAGAAGCTTAAAAATTATATCTTATCCATTTACATCAAAAAGATGCTTGATGACCATAAAATAAAAGGGCTTAGCTATCACAGTCAAGACATAGCCATCATTGCAGCCGAAATAGCACGCTTCAATCCATTTATTCGCTCTGATGAGGCTTACTTATTAGGCTTAGTGCATGATATCGGTTCATTTATTTTAAGTGACCTAGACGAAAACTATGGAGATACTTTTGTTGGAAGACTGTTAAGCCACCATGAGGTGGAACAATATGAACTTAAACATTACGGCACAACACATTCTGCGTTAGGCTATGTGATTGCACACTCTTGGAGCATTCCTAACTACATTTCGCAAACGATTTTGCTTCACCATACCCCGCACATTTGTAGCGTAGCCAATGATAAACTACGCAATCTAATAGCCATTATCGAACTCGCTCACGCTATCTCTACTTTAAGAAATTCCACCAAAGACAACGATTACGGTGCAGAAAAAATTAAAACAGAATGCCAAATTATTTTAGGATTGAGTGACGAAGAATTAAATAAAATCAGCTTACTCTCCTAGACCGGCCCGAACCAAGCCTTTTAACCATGACAGTTTGTCACGGCTTTCAAAAACAACTCACAACACCTCATAAAATCTCAGGAAAGTGCGGCCAATCGTAACGATCATCTCCCACAGCCATAAAAAATGGGTTTAACAACGATTCAGTTTGTACATACTGCAATGGATGGCTTGCTGCATTCAGAATTGCGCCCCCAGCCGATTCCAAAATACACTGCGAAGCGGCCGTATCCCATAATGACGTAGGGCCAAAACGCGGGTAAACATCGGCTTGCCCTTCGGCAACCAAACAGACTTTTAATGCAGACCCCATACGAACCTGTTTTGTTTTACCCAATTTAGACATAAAGTGTGCAACCATTCCGCCATGTCGACGACTGACCGCCACCCGAATAGTTTGACCTTCGGCAACTGGGCTTACCGAAATCATCTCTGCTTTCGACACTATTTCTGGCCAATTTGATACATCGAAATCAGAACCTAAGCCAGCCATTTTATAGGCGGACTGCCCCTTCATTGAAAAATATAAGTTTCCTAATTCAGGTCCATAAACCACCCCTAGAACAGGCTGATGATTATGGATTAACGCGATATTAACGCTAAATTCACCCGTGCCTTCAATAAACTCTTTAGTGCCATCTAACGGATCCACGAGCCAATAGGTGGACCAGTTCTGTCGCGTTGTAAAAGGAACAGCTTGAACACTCTCCTCTGTAATCAACGGTATGTGTGGTGTGAGAGCTTGTAAGGCCTGACAAATAAAATCATCGGCTCGCTTGTCTGCAATCGTGACGGGCGTACCATCACTTTTCTGTTTAACAGAAATAGGCTCCAGTTGATGATACATTGTAGAAATCTGTCGACCCGCTTGATAAGCAATCGCGCATACTTCTGGCATCCATTGAAACAAATCCGTTGCTGAAATGGCATTATCTGACATTTTAAATTCTCCCCATCTCTTTTAACACGAGCATTAAAGCGGCATAGGCACGCCCTTCACTAAAATGCGGATCTCTCAATAAACTCTGCCAATCATCTAAATGCCAAGGTACCACTTCTAATGGTTCTGGCTCATCCCCTTCGGCCTCTTGTGGTCTGAGTCCAGTTGCTAAGACAATATGCGTATAATGCGTCATATAACCTGCGGCTAAACTGACCGAATCCATCAATTTCACTTGAGATGGAACAAAACCGATCTCTTCTTGGCTTTCTCTAATAGCCGCTTGCTGCCAGCTTTCTCCTGGATCGACTTTGCCCTTTGGAAAACCTAATTCATAGCGCCCAACGCCAGCGCCATATTCACGAATTAATAAAAGTGTGCCATCTTCCAATACAGGCACAATTAAAACCGCACCATCGGCTCCACTTAGGATGCGTTCATAGACGACCGTTGTGCCATTAGAAAAAGCCAGCTCTTGCGTCTGGACGGTAAAAATCTGTGACTTGGCAATGATATTTTCAGATAAAATAGTAGGCGATTTTTTAGACATGCTGAGTTCCAGCTCGTTGTAAATAATTGATTTCATAATAACGCTAAGAGACCTTAATTACCAATGAATGCAAATCTTAACTGGTCACAAATCGACACCGTCTTACTCGACATGGACGGCACCCTTTTAGATCTACACTTTGACTGGCATTTTTGGATGGAGGTTATTCCGCAAGCCTACGCTGCTAAAAACAACCTGACTCTGGAAGAGGCCAAAAATATTATTTATGAAAAAATTCATTCCCAAACAGGCACCTTAAACTGGTACTGCTTAGACTACTGGACAGAGACCCTTGAACTGCCTATTGCGGAATTAAAACGCGAGCTAAAACATCAAATTCAAGTGCACCCTGAGGTCATGGAATTTCTAGCCAAGCTCAAAGTACTGAATAAAAATATCATTATGGTGACAAATGCCCATAGAGACAGCTTAGCGTTGAAATTAGAAATGACTGAAATTGGAAATTATTTTGATCACCTTATTTCTTCGCATGACTTTGGTATTCCCAAAGAGAAAATTGAAATTTGGTCGGAGATTCAAAACATCACTCCTTACGATCCAAAAAGAACCCTGTTAATTGATGATAATTTACACGCCTTACAAACCGCTAAAGATTATGGCATTGCCTACCCCGTTTGCGCGACCTTTGTTAGTTCAAAACTCGACAAAATAGACCCTAAAGGCTTTGCCTCTTTTGAGCGCTATTCAGAGATCATGCCTAACTAACTTAGCGCCTTTAACGCTCTAATTTAAGGAAGCTCTGAACAAGTCCTTAAGCAATCATCACAAAAGCCATCTCTTTGGTTTGAACACCTTTACGTTCAAACACAACCTCATCCACTTTTTCAATCGACTGAAAGTCGGCGAATAAATGCCGTAACTCCGACTCTGGCACTGAAAAAGGCGGGCCTGACATTAAAGTCTGGTCGTACTCCATGACAACCATTAAATAGGCCGTTCCTTTGGGTAAAATGGCTTGTAAGTGTAAAGCATACTCTTGACGCATTTCAGGCGGTAAGGCAACAATGGCGGCGCGGTCATAAACGGCTTTTACACCCTGACAATCCTTCTTGGAGAGTTTAAAAAAATCGCCGCATAACAAGGCCATTCCATCAAGCCTATAACCGAAAAAGGATTCATTCTTCACGGTGCTTGCAGAAAGATGATTCTCACTTAAAAAGGCTTCTATGGCTGATTGACTTAACTCAACACCTAAAACATGACAGCCCTGATTGGCTAGCCAAAGCATATCCAATGATTTACCACACAGCGGTACCAACACACTTTGCTGATTTTTTAAACCCAACTTAGGCCAGTGAGAGGTTAAAAATGGATTCACCTCCGCTTGATGAAAACCAAGCACCTTACTTTCCCACATTTGATGCCAAAAATTAGCTTGCATAACCGCCTCTATCATAGTGAATTGCAGCTACCATACCTAAAATTGACTCAAAAAAAAAGGAAGGGGTGAATACACCTTCCATGCACCTTCTTTTTTACAACCATCTGATTTTTTATAATTGGATTCAACTATAATAAAAAATCAAATACACCATAGCTTTAATCAGAGCTTCCTTAAGGAAAACAAAATTTAATGTTGAAACAGTCACTAAAGCCATTATGGGAAAAAACCTGGATAAAAAACAGTCTCACTGTATTGCTGTTCTTAGCCATTTTTTTAATTTTGCGCCCTTTTATGCAAGGCGATGTGATTCATGGCCAGGCACCCAACATGCAAGTGCAAACCATTACGGGTAAACAGATTGATTTACAAGCCCTTAACCAACAAGGTAAACCTGTTTTAGTACACATATGGGCAACGTGGTGTCCCATTTGTGACCTTAGTAAAAGCAGCATTGAATCCTTAGCCAAAGATTACCATGTGATCAATATCGCCACGCAATCAGGCGACGATAAACAACTTTTAGCCTTTGCACAAGTGAATGAAATGAATCCTGACATCATCGTCAATGATTTAGAAGGAAAGTGGATGCAAACGTTTGGTGCCAAGGCCGTGCCAGCCGATTTTGTGATCGCTCCAAGTGGTGAAATCACCTTTGTTGAAGTCGGTTTTACCACTGGCTGGGGGCTCAGACTACGCCTTTGGTGGGCGGGGTTATGACGGAGCAGCCAAATACTTATACCCCATCACCCCCTCAAAAACATGGCGGCAACTTAATTCACTGCCAGCGAGATGCCTTTGGATTACTAGAAGTAGTGGATACACCGCAAATGCGCAGCCTCTACTTTGACTCACCTGTCGAACAGAGCCGCCTTTATTTTCATGCGCCCATGAGTCTTTCATTTGAATATCAACAAGTGATTGAGACACACATCCTGAATCGTCATCAACAAAAAACGGTGGAGCGCGTATTAATGCTTGGCATGGGAGGTGGCTCTATTGCCAGCCACTTAAATGCCTTAGAGCCCAACGTACAAATTCACATTGTCGAACTGCGTCAAGCGGTGATTGATATCGCTTATGAATACTTTCACCTACCCAAAGATCCCGAAATAGAGGTCATACAAGAAGATGCTCTGATTTTTATTGAAGAGGCTTTATCTCAATACGATGTGATCATCGTCGATATTTTTGATGAATCAGGTCTTCCTGAACCTTTTACAACAGCTGACTTTCAACAAAATTTACTCAACAATTTAAAACCGTCAGGTCTAATACTCTTTAATCTTTGGGCGCATCAAGACACTTATACCAAACAGCAAACCGCTCTAATTACCAACTACTGGCAGAAACAAGCCATCAACCCATCCCATTCGCGCAAAATAACGCTAAATAGCTACCCAATTCAGTCCAGTGAGAATATAATTCTAAGCATTCAAATCTAGTGGTCTATCGGAATTAAAACTTTGAAATACAAGCTTTAATCCCATTCACCCTCTACTGCAAAAGCAGTAATGCACTAACTAACCAATAAAAAGAACCTATAAGAATCTATTATGGCCCTGCTATTTTTACGTGATATGTCCCTCAGCTTTGGTGCTGCCCCTCTGTTTAATAAAGCCTCTCTGCAAATTGAAGCCAATGAGCGCGTTTGCTTGGTGGGCCGAAATGGTGAAGGAAAATCCACCCTACTTAAAGTCATTGAAGGGCAAATTCAAGCCGATTCAGGATCTCGCATTGTCCAAGATGGCGTTACCATCGCCAAACTACAACAAGAAGTGCCACACGATATGGCAGGGTCTGTTTTTCATGTCATCGCATTAGGGCTTGGCAATACAGGTCACCTGATAGAAAAGTTTCATGACTTAAGTGTGCAAATGGAACAAAACTACACAGATGAACTCTTAGAGCAATTTACACAGATACAGCAACAAATTGAAGCGCAAAATGGTTGGGAGCTACAACAAAAAGTAGACACCATTATTTCTAAACTTGAACTGCAAGCCGATGCTGAATTCTCAGACCTATCAGGCGGAATGAAACGCCGCGTATTATTGGCGAAAGCCTTAGTGCAAGAGCCTGACATTTTATTATTGGATGAGCCCACCAACCACTTAGACATCCCATCCATACAATGGTTAGAAGGCTTTTTAAAAAACATTCGCTGTTCTTTGGTTTTTATTACCCATGATAGAGCGTTCTTACAGGCACTCGCCACCCGTATTATAGAGTTGGATCGCGGTAAACTCGCTAATTGGCAGTGTGATTACCACACATACCTTGAACGTAAAGAAGCCGCACTAGAGGCGGAAGCCAAACAGAACGCTGTTTTCGATAAAAAACTGGCCCAAGAAGAAGTATGGATTCGCCAAGGCATTAAGGCCCGACGTACCCGTAATGAAGGCCGAGTAAGAGCCTTAGAAAAACTACGCTCAGAGCACAAAGCACGTCGCTCACAACAAGGTAAAGCCAATCTGCAACTTAACCGTTCAGACACCTCTGGTAAGCAAGTGGTTGAACTTGATAACGTTAGCTTCGCTTGGCCCACTAAAACCATCATTGAACACTTTAGCGGTGTCGTTATGCGTGGCGATAAGGTCGGCATTATTGGTGAAAACGGTTGTGGTAAATCGACTCTTATTGGTTTACTACTGGGTAAACAAGCACCCTCTTCAGGTGAAATCACCCTAGGAACAAACTTACAAATCGCCTACTTCGACCAACATCGTGCGCAACTGGATGAAAACAAAGCCGTGGCGGAAAGCGTTATCGAAGAGAGTGATTACGTTGAAATCAATGGCCAGCGTAAGCATATTATTGGCTACTTGGCCGACTTCTTATTCTCTGCCGATCGCGCACGCCAACCGGTTAAAGCCCTTTCAGGAGGAGAACGTAATCGCCTGTTATTAGCCCGCGTTTTCTCAAAACCGTCTAATTTATTACTACTGGATGAGCCAACCAATGATTTAGACGTTGAAACGCTTGAGCTATTAGAAGAGCTGATTATGAATTATAAAGGCACCGTATTAATCGTCAGTCATGACCGTGCCTTCTTAAATAACGTCTGTACCAGCTCCATCGTGTTTGATGCACCAGGTGTGGTCAATGAATACATTGGCGGTTACGACGACTGGTTACGTCAACGCCCTGCTAAATACGCCCAATTTAGATCCGCAGCTACCATTGAAAGCGTCAAAAATGTGCAAGCAGAACATGCTCAAGTAGAAATTGCTGCCAAAAAAATCAAAGCGGCCGTGTCAGAAACCAACGCCGCAAGCAAGCCCAAAAGCCCTGCGGTTAAACTAAGCTACAAAGACCAGCGTGAATACGATGCGCTTCCTGCGTTAATCGAAACGATTGAAACAGAGTTAGAAGCACTGAGTGCAGAAATCAGCCACGCGGATTTTTACCTCAATGTGGATGAAGACATACAGGCCACCCTTAAAAAACTCGCCGACAAAGAAACTGAACTGGAAAGTGCTTTTGAACGCTGGGAGATTCTAGAGTCCCAAGTCATGGGCAATACTTAAGGAAGCTCTGAATAAAGGTTGCTTCGACATTAGCACATAACTAGATTAAAATACTCCAGCTTAATTATTGAAAAATCACCTTATCAAATAGGATTTGTACATTCATGAGTTGCCAAGATAAACACACTTACTCTACTTTTTGTCGTTCAAAAAACAACGCTTTAAAAGAGCCTATGTTTTTTGGTCAGAACGTCAACGTGGCACGTTATGATCAACAAAAATACCCCATTTTTGAAAAGCTGATTGAAAAACAGCTTAGTTTCTTCTGGCGTCCAGAAGAGGTTGACCTATCCAGCGATCGCAGTGAATATTCAGAGCTACCTGATAATGAACAACACATTTTTATCAGCAACTTAAAGTATCAAACACTGCTGGATTCAGTGCAGGGCCGCTCACCCAACGTAGCGCTACTGCCGTTGGTTTCTATCCCAGAGCTAGAAACCTGGATTGAGACTTGGGCTTTCTCTGAAACCATACACAGTCGTTCATACACCCATATTATTCGTAATATCATGGCTGATCCATCCGTGGTGTTTGACGATATCGTCAGCAATGAGGAAATCACCAAACGCGCAGAAAGCGTCACTCTGTTTTATGATGAATTGATCGCTTTAACCAATCACATGTACGCCAATAAAATTGATTTAGCGGCAGATGATGCTTTCCGTAAAACAATCAAAACCGCTCTGTATCTGACTATTGTTTCAGTCAATGTATTAGAAGCAATCCGCTTTTATGTGTCATTCGCCTGCAGCTTCTCGTTTGCAGAACGCTCACTGATGGAAGGCAACGCCAAAGTCATTAAATTGATTGCTCGCGATGAAGCCCTACACCTGTCAGGTACGCAAAACATCATTACTTTATTAGCCAGTGGCGAAGATGACCCTGAGATGGCCGTGATTGCTCGCGAACAAGAACAAGCAGTTTATACCATTTTTACAGAAGCCGCTGAGCAAGAAAAAGAGTGGGCCGACTACCTATTTAAAGATGGTTCTATGATTGGTTTAAATGCGCAAATATTAAAAGATTATGTTGAGTACATTACCAACGTACGTTTAAAAGCGATCAACCTTAATCCAGTCTTTGAGTCTCGCAGCAACCCTCTGCCTTGGATGAATAATTGGTTAGTCAGTGACAATGTCCAAGTGGCCCCGCAAGAGTCTGAAATTAGCTCATATTTAGTTGGGCAAGTCGACTCAAAAGTCGAATCCGACGATTTTAGTGACTTCTCTCTATAAAAAATAGGTCACTACAACCCACTTTAAAGTCCATCTAAAACTCAGTTTTACGTGGACTTTTTATCTTCTCGCTTAGCAAAAGAGATCATCTTTATCTCTCTATAACCCAAGACATCATACAAATTTAACGGCTTTAAAAAATCGCATATGTGCCTGCGCAACTTGCTCATGATTATGGGCCACAATCGCCACCACTCCACCTTTAACAGGCACCAACTCTCCTTGATAACCACTGGCTTGAAACGCCTCCAACGCAGTAAGTTGCTGGCCAGGAATCACGATCACCGTTACTGGACCTTGAGCCTCCTGAAGAACAATATGCAAGCCCTTCTGCCCGTTTACTACACACTCCCCCGCATAGCTCATCTGCTCAATGGGGTGCTCAATCGACGCACCTACCGCCAAAAAGAGTTTCTGTAAATCATTCTCTGTTTTAGGCACTTTAAAGGCGGTCATCAGTTCAGAATCGTGCGCCATATGATCAATAATATGCGCCACTATGTCAGTCGCCTTAAGTGGTGTAAAATCGGCTGGTCCTTTCCACAAATTAAACGAGATCACCCCTACCATTAAGCTCGCTGCCAATCCGCCCAATCCCCACCAAGAGTAGGTTTTAATCTTAAGATCCACCTCTGATAACGAATTGGCTTCACTCGACGGCAACGCCCCAGATTCTGCGCACTCTCCTTCGTTGAACCCGTGAGAGGCGTTAGCTTCTTCACTGACTAAATAAGACTGATTTAAAAGAATACGTGCTTCCAGCCCCTCAGGAACGTCAATATCCAGCGCACGTTCAATCTGGCTATTAAAGCTACGTGTTTTATAAACCATTTTTTTCAACTCTGGGTGCGCCTCTACATAAGCGAGCATGTCATCATCTAATAACAAGGGAGTTACTTCTAACTGTTTTTTAAATTGCAAATCATCCATATTATTGACCTCCCTTTTTGCTACTGGCTAAATTTTCCTGCTTTGGATGACTTAACATCATCTGCTTTAGTTGTTGCCGGGCACGAAACAGTCGCGTATTAACGGTGGCTAACTTTAAATCCAACTGAGTAGCAATCTCTTCTCCACTATAGCCCCACATTATTTGTAAAATCATCGGTTCTTTATAGTCATTTGGGAGCTGCATAATAAACTGCTGTAGCTGTTGTTTTTCAAGCTGAGGAAGCGGTTCATGAGAAACTTCTTCTGCCACTAAGCTTTCATCAATTTCTAGCAGTTGCGGTTGATACTTCTCATACATACGAGCATTTTCACGACGCAAAATGGTAATCAACCAAGCCTTAGCCGCTTTTTCATCTTTTAAATTCTCTATGGCTTTCCAAGCCCGAGCAAAGGTTTCTTGTACTAAATCTTCTGCTACCGTTGGTTGTTTGCATAGCCAGTAGGCGTAACGATACAAGTCCTTAGCATAGGCTGAGACCAGTTTTTCAAAAAAATCCTGCTTATTGTGCATTGATCTGCCTGATCATCGTCATAGATAACGTCTCTTGAGGTAAATTTAGATAAATTTGGATGATCGCCAGCTTATTTTTAAAATAAAAAGATCATCCTTAATCATAAGACCTGCTTAAGGTTAAAAACTTTCTAGCAGAGGATAAATAAGTGGATGACCCGATTCAAAATCGGTTTCAACTCGCACGGACATTTCCATTGAAGTTTGTAATGAAACTTGGGTCAATGTCTCATTCGGAGAACCATTGGCAAACACCCGTCCCCCTTTTAAAATCAAACAACGATTGGCTAGTTGCGCCGCAAAACTAATATCATGTAACACCATAATGATACCCAAGCCCTGTTTTGCCCACTGTTTAAAATAGCGCCCCAAACGTTGCTGATGCTTAATATCCAATCCCGCTGTCCATTCATCTAAAAGCAACCATA
>Ga0316204_10002772_pt1 | contig 38091 bp, 73 predicted proteins | sample 6monrhotite_MG_2_FD_205661 | JGI IMG/M metagenome (GOLD analysis project Ga0316204, IMG submission 205661) | Microbial mat bacterial communities from mineral coupon in-situ incubated in ocean water Damariscotta River, Maine, United States -... | ecosystem: Environmental > Aquatic > Marine >... | reverse complement strand
AGGGTCACCTACGACGAGCCCGGTGATACTGACTCGCTCAAGATAGTTGGCAGTCAATGGGGCAACGTCACGATGGGGCACAGCGGCACAGTTGTCTCACTGCGCGCCGCAGAGTGGGCAACCGTCGCCCCAGCAGGGATCCTGAGTAGCTCCGAACATTGATCACACCTTGCCGCCCCGACTGACATTTTAGGCTACACTACCCCTCCACTGTGAGGGGTTTTTCTTTGCGCTGTACACTTGGTGCTACTTCAGATCCACTTGAGAACGGGCCTATGTGCGCGGCTTCTCTGGGCTTTGTAGGCTTTGTGCTACTTGGACACTTGGAAACAAAAAGTTTCCATACTGCAAGAATCTATACACCCCTAAGTGTGGATGCATCAGCTCCATATATATACTTTAAATATGAAGTGTAGCAAGTATAGCAAGTGGTATATCAACAGTTAAAACAACACCTTGTATGTTTTTGAAGTAGGGTTCAAAGTGGGTGCGAAGTAGCACATGAGGGCAGATGCTTAACTTATCGGCTTCAAGTTGCGCGCAAGTGTCGCGACGGTTACGGTACATGTGCAAGGAGAAGAAATGAAGCACACCTACCCAGACGAGTACCGGATGATGTCCTCTACTCGCCGGATCCAGTACCACCAAGAGAAGATCAAGGAGCTGCTCGGCAAGGCCGCGAACACGGAAGGCGATCAGCACAGCACCTTCACGCTGTGGGTCGCTGCGTTCGTTCGCACCGGAGGTCTGTCACAGACAACCACGCTTCACGCGCACTACGCGGACTGGTGCAGCCGCGCCGCTCTACCCCCGCTCGGGGTCAAGTCATTCTCTCAGGCGCTCAGGGCTGCAGTAGCAGGTACAGGTATCGTCAAGCGCAAGAGCGGCTCAAAGGAATGGACGTGCTCGGTGGTCATCCCTGAGCGGTTGAAGCTGAGTAAAAGTCTGGCGGTGTGATAAAGGAATCCCCGGAACGGTTGTAACGCGCCGGGGATTAGAAACTTCAGAGGTGATATAAATGGCTACTAACATAATCAGATCAGTGCGTCCAGCGGTGTCACTGCTGCCCCCCATCACCGCAGGCGGTGTGCACGTCGAGCGGGTGATCCGCAGCAAGCACGCCCTGACAGGTGAGTGGGTCGAGCAGACCTATCTCGCGACAGGTGAGTGGAGCAAAGACGCACCGGACGCCAGCGCGGAGCACCTCGGGCGGGTCGCATGCCTTGTGCATGACGCGGATCTTGTGGACTTCATGATCGCGGAGAAGCTCACACCGGAGCAGGTACAGAAGGCGATCGCCAAAGCCCCCGCTCTAGTGGTTCTCGCGATGGCGAAAGCCAAGACCGACCACGAGCGGCAGAAGAAGGCCGTCAAGGCTGCTCTCTATCGGATGGATCACGACCGGCTTGACCACCTCGTCACCGAGCTGGCTGGCATCATTGTGACTCGGCTAAAACGCTTCTACAATGCGACCCCCACAGTCCTGACCTGCTCAGGATATGGCGTGCACGCCGTGTACCATCTGCCCTCTGATGAGGGACGCACCGACACCCCACACGCTCAGATCTCAGCCGATGCAGCGCGAGCGCTCAACCGCCGCGCGGTCATGGCGCTGAACGACTCGGCAGGGTTCGATCTGCTCGATCCTGCCGTGCACGACTGCGGCACTCGGCTGCTCAGGGAGATCGGGAGCGTCAACCTGAAAGGGGCTGCCCCTCGGGTCGTGCGTGAGTTGGCCCGCTGCGCCACCGTGCTGACCCTGCGCAGATACGACTACAGCAAGCCGGTGCCACGAGCAGTTCCTGCACCGCGCCAAGCGCCCCCACCGTCGAGCGGGAGCAAGGGCGGGTCCCTGAATTTGCCCGAGGGCTACACCGGCGATGTGAGCACGATCAATATCCGCTCTCTATTTGAGGGCGCTGGTCTGTTCTTGAAGGACTGCGCGGGAGGGTTCCGCGCGACCTGCCCATGGAAAGAAGACCACGGATCCCGCGCCACCGTGTTCGTAAAAGAGGGCGGCGGTGGGGAGATCCCTACAGCAGTGTGCCACCACAGCGGGCACCAGATGCTCAACATCGGCAGGCTGATCGGCTGGTTCGGCGTCGAACTGTGCAACGGGCTCTCCCAACCCTTCAAGAAGCGTGCTGCTGTGCTGAGTCATAAGCCGGTGCAGAAGCCAGCAGAATCGAAGACTGAGCCCTTAGAGCTTCCCCCTTTCCCCTCTGGCGTAGATCTGGAGAAGCTCGACAAGCGCGGGCCTTGGGAGGAGGCTCATTTCGCGCGCGGCTCCGATGTCGAGGTCGCCCGCGCGTTCGTGCTCGACTGCATGGGTGATCACGCTGTCTTCGATAGAGAGAGCTTCTACCGCTGGAAACCATCGCGCGGCGCATGGGTTGAGATCAAAGACCGCCAAGCGATGCGCATGATCCAGAGCTACGACGGGGCACGGGTTTTCACCAGCCGTAAAGATGATGAGGTCAAGACCCGCGCACTGCTCCTCAGCGACGGCAAGATCCAGGGCATATGCAAGCAGGCTGCCGCGATCCTTGACCAGCCGGGGTTCTTCGAGAAGCGTGCCCAGGGCTGCGGGTTCCTTGATGCTCTGGTCCGACCTGACGGCTACGCGGAGCCCAACGGGCCGCAGCACCGACTGCTCGAAGGGGATGTGCTTGACATCAAGTACAGACCTCTCAAGGGGCCTTGGCTGGAGCGGATCCCACAGTGGGCGCGGTTCTTCTCCGAGGTGTTCCAGCCGGACGGTGCAGAGGAGGGCTGCAAGAAAGCAGAGCTGATCTTGCAATTCATCGGGGCGGCACTGCTCGGCACAGCAACCAAGCACGAGAAGGTTCTCTTCTGTGTCGGCAGTGGTGGCGATGGAAAGAGCACTCTATTCTCAGGCATACAGGCCGCGTTCCCTGACTCCTCCCTGTGCTGCTTGGCTCCCGCAGACATGGGTGAGCGCTTCGCTACAGTGGCCCTGTCTAATGCTCGGCTGAATGTATACAGTGACATTCCAGATAAGGAGATTGTCACCGCTGGAAACTTCAAGATGGCTGTGTCCGGCGACCGGATCAGCGTCGAGCCCAAGCACAAAGCGGCATACCTGATCACACCCCGCGCGGCGCATATGTTCAGCGGGAACGAGCTGCCGCCCACACGAGATCGCTCTAATGGCTTCTGGCGGCGGTGGCTGCCGGTGCGCTTCCATCGCTCATTCACGGAGGAGGGCTCCCAAGATCTGGGGGTTGCCGATCGGCTGCGCTCCGAGGCTGCTGGTCTGGCTGCCGTGGCGATCTGGTTCGCCAGTCAGATGACAGATGCAGGCTACACGATCCCGACTGATGTACACGAGGAGCTATCTCATTGGCGGCTGTCTGAGGATCCTGTGCTGCGCTGGGCACGAGAGCGGATCTCTGTCGGTGGCGAGACGCAGAGCACACCGCTGTACAAGGACTATCGATCGTGGTGCATGGAGAACGGGTGCAGACCGCTCGGATCCAAAGGCTTCTCTCAGGGGCTCAAGCGCAACGAGAAGAAGCTGGGGATCCAGAAGAAGCGCAGCGGAAAGAAGGCGTGGACCTGCACCTTGCTCGAAGATCGATGGCAGGCATGAGGATCGTCGTCACAGGCTCACGCAGGTGGGAGCACTGGGCTGCAGTGTGGATGCTACTCGACGCGCTCCAGCCCTCGATCTTAGGGGTGGGGGACTGCCCCACGGGCGCGGATCTGCACGCGCGCGAGTGGTGGAAGGCTCACCGCGACGGACCAGCGGCGGTCTATTATGCCGACTGGAATTTACACGGAAGGAGAGCGGGCCCGCTGCGCAACCACGAAATGATCGACAGCGAGAAGCCCGACCTGGTGCTGGCCTTTCCTACGCAGTCGAGCAAGGGCACATGGGACTGCGCAGAGTACGCTAAAAGCAAGGGCATCAGAGTAGTGGTTCACGGCAAATGGAAGCGCTGGACAGCGTAGCTCAGGGGGCCTGCTCTTTAGGGGCCATCTTAAATGTAGTAAGTACCATCGGGGACAGCGCGGCCCCAGCGAAGCATCCTACACAGCGTGCGCCGCGCACCGTCCAGTGTGCCCCATCCGTTCTCGGGAAGCATACCATCGACCGTCTCGGTGTTTGCTGGATCATCCATCCACGCGACTGCCTTAGATAGATATGGCTCTGACTTTTTGCCTGTGAGCCCGTTGAATGCGTTGATCCCACCCGACAGGCCGTCCGGCATCCCGGAGGCCCCGATGGCGGCGCGGAAGATCGGGCCGAGGTTCCATGTGACCGAGCACATCCCTTCAAACTGTTCTTGATCGTCTTCCGTGCAGTAATCAATATCGTAGCTCATATTCACCTCATCAGTAGCCGAGAAAGGAAGTCCCTCAGCGTCATCCCGGCACTGGACGCAGCGGTGGTGAGGGCCTCGCCCAAGTCATCAGACACCCGCAGAGTCACCTGCTTGCCGAGAGAGCACACAGGGGGCAGATCTGGCAGAGGAGCAGGCACAGCGAGTAGATGCGCGATGTATGCAGGGCGTGAAGTGAAGCCCAGCAGACGCGCTCTCTTGTCGGCGTGCTCTAGTATCTCGGGTGCGATGATAGGCGCGAGTCTCATAGAGATGATCTATTCCGCTTGACGGGTATGTCAATCTGACATAGCATCTAAGCATACAGCAGAGGTCACATGATCGCACCACACACCCTATACAGATCCAGAGGATGCGCAGGCTACCGGCTGGTGATGTCGAGCACGGACAAGGGCGGAGGGGATGAGCTTCGCTACAAGTACCTTGTGTTAGTCCGGTACGGGGTGAAGGCGCGGCGATCCTCTCACATGGATAGCTCAGCGACAGAGGCAGAGCTTGAGGCGTGGGGTGAGGTCATCACAGACGAGGCGGACAGGGCTGAGATCATCGCCTGCGTCACCTGCAAGACCGAGACCTGCACCCGGATCACCACGCGCCAGAGCGGGACCTGCACCCCATGCTATGCCGAGGCCAACCCCAAGCGGCAGCGCTTCAGGAACAATCCGAGAGGCGGGAAACGATGAGGAAGATCACAAGCATCGTCGTGCACCACAGCGCGAGCCCTGAGTATACATCTCGTGAGACCATCGAGCGGTGGCACAAGGACCGGGGATTCTCGCAGATCGGCTACCATTACTACATATGCCGCGTGCCTCACTACGGCCCTCACACCACCATAGGGCGACCCGTGGAGATCATGGGTGCGCACGCCAAGGGCTCTAACGATGGCTCGATAGGTATCTGTCTTGCTGGTGATTACACCAAGGGCGAGCCCGCCGAGGACATGTGGAAGCACCTGCTCACCATCTGTCGTCTGATGATGCAGCGGTACGACCTGACAGTCGATGACATCTACGGACACGGACAGGTCGGGAGCACGGCCACAGCCTGCCCAGGCTACAGCGTCGAGAAGCTCCGCGAAGACCTGCGACCTACACAATGATCACTGACGCACTCCGCTATAGGCAGTCACTTCTAGGACAATATCTGTCTTGTGGTGGGGTGCGTCATCTTTTACCGCCAGAGCAACGATCGGAGCTTCCGGGAGGCTGCTACCGTGAATTGTGTCGCAGCCCATGGGGTGTGGGATCACATCGGCTGCGCTGGTTTCTCTATGACCTGCCCTGTCGTATCTGCCACCCGCTGCGGGGGAGTCTGCAGCCTTTGAACACCGGCAGATATGACAGGGTGGGCACTTTACCCAAACACTAAATCAAGGTACAAATAGCTATGCTCAAGATCAAGACACAGAGTGAGCCCAAGGCCATCATACGCAACGTGGGCGAGCTGCTCATTAGTGGGCCAGACGACCCCGCCCAGCAGGTGGTTGACTATCTCGACGAAGAGATCTCTTTCACAGGCCCACGGATCCAAGTGCGGATCGCAGAGTTCATCAGCGATCGGGTCTTCCGCTTCGTGGTCGATCTGGTCATTGATGGCAAGGACGGGATCTTAGAATTGGGCCTCGACTGGTTCAATGCCAAGACCGGTATGAGCATGACTCTCGATGATCTGAGTGAGGATTGATGGGAACCTACCGCCGAAAACCTCTCGAAGTCCAGGCGGTGCGTTGGAGCTACGGGTTCGCCGTGTCGCCCCAGTTGTGGCCCGACTGGCTGCGCGCTGCATACGAGGCTGGCGCTGTGTCCTTAGAGCCTCTGAAAGACAAGCCGCTGTGCAATCAGTTGCGGATAGAGAACCACGAGGGCGTCTGCCGCGCTGGGGTGGACCAGTATGTCCTTCTGCTGGAAGGTGGCGGAATCTATGTTGAGGAGGCCCGGTCTTTTGAGGCCGTGTTCTCTTTGGTGCGCGAATGATCTGGATCTGGCTCATCGGCATAGCTCTCGCTGGGGATGAGCTTCCACCTGCCCCCGATAGCTACCCAGAGTGGGCGGTGTGGGCGGCTCTGATAGGTGCGGTCACAGCTGGGCTCGGCGGCATAGCCAAGGCTCTACTCGTGGCCGCAGCTGCGTTCAATGACCTGCGCGCCGAGGTGGTTGCCGCACGCGCCGAGCAAGAGGGCATGCTCAAGCTGGTCACCTACCTAGACGAGAAGGGCAAGAAATGAGCATCCTATCCAGAGCGATCGCAGCGGTGCAGACCAGCCTGTCAGAAGAGGAGCTTGCCGAGCTGCGCAAGATAGAGGAGCGCACAAAGCCGCGGCACCGCCGAAAGGGTCTTGATAGGCTCATCGCGCGGCGGGCTGCTTCGGGGGATGAATCCTCGGAGGACATGCCTGCTGAAAAGGTGCACTGAATTGGGAAACAACACCGTGAACGAGGGCCCTATGTGGGTCTGGAATGGGGGCTCACCCCGATGGGAGCATGTGGTGGGGATAAAGACCGGAACGACTCGGCATGACCCGGTGCCTGTGGTTACCAGCGGGGACGGCACAGCCCGGCTCAAGGTGCTCGGTGCCATAACCACAGCAGCACTCTTTGACACAGAGATGCAGGCCGACCCCTCGCAGGCGGTGCAGGACTGGTGGGACACGCTAAGCAGCACAGAGAAGACGCACTACTATGAGGCGGTGAAGAGCTTGAAAGCAAAGCTCGCCTGATCACCTGCGCATCGAGCGCCAGCATGTGCACGCTGATCTGATTCTGTATCGCTGCACACAGAGCGATCCCGAGACGCTTGGCATCCTCGGGATCTTCAGGGTTCAGGGCTGAGATGTAGATCTCAAGATCTTTCGTATCAGTTCTCTTCAAGCTCAGCGCGGCATAGATGCTGGCCACCCTTGAATAATTGTCCCCCATGTGCAGACCTCTATTGCAGGTACAAGGGGGACTCTATCCCAGTTGGCTATTACAGGGCGCTTACAGACTGCGGAGGAGCTCAGCGAAAGCCTTGAGCCCTGCCGCTGTGTTGATGTGGTATGAGCCGACGTGCGATGCGGAGCCGTAGGCATGCTGGACAGATGTTCCGCCAGCGTAGCCACCGACGCGCACCTCTGAGCCCCATAGCTTATTGAACGCGATAGCCTTGTCACGAGGGATGCCGGGGCCGTCGATGTAGGCGATCCAGTAGCGCCAAGCGCGGCGGAAACTCCAGTCTCCCAGAGTGCCGCCCATTGCGGATGGCACCTCTCTGGTTCCGGGGTCTACCGTGTGGAGCGTGATGCCTGCCGAAAGAAGCTCGGCAGAGCAGGCAGCAGTAGCGCTGGGGTGTCCGGCAAGGTTTGGGATGCTCATTGTCTACCTCTGATGTGTTGTTTACGCCTTGCCATCATCGCGGAAGCACCCTGCGTGCGTGTCCCAGATAGCGAAGCTGTAGTCTATGTTGACCTTGTTGTGACGCAGGCTTGCCAGCTTTCTGCGCGCGGCCTTTAGTGATCGGTGGCGGCTGAAAACCTGTCCCGTTGTCTTGCTGTGCACTCGCCCGAGCGTGTCGGTGAAGGTGCCGTTTGTTAGCCGTTTTGTCTCGTATCGCAACCACATTTGTCTACCTCTGATGTGCTGGTTTAGTGGTCGGGGTAATGCTTGTCTGCGATCTTGTTCAGGCTCACAGACACCATCGCTAGGGACGGGTGCTTCTTTGTGAAGCCGACTGTGCCTAAGCGTGTGAAGGCCATCGCCATAGGGTCAATCTCAAGCTCACCGGAGCAGAGCCCGCGATCGATGGCCTGAGCGCCAAGGGTCGCGCCTACAGCGTTCCCTGCTGAAGCCATCAACATCAACTCCTCAAACAGCACCGTGGAATTGGTTGTGCGGTGTACCATTGTCTACCTCTGATGTGTGCCCCGGAGGGCAGGGGGAAGGGGTCTTAGAAGAGCTCTATAGGTGCCACTTCTTGATCGGCTGGGCTTTGGTCGTCGGGATAGATCCTCGTCCAGCCTTGTGAAAGCCGAAGCAACTCGGGGTGACCCGTTTGATACAGGCCGGGATCTTCTGTTCTTTCTTTTTGGTCATATGAATAGTCCTTGCTGTTTCCACTGGACAGCCTTGTCCAGCTTGGGTGTTGAGAGTGCGAATTTTGCAGCTGACAAGCCATCGGCGGTCTGCGCGCCCCAGATCATGCAGTGCCGGATCCGTTTCTGGCTGTTGACCCTGAGAACATGACAGTGGGCGTTGTGTTTACGGGCGAGCTGCGCCCAGAGATAGATCGTACCCAGCTTCCAATCATCGTCACCGCCTACAGCGATCCCGACGCGCGGGCCGATAAGAGGGGCTATCTGTGCGGGTGTCATCCCATTCTGAACAGGGAGGAGCACATGCTCATACCGGGCAAGCATGCGCGGCATCCACGAGAGCGAGAAGGCGAGGCTATCGGGGTGAGCCACGATATCAGGGATGCAGATCCACTCAGCTCCGTCACCCACTGCATCGAGCGTCCGTAGAAACAACTCCTCTTCAAAGGGGATACCTTGAGAGTACGCAGTCCATGCGCCGTTGTCGATTGCGTAGGGGGCTACAGTGCCGTCAGTCCAGCACTGAGCCTTCCAGCCGTTCCCCTCCAGATAACGAGGGCTGATTAGCACCTTGAACCCGTATTTACGCATCTCGTCAAGGTTGCGCGCCGTTCTGGTGCCAGGGGCAAACATTGTGATGCGCTTCAAGGCGTGCCTTAGTTGTGAGCAGGGGGAGGCTTGACGCCCACTGTGACCGAGGCGGATACATTGTGGACGTACTTACCACCGCCCTTGCGCTCATCGGTGACATTGAAATCGACATCAAAAACAAGGTGCCCCTGTTTGATCATGTGCTCAGTGATCAGCAGCTTGATCGTCGCCTGACCAATATTCATGTCTGCATACTTGATGCTCATTGTCTACCTCTGATGCGTGCCCCCGAGGGCGGGTGAAGGGGTCTTAGAAGGGTGCGTGGTCGTAGCAGAAGGTGCCGCCGACGCGATGATTGCAGGTGTCGCAGTCTTCTTTGGTGGCCCAGCCTGCGCCCAAGTGAAGGTCTGCAAGCGGCTCACGGAAGGGCACCGTATCGCTGCTGTGGTCGTAGACTGCAAGGCCCTCTGCATCGAGTTCCATGTCTGCGCGGTGGGCTTTTTCGCTGGCGGTCATGGTGTCGCTCCGTTGTTTGCTTACACAATACTAATAACTGCTCTTTGTCATAGTGCAAGAATAATATTGTTCTTGCGTTGATACAGATAGACGTTATTAGATATGTATACAAACGAGGTGAACGACATGAAGAGCAAGCGGAAACAGTACGGGACGAGACTCACGGAGGCGCTCCAGTATGCAGTGCTGGAGGCTGTCACAGCAGAGAGCAGCCCCGGTAAGTCGGTGTCTAAGGCAGACATCACAGAGAAGGCGATCACGCTGTACTTGACCACCTACCACCCTACGATTGATCTGGAGACCAAATGACCGACATTCTACAGCGGCTACTCAACCAACTCGCAGACACTGATGCAGGCGTAGACCTTGTTGTCGAAGCGTGTGACAGCCTCCTCAGCCAGCAGGCAACCACAGCAGAAGAGAAGCTGAAGATCCGTTTCGTGAAGCAGGCAGCAGCGGACCGGAAGTGGAACCGTGAATTCGCATCTCGTCACGAGGTGGCAGCATGAGCGCACTTGCGGCACTGCTGACAGACCGCGATGCACTCAGCACCGCAGAGCGCGAAGGCTGGGATGCCTACCTTAAGCACACCAGTAGCCGACAGCAGTGGCCACCGTTCGCGGAGACGGAGAGGTTCCGCTCGTATGAGGTCGGCTTCGAGTTGGCTGAGGCGTGGGCAGGCAGAGTCGGCATGCACCGGTTCCTATCCATGGCGCGAGGTGCAGCATGAGGGCCGCGATCCGATGGCTCTGGGATGCGGTCCTGACACTCTTGGCTGCTATGTTCCTCTTCTCTGTCATCACACTGTGGTGGATCGTGGGGCCAGCATGAAAGACGGACATCACCCCAGCTTCACCCGCAAAGAACAGGTGCGGTTCTACTCCGATGCTGGGCGGCTCGGGTGGAACAAGGGCACGGGCAGGCAGAAGGAGCTTGAGCGGCTCTGTGAGGCTGCTGGACTACCAAGACCCTCAGCGATGACTCTGGAGACACGGAGAGAGCTGATCTGGCTTCTCCAGAGCCCTACAGCAAGCAAGGTCTTCAAGCTGGCTGCTGACTCGCTGTACCAGCATGAGCAGGCATTCGGGAGAGGCCGCGCCGCTGGGCAGGCTGAGATTCTACGATCACTAAGAGATCAGGCTCAGAGTGAGCTTGACGAGCTTGAGGAGACACCATGAGTGCAGATCTGCGAGACACCACAAGCAAGATCCTCGACATCGTGAACGTGTCGGGTGGTATCGAAGCGGCGGACTTCTACCAGCTGGAGCAGGAGGTGTTCTCCATCGTCGAAGAAGTCTACGAGAAGGGGCGCGAGGCTGGGCGCAAGCAAGCCAAGGCCGACAACAAGCGTACAGCCAACACAGGCGAGCGAGACCGGAAAGCCAACCTCAAGAGAGCAGGGGAGACAGCATGAGCCTTACACGGCGGCAATACTCGGTCAGGTACGGCAACGGGGCGCGGGCTCGGCGCATGGGCTGCCCTCGACACCGACACCCACACACGACAGATCCAGAGTCCCAAGCAGCGTGGGAAGACGGCTGGGACTACCAAGACAAGCTCATCAAAGAGCGAGGCCCAAGCAGGCAGGAGATCTTGAATGCAGCGCTTGCCAAGATCCGTTTGGTCGGACCCTGCAAGGTCACGCATGGGGCACCTAAGCGGACTCGTCGTCAGCTGACCGCGAAAGAGAAGCTCGGTCGCATCGTGGACAGCGCGAGCGAAGAGGCGTCGCGGGTGATCCACACAGAGCAGGCCAGAGACGGAGGTGAGCGATGAAGAGGGAATTCAGCCACTACTTCAAGCTCTGCCCCTATGAGTCGGTGGACATCTATCGGGTCCTCCAGCTCTTCGAGGTCAGCGATCCCTGTCTCCAGCACGCTGTAAAGAAGATCTTGTGCGCTGGCGGGCGAGGCGCCAAGGATGCACCCAAGGACATCGACGAGGCGATCGTAGCCTTGACCCGCTGGCAGGAGATGCGGGCGGAAGAAGAGCAGGTGAAGCGATGACTCCGGCTGAGCAGCGAGAGCTTGAGCAACTGCGCATCGAGACGGCCCAGCAGCGCAAAGAGATCAAGCGGCTCAAGCAGGTCAACGCTGATCTGGCACGGGCCGACGGAAACACATGGGGAGGAAATAGAAGATGACTAAATCACACCCAGAAGGGTACGCCTCAGACTGGCAGACACACCCAAAGGTGGCCCTTGCTATCGTGCGGGCGCTGGCAGCGGACCGGGAACTATGGCCCGGTATGCGTATAGCGGAACTACATTGCGGAGAAGGCTCGTTCCTCAAGGCCCTGATCATCGTCTATGATGAGCTTGGCTGGGAGCGCCCTCAGATCCACGCCAGCGATCTCGTGCTGCATGACTCGCTGATCCCTTGGGCTGAGGAGCACGGTGTCAGCCTGGAGAAAGCCAACGCACTGCACCTGCATTTCGATGCTGACATCGTGATCGGGAACCCGCCCTATTCTGAGATGGGTGGGCGCACCTGTATTGCTCACGAGCACGTAGAGCACGCGCTGACCATCGCGCCCACCGTCATCATGCTCGTGCGGGTCGGGCTGCTCACCACGTCAGCCAAGCGGGTGCAGTGGGCTGTGCATGATCGCCCTGTCTCTGTGCGTTATGAGTTGACCCCTCGCCCGCCATTCAAGCGTCCCGGCGAGGAGTGCAAAGGCAAGACAGATGCTTGTGAGTATGTCGTGGGTGTGTGGCGGCGGAAGAAGCCCCATATGGGTCGCGCTGTCTCGATCCCGCTCGACTGGAGGGCAGGGTGTACAAAGAGGATGTGAGCACACCGCTGCCGACTTGGCTGATGACAAAGCAGGCCTTGTTTTGAGTGTGGATCCCGGCGATGGGCTCACCCACTATATGACAGGGCCGCCGGTCTTCTTCTGGTGTGAGAGCGCGGCACAGGAGCAGGTAGCCCCGATCGTGGTCACTGTAGATCTGGATCCTGAGCGGGTCACCTGTCCCGTGTGCAGGTCAGCTGCTGGGCTTCCTGATCCTGAGTGTGAGAGGCAGCAGAGCTTGTTCTAAAGGGTCCTGAGCGCGATCCCATAGAACACAGTTGTCGTCACCGTCTGACTGGTTGCCACTGCCCTAACGCGGATGTCTGAGCCTGCTGGGATAGCCTCGCCTGCGTCGGTGGGGATCGCGCTCTGCCCATCGGTGATGATAATGGGGATGCCTTGGAACCAGCAGAGGCCCGCAGGTCGGAACTCGACGGAGCCTAGAGCGGGCTTGGCCGCCTCACCAAAGAACGCGCCAGACACTAGATAGCCTTCCTCACCTGCTGGGATGGTGAAGATCCCAGACTGCGAGATGGAGTGCCCCGCCGGCATGATGGAATAGGGGTTCGCTGGTGCGCCGTTGGTCCATGTGTCGGATGTTGCCCCTACGGCTACCTGACCCATATTCATGTCTGATGGATCACCGCCGTGAGCGATGCAGCGAAACGCCTGGATCCTGTGCAGTGGGGTCACAAAGTTGGCGGGGGTCTGCCCGCTCATGTTCACGATCTCAGTACCGGGCTGGTATGAGGAGTCTAGGGTGTCTGCGAAGATCGTCCTCATGCCTGCGCCAAGCAGGGTGTCGTCAGCGCTTGTGCTTGCCACAGAGACAGCCACATCACCGACCGGATAGCTGAGCGTGATCCCGATGTCGCCAGCCACGCTGTTCAAGGACCCGGTGACGATGTTGTCTCCGAAGGCGGGGACCAGCACAAGACGCCAGCCGGGGATCATCCCCGCACGCATAGCGAGGAGATGTTGGCCTAGGGATGATGCGTTGTCTGCGATGGTGGTGAGCGTGCTGGTGCCCGGTGATGGGGAGGGTTGCTTTGGCATAGGTCACCTATGAAGGGAAGACGGATACAGATGTAGCTACACGGATCTTGGCTGTGGCTGATGCAGACCCACCCCCACGACAGCCGATAAGAAAGCCCATCTTGGGTGCGCCTGTGGTGCCGGGAGAGAGCACCTCTGTGAGCTGGCCGTGGTTGTCTTGGTGGGCGGTGGGGTCGATCACACCTGTGCTGCTGCAGCCAAAGATCGAATCCCAGCCACCAGTGGTCACCGGGTTGAGGTGGTAGGTCAGCACGATCGCAGCGTACTGGATGGGCTCGGGAGACACAGTGGGCCGGCTCTGGTTCATCAAGCGAGAGATGCCGTCGACATTTCCACCGACGCCCGATGTCTCTCGGCTCAGCGCGAACCAGTTGCCGTTACTGGTGCCTATCGAGCTGGTCGCATCGCAGATGTATGCACCCAACGTGAGGTTGACCTCGGACTCCTCAAGGGTCCAGACGATGATCGTGATCGTAGCCGCCTGATCCATCGTCACGCCAGCAAGCTCGAACTGGTAGGCGAGCATGTCTGCGGGGGCTTCTTTGGCTACCTGCGCGTCGATGTCGATGAGGTAGAAATTGTTACCCGCAGCTACCGGCGCGTTGTTCTCTATGCTACCCGGATCGAGTTTGGGTGCACCGATCGGGCTGTGGTAGGTCCAAGTCTCAGCAGTCGTAGCGGCTGGGAATGGATCGTTGGGCTGTACCGCCATAAACTCACCTCTCGCCGCGAAAGGGCACAGCATAGACAGATACGAAGGATTCAACCGTATCTGTGGTGAGCGGCGTCAGGCGTGCGTAGATTTTGCTGCTGCTGTCTGGGGTGAAGATGGTGCCGGTAACTGCGCGGCCGTCGTCGTTGTTGACCGGCAGTGCAGCCATGCTGATTGTGTTGGACTCGTAGAACTGTTCTTTGGAGCCGTTGGTGAAGCTGGACGCGGTGCCCAGGCGGAGCACTGCACTCGCGACCGTGCCTGCTGCGATGTTGCACCGCACCCCGACCAGTTCCCAGTCGCCCCGGCTGGGCATGTCGAGGGTGACGTCGCCAGAGGTTCCGGTGAAGTCGAGCGGGATTTCTCTGATTGATGCCATAAGTTCACCTCGGTGGGATGAGTAGGGTTATTTCTGTGGTGCCCTCTGCCCAGAGCGGGCGCGAGCTGGTGACGAGTGCGCGGCGCTCGCTGAGTGTCTTGGTCGAGCTTGCCCCGCTGATGCTGGCTGTGTCTGGTGTCCATAGGGCGTCTGATGTCACACTCAACAGATCACCGGGGACAAATTCCGTCCACTCCATGCCCTGCAAGATCAGTGATACAACGGTGCCGACGGTGGTGGACCAGTGACCCATATTATTGGATATGGTGGTGCGCGCTGCGCTCTCGTTGCTGGTGATCCAATCGGTCATATCTCTGGTATCGACCTCAGCTGCCGGCCTTGTCACGATGCTCGACGCAGTGAAGCCTGTGCTCCCTGATGTGGTAACCACCGAGAGCCGACGATACTCAGCCTCAGCCGCTGGATCCCACAGCTCCCAGGAGCCAATGCTCACAATGTCGGCATCAGTGATCGTGCCCGTCACTGTCGCCCCTGTGGGCTGCTTGCGCGCGGTCCGCATAGTCAGGGTGCCCTGCCTCTGCACCACGAAGACACCAGCTGTATTAGCTATGTTCTGGAGCCATGTGATCCCGCTGTCTACAGGGAGCAAGCTCCAGAGCGTCCATTGATGCGTGCTGACTGTGGTGCTCAGATACCGGCCTTGGATCTGCGCGATGTTGGAATTGTCTACCAGCCGCTGGTCCAGAGCCCATGACCACGTCTCTGGCATGATGTCGAGCGAGCCGAGCCCGCCGACGCGAGAGGTGAGCAACGCGGTGACGATGTTGCCGGGTGTGGCTTTGATGCGTGCGACGTTGCCGATCACCTCGCCGCTGGTGACATCAGCAGCCGTGGTCCCGACATCGCCCGCAGCGCTCACACCGGTCAGATCTGATCCGCTGGTGCCCGTGTAGCTGAGGACGAAGCCGCCCAGCGTCACGAAGCCCGCCTGCCCTGTGGGGCGCTCGAAGACTGAGATGGTCGTCACGCTGATCGTGCTGTCGCCCACTGTGTAGTCGGCTGTGAGTGTGGTGCTGTTGCCTGCTGTTTCGAAGAGCCTGCGCCCTGACGACGCCTGATTCACTCGGCTGTGTAGCCCAGCGAGAAGGCCCCACGCTTCCACGACCCCGCCGTCAGCCCCATACGCGAGCCGGCGCACGTAGCCCGATACGATCGGCTGCCACTTCACGGTGCTCCAGTCCGAGTACCCCGCATACACCCTGCAGATCATCCCGCGCGCAGCTGCGCCGGCGAGTGTACGTGCCGCCTCGGTGCCGTGGATCCCGATGCTGAATGTGTGCGGGCTGTAGCTCCAGGCGGGCACAGAGATGCTGTGCGCCGCGATGTCTGGAGGTCCTGTGATCTGCCAAGTGTCGCCCGTGACGGAAGGCGAGGAAGACGCCGCGAACAGCTCCGCCCAGGTGTAGTCAAAGACGACGAAGCGGAACATTAGCCCGTGCCTGTTGTTCTTCAGGCGAGCAAGAAAGTCGGTGCTCCAGGTCATGAGCCACCCCACTTGCCCGAGCCGTCCCAACCCGAGCGCCGGCCTGTGCTGACCGTCTGGACGTTGATGTCTATCGAGTCTATGCTCTCACCTATCTGTGTCAGCGTGGACAAGATCTGCCCGTCTTCTGAGTACGCGGCCTGTGCTGCGCCGATGTCTACCCTCAGTGTCATATCCAAAGTCCAGAGCCGCCTCGTGCCGTTGAGGCTGGTGAGGATGGGCTCTGTGTTGTGCCTGTCCATGTCGAGACGCAGCACAGGGAAAAACTGTTCTTGCCTAAACATCACTATGCCCGCATCGTGCGAGAACACCGCGCCGGTCGTGGCTGTGATTGTGGTCGATGTGAGAGCGTCTACTGTCTTGTACTCGCGCCAGCCGTTAGGGGATGGGCTCTCTATGACGATGATATCGCCGTTAGCAAGTGTGCTTGTGCCAGTGTAATCAAACAGGGTTCCTGTGGTCTGGAATGTCTTATCGCCGCGCGCGATCGCTGAGTCCGCCCTGATGAACCCTGCCACTGTGTTTGTATTATCCGCAGCTAATCCTATCGCAAGACCCGCCCTCAAGTGGGACTCAAGGGATACCAACTTCCTAAACACGGAGACATCATTGAATAGCTCAAGGGTCACGCGCACGGTGTCGTAGAAGCCATACTGCTGGCTCTGGTAGCTGTTGTGCAGCGCCTGTGAAGACGAGGAGATGCTGGCGCGCGGAGTGGTCAGGCTCGTGAGCGGTTCACCGAGATCAAGCTCTCGGACGGTCCCCACGTCGGCGGGCTGCCAGTAGATCGATGCGTTCGGCATGTATCAGCCTGAAGTAGGGAAGAGAGGGGAGGCGAAAGATCCGAACCGACCAACGGCGGGCTCTAGGGTGCGGGTGTAGTCTCGCAGAGAAGAGGGACCCATGAGCGGCCCGTTGTTGATGATGGTGACACCGCCAGATCTGCCGATAGAGCCGCTCGCTGAAGTTCCCCCTATCCCGCGCGCGCCCTGTGAGGATGAGTCCGACCGACTACTCACCGCGCCGCGTACAAGCTCAGAGGTGCCGAAGGTTGCTGTAGCTGCGAGGATGCGCGCTGCTCGTCCTGCTGTGCTACTGCTCCCGTCATCGGCGTTGGCCCCGAAGGACACCAGCCCTTTGATCGCCTCGAACAGCCGCTCAAACAGATCTTTAAGCCCGATGGCTATCGCCTTGATCAGGGCTACGGGCAGGTCAATGACGACAGCCTTGATGATGTCGAGATTCGCCTCTTTCAGCGCCTCCAGGATCGCAGGCAGGGACTCTACGATCGCTTCCGGGAGTTCTTTGGAGAGCGCATCTGCAAGGCTTGGCGACGTCTCTGAGATGAGCTTTGGTAGGACTTGGCTGAGCACGATCGGCAGCTGATCTAGTCCGGCGAGCACATTGTCTGCGAATGTTTGGATCTCCTCGGCCACAGCATCGGCCCCTTTGTCACCGAGCACAGCCAGTGCAGAGATGAACGATCCGCCGGGCACAAGCTCAACGACCGCTCCGAGGTTGCCCGTGATGAGGGAGGAGCCTGCGCCCAGTGCGGTGGCTGCTGCTGCTTGTCGAGCCTCCATCACGGCCTGAGTGTTGGCGAGCGTCGTGACTGTGTTCTTCTCTGTGGCGACCGCTGCCGCCTCAAGCCTCTCGTCGAGCGCTTCCCACTTCGCTTGGGCCTCCTTCTCCAGCACGACCGACTCTCTCGCGCTCTGCTTGTCGATGAGTGCGCCCACGTCTGCGGCAAACTCTTCCTCCGTCTGCCCTTCGCGCGCTGTGTTCAGTTCTCGCTGGGCTGCTGCCGCCTTCTTGGACGATTCCGCCGCCTTGTCTTGCGCAGCGGATATTGCACCCTCAGCGGTGACAAGGCCCTCGATCGTACCAACGGTGTCATCAAGCTCCTTTCTCCGCTCTTTAAGTAGGGCGAGCGATTTGGCCTCTTCCGCCTGCAAGCTGACGAGTTGGGCCTCCATCTCTTTGCGCTTCGAGACAAAGATAGAGCCTTGTTCTATCAGCGCTTTCTGCGCCTCCACAGCCGCCGACGCTGCTGCTGCTTGCTGGCCTGCTGCGGCTATCCCTGAGCGGGCCGACTCTTTGACTGCGCGCGTCTGGTCCCTGATGGCAAGCTCTTGCTCGGTGACCTTGCCTGTGACGAGATTTATGCGGTCTGCGATCTTCTCCTGCTCGCTCCCAAATTTGGACCACTCACTAGAAGTTTCCCTGATCCCACCTCTGGACTTTTCGAGCCGATCGCTGGTCTCTTTGACTCGCGCCTCTACCCGCCCGCCGGCCTCCGCTGCCTTCTCTGCCTCGTTGGCGAGGACTGAATACAAGGTGGCTGCGGCTGCGGCTGCGATAGCCACGACTGCGAGCGCAGACGCCAGTGTTGCCAGTGTTCCGCCAAAGAGCTTTGTTGCCCTGCCTGCCGCTTCTGTTCCGCCTGTGACATCTGCGACGTTGGTGAGCATGGCCCCCAGATCTTTATTCACGAGGCCGACCGTGCCAGCCAGCCCGATCAGGATCGAATCCACGTCTCCCGCGCTGTCGGTGAATTTGTCGAGCTTCTTGGCTGCTGAGCCGGCTGAGCCCCCTACTCTTTTATTGTGAGTATCGGCCTTTGCGGCTGCAGCGCTCGCCTTGTCCAGCTCTTTAGCGAGGCGCGCAGCCTCTTTAGACGCCACCTTCTCTGCGTCTGCTGTAGCCTTGGCTGCTGCAGTGACCTTGTCGAGAGCAGCGGCCAGCCGTGCAGCCTCTTTTACTGCTGCCTCCTCAGTCTCAGACAAGCCCCTCGCCTGTCTTGCTGCCTCTGCCAGCGCCTTGGCTTGCGCGCTGGCTGCCCGCGCAGCTGCGCGTGACTCTTTGGCGGTCTTAGCGAATGCGGCCGCTGCCTCCTCCGCTGCCTTAGTGGCCCCCTCAAGGTTGGCATCGGCCTCTGCGGCAGCTTTTGACGTGCTGTCCAGATCTGCGGCTGCCTGCTGGGCACCCTTCAGATCGATCAGGTAGGCGATCACGTCCTGTGTAGGCATCAGTCACCCCCAAGCGGGAAGACGAATTGCACGCCTCCGGGGCGGCTGTTTGCGAACTGCATGTCGTCGTTCCTCTGCATCACGTCCGCCTCGTAGCACGCCTCAAGTATAGCAAGCTCAGCCCACTGCTTAGCCGCTGGGCTCATCCTCGTCGGTATCACTCCCGGTATCTGGTACGGGGGCATCCTGTACCTGCCCGCCATCCGGTTCAGGCGCTGGATCGTCCGGGGATGGAAACCGGCCACGCATTAGAGACGCGGCCTCCAGAAAGCTCTTCTTGCTCGCTGCGGCAAAGATCTTGCCTCGGGTGATCGAGTTGAGGAAGCCTACCCAGATCCGCCCGTTCTTGGGCTTGTGCTGCGCCTCTGTGGGCACGAGGGACACCCGCTGCCACTCGGTGGAGTCAGCAGCACGCATGCCAGTCACCGCAGCGCACGAGAGTTTTGCATACATCTGGTGCATGCGCTCAGCTTCGTGAGGCTTCGGGGGCTCGTCGCCAAGATGATCGGTCAGGATCCCGGCTGCGATCTGCAGCGTGGTCGCCATGTCATCGATCTGGTGAGGCTGCAGCGGGGACACCCGCCACAGGACATCGTGAGGGCCCAGCTTGCCGGGTACCTCTTCATAGAATTCAAGTGCTGTGAGATCCAGATCCATTAGTTGGCCGTCCCGCTGGCTGTGTCGTTGGTCAGCTGGACAAGCAGGCCCAGGTCTGTACCGTCAGAGAAGCCCTTGAATGTGACTGCTTCCAGGTTGATGTCGTGGCTTGAAACAGGCATCGCGTCAGCCGAGATCTTCGCGTTGTGGATCTCAAGGATCCCGGCCTCGTTGCCCAGACCCGTAAACGTGATCACAGCATCGGAAGCGGCGCGAGCAAGGTAGCCATCGACCAGCCCGTTGTCGTCGACCTCGATCGAGGCGGATAGCTCGACACTGGCGAGCGCGCCGCGCCATGTCTCTTTGGTGAGTTCTGAGCCCACGCAGTTCCGGCGGGTGAGCCCACGGTCTAAGGTAAGCTCGAAGGAGCGCATGCACTTCGTCAGGCTGTTCCACGCGAGTGTGGAGCCTTGAGACATCAGGACCGGGTTCGGAGAGGTGAACGTTGGGGTGCCTGCGTTGCCTCTGGTGGCTTTGTCTTCAGCGATGATGGTCGCCTCATACTTGACATACGGGCTTCCCTGTGTCGCGAAGATCCGCAGCCGAGTAACCTTGCAGCCCTCGAAGACATCACTCTGAGGTGTGCCGCCCTGCACATCGTCGCCGTAGGTGGCCTCAATGGTGAGGGACGCCTCTGCATCGCCCAGCGTGTAGCTGTGCGCGTATGGTGGGCCTGCGCCATCTGTCGCCACACCGGTGCAAGCGCGAAGCAGCATCCCGAGCCCATCGTATGAGAGATCTCCCTCGATGGTGAGGCCGAACTCTTTGGAACTGACCGCATCGTCAAGCGCGACCCCGCCAACCCCGTGGTAGAGATAGTCCCGATCTTGAGCGACGACGTTGATCTCTGCGGTGATGCTGTCGACCTTTAGATAGTTGGTGCGGCTGACTGGTGTGCCGTAGGTGGACTCGACGCCGAGCCCGATCCATGCGTTTCTGCCTGAGTAGAGTGCCATGTGATAGGGCTCCTTTTATTCCGTTGGGTCGTTGACTTTGAGGATCGTCCGTAGGTCTCGGATCCTGTCGTCCGCCCCGTCGGTGATCTCGATCTTGGTTATTACGATGTATTCGGTGGCGTCCACACCAGCCTGCAGCCATACACGCACCAGCCCAGGACTCACAAGCCTGCTCTTTGTGACATCGAAGAGAGCGCCGGAAGGGGTACCTCCGGTCTCGACCTCGACCACAATGCTCTTGACTTCTTCAAGCATGGTGCGCGCGTTGTAGGGCGTCTGCCTGCTGTTTAAGATCTGGCTGATGTCCCACCAGAAGCCGAAGCTCTCACCTGTGGTCTTGCTGATCTCTTCAGCGGCCACAGTGTCGCCGGGACTTTGCGCGCGCGCGACGAAGGTTGTAGCATCTGGTGCTGGCCCTCCCACCATCACGTAGCCGCTGCGCGGAGTGCTCGCTGTGAAGGAGCCCGCGCCGGTGGCTACGTCGGCATCTCCCCAGTACAGAAACACGATCGTAGCGCTGTTGATCTGAGACGGTGTGAGTCCCTGGATCTCGATGATGCAGGTGCGAGTAGCGAGGGTGAAGGTCTGGAGCTGGTAGGTGAGCTTCGTGAGCCCGATCGCATCGGTGATCCGAATGTCATTGCCGGTCGCCTGGATGTTGGCCCAGAACCTCTCGAAGTCTACTGGAACTGTGATCGTGAAGTCGGTTGAGTTGAGCGCGCCTAAGTCGTAGTCAAGCGCGACCGCTGCACGGAAGGGGAACGCCTCGCCTGATTCTGCATACCAACTCATCCGACCGTCCTTGGATCTTTGTGCACCGTGAAGACTACTTGAGCCTCAAAGAAACCCGCACCCTCTACATCTATCTCGTCCCCGCCGTATGCTCTGGCCACAAAAGTCGGGAGGTCGTGGGTTTTGCCTGCAAGCGTGCTTTGGTCGCTGCTTGTGGCGTCGGTAAAGATGGCTGCAACAACCTCCTCAAGAAGCTGCGCCGCCGTGTCTTCCGCTGTGCCTTGCACAATATCGGCTGAAGCGACCGCGCCCACGAGTGCGTAGGTGTAAGTGCCTTGCGCTCGGCTTAGCGGGGTCCGGCCTGCTTGGAATGCGTAGTCGGTGCCCATCGAAAAGACGTTGACCGCTGCGGGGACAGCGTCTGATATATCAGGGTGGATCAGCTGGCCTATGCGGACCACGCAGCCGTCCGAGGACAGATCGAAGGTGTACTGACCAGCACCGTTGACCGTCTGGATCGCAGCGATGAGCCGCGTGGTGATCTCTACTTGGCGTGCGGTAGTCATCAGGCCCCCATCGCTTTGGAGATGGCTTTAAGGACCAGCGCGGGGGCTCGCTTGGCGGTGTCGCGGGCTGCATCCTCAAGGAAGCGTGTAGCCTTGATCGTGGTCGAATCAACGAGCAGGTAGTGAGGCGCGCCCGTTGCGTTGTCGAACAGCAGGAGGTTGCCCCGTTTGCTCTCGCGGGCGTGGAAGCGCCCAGGGGCGACGAGGCGAAGGGGGCCGGGGAGCTTGTCCACTCCTGCCGCTGTCTTCGCGATAGGCAGGGGCAGGCGTAGCTTGCCGCCACCGCGAGCCCTGATGGTGCCGCCCTGGTCTTGGATCCGAGCATAGCGAACATCTGCACCGCCCTGACGGCCACCAGCCGCGACGGAGATCTGCAGAGTGTCCCCGTCAGCCGAGACAGATCCGTGCACCGAATTGCGCAGGTGACCCGAGCGGACGCGGAGCCGCGTGGTTGCGTTCTGCTTGCCCGCAGCCTCGGCCATGAGAGCGATCTGCAAGGCTGTGCGATGTAGGGCAGCTGGGAGCCCCGACGCCGCGCGCCGGAGTTGCGCTACCCACTGCTCGCCGGTGAGTCTACCCAAAAGCCACGCTCGCGATCCCGATGGCTGGGCTGAGCATCTGATTGATGGCTGCGGGGATAGTCTCGTCTCGAAGCTCCCCCTTTTTGCCGAGAGAGGCAGAGCCTTGCTCTTTGCGGAGCCGCCAGAGGTGCCGGGCCATCATCGCTACAGCCTGCTTGATGTGCTCGGGCGCTGTGGTCGCTGTGTAGCCAGCTACAAAGACCACCTTGATCGATCGGACCTGCTGGGAGAACGACCCATGTGTGCCTGTGGTGGTCAGCCGGATGATGCCGGTGTCCCCCTCAAGGTCATAGTCGCCCGATGAGACCAGCGTGCTGGAGCCATAGACCCGATCAGGATCGTCATGCACGCTGGTGATAGAGGTGATGGGGATGAAGCCAAGCTCAACGGTTTTGCCGTCAGGCTCGCCCTCGTAGTACCGGGTGTATGTGGCAGAATCAAACGTAGCAGAGCCCACCGCAGACGCTGCAGGGATGCCCACACTGTCCGCAAGAATGGCGTCAGCCCGCCCGATGAAGGTGTCGAGGTTGGTATCCTCGGTGGCCCCCTTCAGGCTCGGGATGAGTAGCCGTGCTTCTGCTGCTGTGATGACTGCCACGGTTCACCCCTTACCGGATCTCTTCAAACAGACAGACCCATTCACCTTCCGAGGCGATCCCAGATGCAGCGTGGACATAGTCAAAAGCGATCTGATCACCCTCATCGACTTCGAGCGCAGTGCCCGCGCCAGTGATGGTGACAGCAACCTCTGTGCCCGCAACAAGGCTGCCGGTGCCGGCCGCGTTTGTTGCGATGGACGCAACAGTGGTGCCGTCGAGCTTCAGATTGAATGTGACATAGTTTGTCTCATTCGTGGTCAGCGCAGCATCGGGCATGAACTTCACGGAGGTGAGCTTGCCCTTGTTGGTGAAAGGCCAGAAGCTGTATACAGCCTCATCAGTGCCGATCGTGTTGATCCGGTTCTTCATGATCGAGTGTTCAGACATAAGTGTCTCCAGAGGCCCCCAGCGGTGAGGCTGAGGGCAAGGGAAAGGATGAGGCTGGCTTATGCCAGAGCGTCAAGGTTGTACGAGAAGTGGACGTTCTTCTCAAGAGCGCGCCCGCGTGGGTAGAAGTCCTGACGGACATCAGCCACAAGACTGACGGTGCCGTTGTTGATGTCTGGCTGCATGCGGACGCGCAGGCTCTGGAGGTTCCAGATCTGGTGACGGGTGCGGTTGACCGTCAAGAAGCCCGTCTTGGTCATGGTCGCGTTGTCGTACAGACCGCTGGCGTTCATGTCGTTGCTCATGAAGTCAGAGATGATGATCGGCACGCCGAAGAGGTTGGCGATGTGGCCCGCGACGATCGATGCGCGGGGGCCGAACTTGTCCACAGTCAGGGTCTCAGTGAAAGACATCACTTTGACTGCGTACTCTGGGCTCATAATGAAGACAGTGTCTTGCCCGATGCCGCGAGGGGCCGCGAGTTTGGACAGCGCGATAAGCGCGCCCTGGGAGGTCTGCGCACTGGTCTGATCTGTGGTGTTGCTCACATCGACAGCGCGAGCGCGCAGGCCGATGATGCCTTTGCGGTGATCTCCAGCACCACCGATGGTGTCGACCCCCCAGCGTCCCCGGATGTCCCAGTTGTCGTAATCATCACCAGGAGAGCCTGCGGTGTCTGCGTTAAGCAGAGCGTCCTCCCAGCCATCAGTGATGCACGAGCCGATCTCGAAGCGCAGGATCTGAACACTGTTCATGATCGTGTCTTCAGATGTGTCCTCATCAAACACGGTGCGCGCGACCATGCCGGGGATCGACACGGAACGGTTGCTGGTGACCAGCGAGGATGGGGTGAAGTTTGCGGGGTTGTCGTTCAGCCCAGGCGACTTCAGGCGAGGTGTGAGGCGACCGTCGAGCACATTTACCGTGCTGTCTCGGGTCTGCATGTTCACGTTCGCGAACAGCGCTGCAACGTTGCGGGGCAGATCTACTTCGCGCTCAAGCAGGGGGAGGTGAAGGTTCGGGATCCACTCCTGCCCCTGTGTGGCTGCGTCGGTCAAGATCCGCTTAGGATCCATCAGGCGCTCTATTTCTCGGGTCATCACGTCGCGGACTGCGCGCGGCGCATACCGCATGTGTCGGCGGATCTGGCTGTCGATCAGGGGGCTGGTCAGCTTGCCGTTGAACCGGCGCTTTTGGCCACGGGCCATGTGGACCATGGACCGGGATTCGATCAGCTCCTGCGCCTTCATTTCCCAAGCAGTCTTAGGTAGGCCGCTGAGCAGGCCGCGCTCAACATAGCCGTCGTCATGCTTGATGTTGAAGAGGCGGATCCGGTCTTCGCCGGTGCCCCCTTCATCCTTTGGGGCATCGCGGAAGACGAAGTGCCGCGCGTGGTCCTCGTCGCCGGTCATGCCAGCAGTGTGGTCGAACGCTTCGCGCTCGGTGAGCTTCTTGGTGACCCGCTTGAAGTCGGCCATCAAAGCAGCGTTCTCAGATGCTGCCTCGCTGCCCATCTGGCGGATCTCTTTCTGCAGGCCCTGAAGTGCTGCCAGCGTCTTAGGACGGCTTGAGAGATCGTCGTTTGTGATCCCGGTGATTTCACTCATTGTGTGCCCCTCTCGGTCACTTTAGTTTTGTAGCCAAGGCAGGGCATCATCGCCGCGCTCGGTATCGTCGGATAGGTTGCTCATCCAGAAGTCTGGATCAGCCTCGGGCTCTACCGGTCCCGCAAGGGCGATAGAGCTGATGGTTCGTTGAATTTCTGGATCTTTCAGCGCAGCGCGCAGTACCTCGATCATCAGATCTGGCTTGCTGCGCAGATGTGTAATGACCTGCTTGGCTGCTGTGGGTGCTGGTCCCTGCTGGCGCTGAGTCACGACCGCTTCACTGTTGCCGCCAAGGATGACGGCAGAGACTTCGATCAGGCGGTTCTTCGAGTAGAAGAGGCCCCGCTCACCGAATGCGTAATGGTCCTCTGGCAGCTGGTCGCGCCGAGTGACCTTGCCGGGTCTGCCACGGATAGACACCGCGTGCATAAAGCCGGCCTTGTACTTGCGCAGCACTTCGGACGCGAACGGATCCTCTGTGTCAAACACAAAGTCAAGCATCAGCTCGGCAGCACCCGCCTGTCCCTCGACTTCCACGTTCTCACCGCGCGCAATAGGGAGCGTGCCCCATGCGTCGTGTTGGAACAAGATCACGGGGTTGCGCTTAAATGCTGAGGTATCCCAGTCCTGTGCAAAGATGGTCTCGTAGCTGTCAAGCTCGGTAGTTGATGCACGCACCCGGATCACGTTCTCTCTGGACTCGTGCGCGCGCACCTCAATGGTGTACTCACGGGAGACCTCGCCGGCTTCGTTGGTGCCTTCTAGGCGCTCGATCTTCATGTGTCCTCCGGGAACACTGGCAGCGTTGTGCACCTGCAGTTGATGTCTTCACCGGGGATATTGAACCCGCCTGGTGCCTGTGCTTGTGCGCCGATGTTCGCCCCGTCTTGCAGGGTGAATGGTGCGCCAGGCTCTACTTCTTGCCCATCGATCCCACGGTGTGAGCCTCGGACATGGCTGTCGCGTGCTGTGAGCCACTGGACTTTGATGTCTAAGCCTGCGTTGGCCGCATCGCCGTAAGCCTGCTGAGAGCCCGCCTGCACTGCGCGAGTCGCCTCTGTGCGAGCGATGGCACCAGCACGAGCCGGTGAGAAGGCTGCAGCCCGCTGGATACTCGCTTGCATGTCTCCCACTGACGCGCCGATCTCGATGCCCTCGGTGATGATGCGGGTGATCGCGCTGCCTGTGGTGCCAGTGACCTGCGTGCTGACCCCTGCTACCATCTGACGAATGGCTGACGCCTGCTCCTCATAGGTGAGCTTGGTGCCCATCTGGCGCGCGGTGCGAGCGAATGCCCTGCGGACACCGTTGCCGATGGGCGAGTCGAGTAGCTCTCTTAGAAGCTCTGCCTCGTCCTCTGCTCCAAAGATGGCAGCAATATCAGAGATTGTAATATCACGCTGAACAGTGTCACTGTCTTCGTGTGATCTGCCCTCGTCGATGTCGGCCATGCGCTGAGCAATGCGCTCGCTCTGCTCGATGAGGTAGCGCCGCATCAGGATGTTAAGCGCCCGCTCTACAGGTGCGTGTACCGAGTCGATGAATGCGCGCCACTGCTCTGCTCTGCCTTCCTCGGTGGTCGCTGGGATCTCTGCTACAAGCTCCTCACTCTCAGCGCGTGGTGCTTCGAGCATCCAGAAGGAGCGATCGGTAGGCTCATCTGGTTCGTCGGCGTTGCCTGTTGCTGTCGATGGCGCTGCCTTCACGCGGGGCGGTTTGAATTCCTGATCCGGCAGCCTGTCGAAGCCCTCCTCCTTGGCTGCATCGTTCAGAGACAAGCCAAGGTTGTGCCATATGACTACACGAGCCTGACGCTCTGTGCGGCTGACCTGCAGCGCCTCGACACCTGAGAAGTCTTTAGATAGGGTGAGCGTCGGATCTCGGTACCATTGGCGGGCGCGCATCGACCAGATCGCACAAGCAAGCTCGCTGTCTGCTATGCGGTTCTCCCAATAGATCTTGTTCTGCTGGCGGTCGGTGGCGTAGTTGGCTCCAGGGAGACCCACGCGGGTAGGCGGCACACCCTGCACTGCGAGCTGTGCGGCTCGTCCAGACTCGAGCAGGGTCCCATATTCCATGTCACGGGGGGCCCAACCAATGGCTTCGTACTTGGTCGCGCCGCCGTTAATGAAGACGCCGTTGCCCTTCATGACCTTGTTCCAAGAAGCGCGGATCTTCTTGACTATGTCCGGGTTCCACTTCTTGACCGGGTCAGCAGGGGAGAGGATCCCTGTGGGCTGCCCGCTCTCTAGACTCGATACGGAGGACTTCTTGACGGCATACTCAGCCTTCAGGTCTTCGAGTAGCGGTTTGATCGCACCCTGCCCATACAGGCCGGCGATGCTGTCCTCCCAGGATGCGCCTCGGATATGGACTACTGCATCAGTGTCGTATCGCTCAGCGGTTGAGCCACCCTCAAAGACATACTTTCCTGGCAGCCCTGTGGTCTGCGCCTCAACCTTCGTGCGCTGTGGCTGCAGCCTGAGTAGGACGGTGGGCGCGCCATTAGGATCGCTACCGACACCCACAATGTAGGCATCACCTGAGACATAGTGATCGGTCCACCACTGACGCTCAAGCAACACACCCGGCTGCTCAGAGTTGGGCATCGCGAGGAGGTCAAGGAAGGGGTGATCTGTGAGGATCCGCTTCTGCTCGCCTCGTCCTGTGGTCAGGATCCAAGGCAATCCAGAGAGGTCGTTTGCCTTCGCCTCTGTCGGCGCAACCACCCAAGGGAACGTGCCGTAGGTGGCCATCGATACAATGGGCGACAGCGTCTTGTCGGCAATGTTGCCTTCAGCGAAGTCAGCGCCAGCAGCATGCTCTTGGGGCAGCGCACGAGACGTAATGAGGCCCACAGCACCTAAGAAGCGCGTGAACCATGTCTCTCGTAGAACCATTCCAGTGGGATCACCCATAGATCATCTATACAGCAGCGTTCCACTATATGCAACAGTCAGGGGTTCACTGTTCCGTTTAGTGAGACAGTGAAGTGACTCTTTCAACGCCTGCGCAGATGTAATGCACCGCGCGCGGGGCGTGGTACGCTGAGCCCCTCGTCCAGTCACTGACCAGATCTTTGCATTTGCTCATCACATAGAGCCCTGCGTGCGCGCCGGGGTCATCGGTGAGCCGAGCCTCTACAGCTGACACACCGTCCATTACACGCCCAGGCGCAGGGATCATCTCTATGTTGTGCTTGTCAAGCATGCGGCCCCGCGCCCAGCAGGGCTCCGCAAACCTGTGCAACACTGGCAGGTCGCCTTCTATCTCCCTGATCCGGCCCGCATGGTACTCAAGGGTGCGTTCTGCTTGGCAGTGCTCCGCGATGATGACGATAATATCCCGCTTAACGACATGGGCCGCGAGCAGGTATCGAAATGGGTGGACCGTGCCGAAGCTGACTCCTGCGTACAAGTCTGCGCACTCGATGTCCTCAGCGGTCAAGCCAGCCATAGAGAGATCATCGATCACGCGCACACTGGAGGGCTGGTTGCCTAGTGGCGGCTTCTCACTGTGCGGGAAATTGGCGCAGGCCACAGCGCAGTCGCACCCAACTTTAGGGCCATCAGCACCGATCACCACGCCCCCGAAGGTGCACGGCTTGCTTCCCTCGCTATGTGCAGACATAGGGCACCCATCAGCCCAAGGGCTGCGCGATCCGGGCCCAATGCTCAGCGTCAGCAGCTCTGGCGTGCTGGCGTCCATGTGTGATCCATCAGTCACTATGATGTCATCGCTGAGCATAGGCCCGCCTTGTATTAATGTTCCACTCTGTGCCATATCGCACCTCTTAGATTGCTGGTTATTCTGACGCTTCTACAACCAATTCTGGCATCGTCTCTGCTATGTGTTTTGTGAGACCTATGAAGCCGTCTTCTTCTATCTCTCTGTTGAACCCTCTGAACTTGCACCGAGCAGGGAAGACGCGGAGCACGGTGCCATCCTCAGCCACGTCCTTGACGAGAGCCCAGCCGAGCAGGTGTAGCGACCGGTTGACCCACCAAAACAGCTTCGCGTCGGTAAACTCTTCCCAGGTCTTCTCTTCGATCATACCCATATCTCACCTCTTAGATTGTTGATTATCCGCAGCCTACTTCCCACAATAATCGCACCGAGTACCCCCGCCACGCATAGCGCCGCACGACTCACACTCAGTGTCTTTGTGTGGCCCCAGAGGGCCGAACGCCACCCCGTTGTCAAGCACGCGGTCAGCAGCGTTTATCAGCGCGAAGAGCGCAGTATTGGATCGCGGGGCAGGCATCGGTATCCGGTGACCCGGTGTAGGTAAACTCATGCTTCCATCCTTGTTGATTATCCGCAGCCAAAGCCGCTGTCTCTCACGCCCATGCAGACGTACCTGATCACATCCATCGCGTGATCATCCTTCTTGAGTGGGGCCTCGGGCTGGTCTGTCTTTGTCGTGCGCTCATCCCACACATAGGAGCCCCACTCGCGGACAAGGTTCTCGCACTCGCTGAGCACATAGATCCCCGCCTTGCCGTCCTCGCTGATGGTGAGCCGAGAGGCCACCTCTGAGATTCCTGCTCTCACGTCCTTGATAGCTGTCTCCGTCTCGATGTCGTGCTCCCACTCCAGATCTACGCGCTCCTGTGCGCCTGCTGGATCTGCAAAGCGGTTGAGGATGTCGTGCCCCTTCTCAAGCTCTCGGATCCGCTTGGCGTGCCTGCCGAGGCTCCACTCTGCCTGATAGTGCTCCTTCGAGACGATGATGATGTCCTTCTCCACCCAGTGACGCGCCAGCAGGTAGCAGAACGGGTTGCGCGTCCCGAAGTCGATCCCACCGTATGAGTCAGCAGCGGCCCAGTCCTTGCCGGTCATGCCGATCTCTGAGTAGTGGTCGATCACATGCACCTGCTGCTGCCACTCGGCATACACGCGCCCTTCAAGGGCTACAATCTCGCCGTACTGTCTCGCCCTGCGCTCGTGCGCCCCTTGCTTGCGGTAGAGTTTCTCAAGGAAGTCAGCGGGGACATGAGGATTGTCCATGCCGTGCAACCAACTCACCACCACGTCAGGATCTTTCACCTTGGCGAGCACGAACTCGCGGAGCATCTTGGTCTGACCCTTCAGCGGGGTCATCGTAAAGAGCATCTTGCCGCGCTGGTCCGCGAGCCTCATCAGTGTCTCAGTGACCACCTTGTAATTCGGGGGCTCCTCATCGAACCACGCACCCCGGATATCGTCGCCTTGGAATGCGCTCTCGCCCTGCTTGACGGCCTTGCACACGATCCTGCCGCCATTAGGCAGTGTGACTTCGCACTCATCGTCAGCGTTCCAGCTGCGGAACTTGCACCCAGACGGGAGATAGGTAGCGATCTTCTTCCGCACATAGCGCCGGCTATCCTTGTGTGAGAGAGCGATAGCCCACATCACACCCGGCCCCTCTGGGAAGCAGAGAGGATCCAGCCCGTTGTTCTTAATGAACGCCGCAGCGATGGGGTGATCTCTGCCGAGCGCCTGACACACCGTCCACATGCCGCCAAGCTCTGACTTACCTGTCCGGTTCCCTCCCAAGATGAAGCACATGATCTTGTCACGAGTGAAGCGTCGCATAGCTCTACGCTGAGAGGTGCGGGGCAGCTTCCTGTGCCAGAGTCGTGCGAAGCCGAGCGGGTACTTTGCCTTGAGGGCAGCGAGCCGCTCAGAGGCAGCGGCAGCTTTGCGTATGGCTTCCATCTGTAGGAGGGAGGGTTTCATGTTCCACAGTACTCGCAGAGAGCGCCGCAGTACCCAGGAGCGCCACAGGATGAGCACTCAGCCTTCTCAAGCTGGATGATCTTCACCGATCCCGAGCGGAGCACCAAAGCACCAGTATCAAAGGACTGACGCATCCTCCCGGTCCTCACCGGATAGCGCGGAGGGGTTGGCGCGCGCTTCACCTTTTTTCCTCTTATGCTCACACCTGCCTCCCGCATGTGCTGCCCCACCTGTGCACAGCCTCGCCTTTGGACTTCCCCCAGGCGCAACCCCAGATGTGTGGGCGGGTGTCGCCGCACAGCGTCTGGCACTCAACGAAAGCCTCTGCGTCAGACGCTGCGCTTTCCCTCACGGACTTATGCCGAGCCATAAAGATCCCCTTGATGTCTTCAGCCCCTTGCTGGTCTCGGTTCTCCTCTGTGCCGATGCCGTGCCCCCAGCGCTCGCGCATATCCCAGGCTTCCATGATGGATTTCCCCAATCTGTTGGTGCTCATTCTTCCCCCTCTTCTGGCTCGTCGTCGTCAACATCCTCAAGGGCAGCTGCTGTCTCACCGCCGATCTTGATGAGCTTGAGCAGGTCTTCCACCTCTGTCATCTCGTCTACACCGCTGGAGATCTGCACCTCGACACGCTGCTTGTTATAGCCATGCACGGAGCCTACTGTGAATTTGACCGCTTCGAGCTTGACCTTCTCGTTGTCGGATGCTCTCAGCGCTTTAAGCTGTCTCAATGCGTCTCGGCAGCCCTTGCCTCTCGCACGGATCACATCGTCATATAATTGCCGGTAGCGGCTATCAGGCGTCTCCCTCCCATCAGCGAGCCAGCGCATAAATGTGCCGAGACTGATGCCGCCACACGCAGCTGCATCCTTCATTGATGCGCCAAGCTCTGACGCCTCCACAATGTCCTCGTGACACTGCGGGGTGTACTTGCTTCTCGGCCCCACTTTGCCTGTAGTCATCACTCACACTCCAGATCGTCAAACAGCGGCCCAACCATCACGAGGCATTTACGCCCATCAAACGTGGCCGAGTACACCTCTGGTATGGACCCAGCCGAGGATGTACGCTGCTCGGTAGACAGTCTGGTCCACGCGCCATCGTAGGAGGGTATGTTGAGCAGTCTGCCGCGCACAATGCTCGCCACGCACACCAAGAGCACGATCAGCCAGACCGCGAATTTAGCTTTTTCAATCTTGCTCATCGTCCACCTCGGATCACATCTGTGGGCGCTCTATGCTTGTCGCCCTCGATTATGTGCGCCTGCTCACACCTTACGCAGTGCAGCCCGCCGTAGTCGTTGACTCTGTTGACCAGCATGGAGGCGTTGATGAACTCACCGCACAGCATGACGCCCGCTGTGGATGTCTTGATGTGCCACACCTTGTCGTGCCTGCGTTTCGCTCGCTCCATATCAGCCTCCCAGCCGGACAGAATAGACCCCGTCCGGCGATGGTGTCTTGTCGGATGTGTAGACATCGCAGCCACCTGTTGCGCCCACATCCACACACAGGCTCACGGGCTCACCCAGCACATAGGGCAGAGAGAGCACGAGCGGCTCACCGTCAGCATCCTTGCAGCTTGCCGAGCTGCTCAGCCATCCCTCTGCGCCCACACATGAGATGGAGCAGACCACCGCGTCCCCCTCGATGCTGCCCAGGTTGTAGACCCCGGTACCCGACTGCGACTCGACCACGCCCCACTCTACAGAGCCGAGCGGATCCGCGCAGAGGTCTTCCGGTTCTTCGGCCTCACCTGTATCACCCATGCCGGTGTCATCGGGAGCGGTCCCCGTATCTTCTGGGGGCTCGCCGGTGTCAAGTGGAGCGCCAGAGTCATCAGGAGCGCCCGAGTCTTGCGGGGCCTGCCCAGTGTCTGTTTCAACTTCTCGCTCCGGTGCGGCGCTGTCGCTGCTGCTCGCTGTGTCCTTAGAGGCTCCACATGAACAGAGCATTAGTGTGATGATTAAGTATCTCATAATACAAACCTACCTGTCTTGGGGTTTTCGTGCAACCTGATTAGAGCACCGCCTTGAGCGACAGCACCACAGCAGCGATACCGGTGAGCCACCAGACCACCCGCGCTGCATACATCGAGTGGACCGTCACCGCAGCTGTGACATTAGCCACGCTCTGCGAAGAGTCTTTGCCCTTGAGATAGCCAAGCGTCCACAGCCCAGCGTGTAGAGACAAAGAGTACAGCAGCCCACCCGTAGCCCCTCCACACATCACCAGAGCTGTGATCGGACTCATCGGTGAGATGTAGACACCCCAAGCGAGCAGCCCCAGCAGAAGCATACCTCTGAGAGAGTGCGGGATCTTATTCAGCATCGGTCACCTCTGAGCTTCTTTAGGGTTGCTTTGATCTGATCCATGTACCGATCCGAGTACCCGAGCCCTGCATAGTTGATGTCGCCCGCCTCGCTCACGATGACGACAGCGAGGAGAGAGCCCTCGTTGATGAGGCCACCCGCAGCTCTGGCCCCTCGTGCAAACGCTTCAGCTTGTAGCAAGCTCCCATGCACCCGGTAGAACTGCTCCGTCAGGTGGATGTCCTTGAAGTTGTCGATAATCAGTGACGTTGCCCACTTCATGCCTCACCTCGTGCGATCCGCTCAAGCGTTTCTCTCAGCTCGGTGTGGTCGACGGTCTGCCCTGCTCGGTGTGCCAGAGCTTCAAACTCTATGCCCTGCTTACACTCAGCGATGCACAGCAGCATCCATGCAGGGACCTGCACAGTGCCAAGACTCTCCTTGAGCGCTGCCAGTTTCACAGCCTCTTCAGCGACGATAAGGGCCCGCACCTCGTTGCCGAGCGGGGTCAGCTCGTATTCGGTCACCGACCAGTACCCGTAAAAAGAACTCCCCGCCTTGTGCGAACTGGACGAAAACAGCTTCTTTCGGGCCATCTGTGTCCACGGTGCCTGCTCCTCCTTGCTTGGCCCGTCGAGCTTCCTGTAGCCCTCCATCACCATCTCTCTCTGCTCATCCGTCAACCCCTCAAGGATCTCCTGTGGTGCCTTCATGCTGGCTCCTCTGTGTAGATCACTGCTTGCTGGAGGGCGTTGCCAACCCGCTGCCGAACGAAGACCCGATCGGTCGTTGTCTCGCCGTCATCGCTGAGGACTGGCAGCGTCACCTGTGGCACCCAACCATCTGACAGGTGCTCCACATCCTCATCAAGCACCATCAGGTCAAGCCCGACCATAAGTGCCCGCTTGTCGCGGCTGTTGAACGCTGCTGCTCTGGCCATAGACTCTGTCGTCCCGCCTGCAAGCTCGGCTGCCATGCTGATTTCAGTGTTGGTCATTACATCGCTCCGTGAATGTCAGGAAAGCCGCCGCCGAAGCCTGCGCACAGGTAGATCAGGTAGAACCAGCCGAGTAGCCCGTGGAACAGCACCCAGCCGAGCCCGTTCTTGAGCATGAAGCTGCACCCCATCGCCACGACGATGCCGATGACACCGACCGCACTGATCCCGCCGCCGCTTGATTGTTGACTCATTCTCTCACCTCCTGAATGCAGCCTACCCGCCTTAGCGCTAAGCGTCAAATAACTTGCCGTTAGATAGTATCGCGTTAACGCTACGGTAGGAGGCCAATATGAACAAGTGGCGAGATACGATCCAGGATGTACGCAAGGGGCGAGGACTCACTCAGGTTGATGTCGCACACAAGCTCGAAGTGGATCCGTCCACCGTGCGGAACCTAGAGCGCTCACCCGCTCAAGGGATCATCAGCGTGGCGAAATACATGGATGCGGTAGCCATGACCGATAAGGACCGGCTAGCTCTGCTGAAGCTGGCTGGGGGTGCACAGTGAGCATCGAAGAACGGCTAACCATCGAGCCCCAAGACAACGGGGATCTGCTCTGCACCATCAAGGGTGCGCCACCTGTCACGATCACCGTCAGCGACTTCGCTCAGGCTGGCGACAACCTTGAAGTCCTTGAGAGGACCATAGTGGCCAGCGCCCTCAAGGCGGGGTGTGACACATTCCAAGCCGGAGAACTCGCGGAGTACATGGCGGCATTCTGGGAGGCGACATGATCACCTTCGTCATCCCCGGAAAGCCCCACGCATGGCAGCGCAGAGACAAGCACGGGCGCACCCCTCCAGCGACACGAGCATGGGAGAAGTTGGTAGCTCAGCATGCGGCAGCAGCAAGCGGCGGGATCCGTGGTCTGCGCGTCCCCTTGCGTCTCGATGCTACCTTCATCTTCGCACGCCCTAAGAACCCCACACACCCAGAGACAGGCACCACCAAGACCCCAACGGGTGAGCGCTACGAGCTGCCCCCAGGTCGATCCCCGTATTGGCCAACGCCCGACCGGGACAATCTCATCAAGGGTGTCATGGATGGGATCACACAGGCGAAGATCTGGCGAGATGACTGCTATGTCTGCGATGGATCAAACCCCAAATACTACGCCGCCATTGGCGAGCAGCCACACACAACCGTCACGATCACAAGGATCACACAATGACCTACAAAGCCGCACGCCTACTCTGCATCACAGCGCAGAACCACCTCTGCCACTCAAGGATCGTAGAGGCTGACGCTTGCCTCACCGAGGCCCCTAAAGTGCTCGAAGGGATGGACGCGGGCGATCTCCTTGGCTTGCTGATCGTATGCCGGGATGATCTGGAGTTTGGGCGCATCCAGAAATGTGCAGCCCTGCTCCCTGTCGCCATTGAGCTGCTCTCTGGGCGCATCGAGCCCACTAAGGATCTGCCGGGTCTTGGCGAGATCGGAGAGCGCGCAGAGAAAGCACGCATCGCAGGAGAGGCGGCCAAGGGTCTCGCAGCCCTCAACACTGAGCGGATCGAGAAACTCAACAAGCGCCTTGTAGCCCTTGAGGCCCTGCAAGCAGAAGAGGCAGCGATGGCTTTCTCTCACCTCATCCAAACAGACGATCGCCTCGACAAGTTGGAGGCCACCCAGATCCGTGTCCCTGTGGCCCTGCCTCACCCAGAGGGGCCCACCCCTGAGCCTGAAGAGGAGCCGCTCAAGGAGGGCGACGTAGTGTGGGTGGACGAGGTAGGCGAACACGCTTGGCATGATTGGTTCCCTTCTGGTGCAGTGTGCGACGTGAGGAGCGTCCCCGGCGGCGACAACCTGAAGGCTGTGACGAGGTGCGAGACGGAATTTGGTTGCGAGATCAACGCAGATATGAGCCCCTGGAGTGACGACCGACCCATCTTCACCCGCACCCCTCCAGCGGATCACACCTAAACAGAGGCTCACCATGGGCACCCCTGAAATAGAGCAGCGTCGAGCCCTGTGGCGCTCTCTACCGTCTGACACCGAGAAGCACAGCCGCACCGGTGACTGGATCGCAAACCAAGAGGTCATGTTCAGGATGATCTCCACCCCATTCGGAGAGGTCCGCATTGGCCGCTTTACTGTGTCCGGTGGTGTCCGAGCAGGGGGCCATATGGTCTGTGCAGCGATCAGCATAGATGGTGACCCGTGGAGACGACTCGGCAGGACTGCATCATGGATCATCCCAGCGCAGGAAGCTGCAGAGTGGGCCTCGGTATGCACCACCCTCGAAGACTTGAACGAGCTCGACATCGGCCCTGTGGTCGATGAGATCAACACCCAAGACCCCACCGTCCAATCCTGACAGTCCACCGTACATAATAAACGGTGCTTTTCTCATCACAAGTCTTGGCACTCACGCCAAGCATACATAGAGGTACAACATGAACAGTCAACACACAGTCAACCCATCCACCCCCGTCCTGAGAGCGGGAGGCAAGGCCCAAAAGCACATCGGCAGAGACCTGTGCACACATGGTCGCGCCTACCTGAGTATGGACTTCAAGCGCATCGATCCACTGATCGTAGAGGAGCGCAACGTCCGAGCCCCAGACAGCCCCCACCTGCATCACCACAAGACAGGGAAGCGCATCATCGCGCACCGCTTCACAGCTCACCTTGTCTACCCTCCCTCTCTCGGGTAGACTGCTCACGTAGCTCCAGCGGCTTGTGTGGGGTGCAACCCGAATAGCACATGCCGCGCAGTTGTCTATCGTTGAAGGGAGAGCCCTCATCCTCACGGGTGGGGGTTTCTTTTTGCCTAATCCATAATACGAGTTAGTGTGATTGTAGTCATTTCGTCCGCGTAGCTCTATCCAGAGCACCCCTCGGCAAGGATTGCAAGCCGAGCCGAGGGGGAGCGCGGAAGAAGAGGCGAAGGATGAAATCAATGAACGATACCAACACCCAAGCGGGTGGGCCTAAGCGCGCGCACGACGAGGACGGCGACCGCTGCCCAGAATGTGACTCCCTGCTTGAAGATGTGGGTTGGTCCTGCGGCGACTGCAGGGAATGCGCCCACTGTTGCCGGTGTGGCGACGAGGACGAGTGGCCCGAAGGCGGTGCAGCATGAGCCCTGACGACACCCCGGAAGAGCCCACTGTCACAAGCGCTGTGGAGCGCATGACGGAGACTCAGCAGGTGGAGATCATGCGGAGAACCTCAGCCGTGTATGGGCGTGGGAAGCTGCCCGATCAACACAGTTGGGAGCGCCGGATCTGGAGGGAACTGTGCGGCCTTGGGCTTGCCAGCGAGACCCACAATAGGCACTATGCCTCCTTCACGCTGACAGAGCACGGTAAAAAGGTCAGGAGCGAACTGCTGATGCGGCGCTGGCATGAGCCGTCCAAATGAGCCGGGGACTACCAGACGGCCAGCAGTGGCACCCCGATCCATCCTCTGTACCCTACAGGCTGGTAGCAGCAGGTCACGAGATCCACCTGCAAGAGAAAGGCCGAGATGGTGACTGGCACACGGTCAGACCTTGCTCGACGTACTCTGATGCAGAGTCGTGCATATCTGCGATCCATTCTAGGTCTGGACGGTGCTCTCAGATGAGGGAATCCGCCCATGTCCTTGAGATACAGCTCAAGGCGCTCAAAGCCTCCAACACCCTACCCCCAGCGAGACACCCCAACCCAAGGATAGAGATATGGAATACACGACAGATATGAGACTCTGGCAGGTCGGACCAGACATAGTGATCGCCCGCGACGTGGCGCACCTTACTGATATATACAACGACGTTGGTGCGATCGAGTGTCTGGAGCAGGCGACTGAGGACGGTGATGTCTCAGAGTCTGTACCAGATATAAAGTTCAGGGTCACCTACGACGAGCCCGGTGATACTGACTCGCTCAAGATAGTTGGCAGTCAATGGGGCAACGTCACGATGGGGCACAGCGGCACAGTTGTCTCACTGCGCGCCGCAGAGTGGGCAACCGTCA
>Ga0316204_10002771_pt1 | contig 38096 bp, 24 predicted proteins | sample 6monrhotite_MG_2_FD_205661 | JGI IMG/M metagenome (GOLD analysis project Ga0316204, IMG submission 205661) | Microbial mat bacterial communities from mineral coupon in-situ incubated in ocean water Damariscotta River, Maine, United States -... | ecosystem: Environmental > Aquatic > Marine >... | reverse complement strand
CGATGGCGGTGTCTTCGTTACCCAGCGCAGGCGTCGTTACCAGCACCGGAGCATCGGCAACCGCGTCCACCGACACGGTCAGCGTTGCCATCGTCGTAGCGGCATCGCCGTTGCTGGCTTCCGTTGAGGTCGCGGTGACGGTCAGATCAAAACTGCCGGAATAATCCAGCGGTGGCGTGATGGTAAGGCCCGCCAAGTCGCCCGGCAGCAAACTCCAAGACCCGTCAAGGTTCTGCGTGCCCGCGCTCAAGGTCGCCCCCGCCGGAACGCCTTGGATCGTCAGGGCCAGAGATTCTGAGCCATCTACGTCGGTCAGCTGCGACGCGATGTCCAGCGCGATGGCGGTGTCTTCGTTACCCAAAGCCGCAGTGGTCACCAGAACCGGAGCATCGGCAACCGCGTCAACCGACACGGTCAGCGTCGCAACAGTAGAAGCCGCATCGCCGTTCGAAGCCTCGGTCGCCGTCGCGGTGACGGTCAGATCAAAACTGCCGGAATAATCCAGCGCTGGCGTAAGGGTAAGGCCCGCCAGATCGCCCGGCAACAAACTCCAAGACCCGTCGACGTTGTGCGTACCCGCGCTCAAGGTCGCCCCCGACGGGACACCCTGGATCGTCAGGGCCAAAGATTCGGAGCCGTCGATATCGGTCAACTGCGACGCGATGTCCAGCGCGAGGGCGGTGTCTTCGTTACCCAAGGCCGCAGTGGTGGTGAGCACCGGAGCATCGGCCACCGCGTCCACCGACACGGTCAGCGTCGCCACCGTCGCGGCGGTATCGCCGTTGCTGGCTTCCGTTGAGGTCGCGGTGACGGTCAGATCAAAACTGCCGGAATAATCCAGCGCTGGCGTAATGCTTAGGCCAGCCAGATCGCCCGGCAGCAAGCTCCAAGACCCATCAAGATTCTGCGTGCCCGCCGATAGGCTGGCTCCCGCCGGAACGCCCTGGATCGTCAACGCCAAAGATTCCGAGCCGTCGATATCGGTCAGTTGAGACGCGATATCCAGCGCGATGGAGGTATCTTCGTTACCCAAAGCCGTAGCGGTGGTGATCACCGGAGCATCGGCAACCGCGTTCACCGACACGGTCAACGTCGCAACCGTAGAAGCCGCATCGCCGTTGCTGGCTTCCGTTGAGGTCGCCGTGACGGTCAGATCGAACGCACCGGAATAATCGAGCGGCGGCGTAAGTGTGAGACCAGCCAGATCGCCCGGCAACAAAGACCATGTGCCGTCGACGTTTTGCATACCCGCGCTCAAGGTCGCCCCCGCCGGAACGCCCTGGATCGTCAGGGCCAAGGATTCGGAGCCGTCGATATCGGTCAACTGCGACGCGATGTCCAGCGCGATGGCGGTATCTTCAGCACCCAGCGCAGGCGTCGTTACCAGCACCGGAACGTCTGCAACAGCATCCACTGTCACATGCAGCGTCGCAACCGTCGTAGCGGCATCCCCGTTCGAAGCCTCGGTCGCCGTCGCGGTAACGGTGAGGTCGATACTGCCGGAATAATCCAGCGGTGGCGTGATGGTGAGGCCCGCCAACTCGCCCGGCAGCAAAGACCAGCTACCGTCAACATTCTGCGTACCCGCCGATAGGCTGGCTCCCGCCGGAACGCCTTGGATCGTCAACGCCAGAGATTCCGAGCCATCCACGTCCGTCAGTTGCGATGCGATGTCCAACGCGATGGCGGTGTCTTCGTTGCCCAAGGCCGGGGTGGTCACCAGAACCGGGACGTCTGCAACAGCATCCACCGTCACGTGCAGCGTTTGCGTCGCCAATGCTGCATCTCCGTTGCTCACCTCCGTCGCCGTCGCCATCACCGTCAGCGCGAACGCGCCTGCGTAATTCAAAGGCGGCGTAATGCTCAGGCCAGCCAGATCCGCTGGAATCAAACTCCAAGACCCGTCAAGGTTCTGCGTTCCCGCCGATAGACTTGCACCCGCCGGGACACCCTGGATCGTCAACGCCAGAGATTCCGAGCCGTCGATGTCCGTCAACTGCGACGCGATGTCCAGCGCGATGGCGGTGTCTTCGTTACCCAGCGCAGGCGTCGTTACCAGCACCGGAGCATCGGCAACCGCGTCCACCGACACGGTCAGCGTTGCCATCGTCGTAGCGGCATCGCCGTTGCTGGCTTCCGTTGAAGTCGCGGTGACGGTCAGATCAAAACTGCCGGAATAATCCAGCGGTGGCGTGATGGTGAGGCCTGCCAAATCGCCAAGCAGCAAACTCCAGCTGCCGTCAAGGTTCTGCGTACCCGCGCTCAAGGTCGCCCCCGACGGGACACCCTGGATCGCCAGAGCCAAAGATTCGGAGCCGTCGATATCCGTCAACTGCGATGCGATATCCAGCGCAATGGCGGTATCTTCGTTGCCCAAGGCCGCAGTGGTGGTGAGTACCGGAGCATCGGCAACTGCGTCAACCGACACGGTCAGTGTCGCAACCGTCGCGGCGGCATCGCCGTTGCTCGCCTCGGTCGCCGTCGCCGTGACGGTCAGATCGAACGCACCGGAATAATCGAGCGGCGGCGTAAGTGTGAGACCAGCCAGATCGCCCGGCAACAAAGACCATGTGCCGTCGACGTTTTGCATACCCGTGCTCAAGGTTGCGCCCACAGGCACCCCCTGGACCGTCAACGTCAGAGATTCCGAGCCATCCATGTCCGTCAGTTGCGATGCGATGTCTAGCGCGATGGTGGTGTCTTCGTTACCCAAAGCCGGGGCCGTTATCAAAACTGGAGCATCGGCCACCGCGTCAACCGACACGGTCAGTGTCGCCACCGTCGCGGCGGCATCGCCGTTGCTAGCTTCCGTTGAGGTCGCGGTGACGGTCAGATCAAAACTACCCGCAAAGTCGAGCGGTGGCGTGATGGTGAGGCCCGCCAACTCGCCCGGCAGCAAAGACCATGTACCGTCAACATTCTGCGTACCCGCCGATAGGCTGGCTCCCGCCGGAACGCCTTGGATCGTCAACGCCAGAGATTCCGAGCCGTCGATATCGGTCAGTTGCGATGCAATATCCAGCGCGATGGCGGTGTCTTCGTTGCCCAAAGCCGCCGTGGTCACCAGAACTGGAGCATCGGCAACCGCCGCAATCACCACCGTCACGGTGGCCATAGACGTACCGCCATGCCCATCAGAAATGGTGTAGTCAAAGGTCGCATTACCGCTGAAATTTTGGTCGGGAACAAAGGCTGCGTCGCCATTCGCATCCAACGATACGGTGCCACCTGAGGCATTGCCGACGGTTGTGAGCGTGAGGGCGTCGCCATCGCTATCGCTGTCGTTCGCCAGCAGCGAAGCTGCGGAAATGGTGACGGAAGTGTCTTCCAGCGTCGAAGCCATATCATTGCCCGCTATCGGAGCCACGTTTGGCACCAGATAAACGGTCTGATCGGCAAATTGCAGTCGTTCGACATTGATCAACTTGTCCTTGCCGTCTGGACCACGCACTTCGATCTTGCCGTTTTTCCCCGTCTTAATTTTGTAATCGGCGAAGTTGCCGGAGAACACGGCGGTGTCGGTGCCCGCGCCGCCGTCGATTTTGTCGTTGCCTGCACCACCAGAAATCACGTCATGTCCTTGGGAGCCGGTGATCTCGTCGTTGCCAGCGCCACCGTCAATCAAGTCGATGTTGGTGAGGGTCGTTTGGCTGAAGTCCAGTTCATCGCCATGGTCGGAGCCTTGAATGACATTGAAACCCTGGCCGCCGTCAATCAACTCGACACTGTTGTCATCTTCAAATTCCTTGAGGCCAATGACATCATTCCCGGCGGAACCACGAATTGTATCGAAGCCCGCGCCGCCCTTGATTTCATCGAAGCCGCCGTTTTGGCCGTCAACGAGGAAGGTGTCATCGCCCGCGCCGCCGTCCAGTTCATCGTTGCCCGCGCCGCCCACAATGATGTCGTTGCCCGCGCCGCCGTCGATTTCATCTTCGCCAGCACCGCCCCATATGGTGTCGGCACCAGCCGAACCTGTGATTTCATCATCACCGACACCGCCATCAATGAGGTCTATATTGTTGAGAACGGTGGCGCTGAAATCGAGTTCATCGTCGTCCGCCGTACCCTGAATGGTATTGAAGCCTAGGCCGCCATCGATGAGTTCGATGCTGTTTTCATCCTCAAATTCCTCCATACCGATGACATCATCGCCGATGGAACCGAGGATACGGTCGAAGCCCTTGCCGCCTTCAAATTCATCGACGCCGTTGCCCGAACCGCTGACGAGGAAGGTGTCGTCGCCCTTGCCGCCGCTCATCTCGTCGTCGCCCGCCCCACCAACCAAAATGTCGGTGCCTTTTTTACCCTTAAGCTTATCGTTACCGGCCAGGCCATCAATGACGTTGGGGCCTTTGTTACCCTTAAGCTTATCCTTGTCCGCCGTACCCAAGATTAAATTGGCGGGCAGGATGCTTTGCACGCTGGCCGTGGCCGTAGCGGTGCCGCCGTTGCCGTCTGATACGGTGTAGTCGAACGTCGCCGTTCCCGCATATCCTAAGTCCGGCTGGAAGAAAATTTCCCCCGTATCGGTCATCACCACTTGGCCGTTGATGGCATTGCCGACAGATACAATCGACAGGAAGTCGCTGGCATCAATATCGGAATCATTGGCCAGCAATTGGCTCGCCGTGATCGAAATGGCGCTGTAGGCATCCACCGAGCCCAAATCGTCGGCAACCGCGACCGGGCCATCGTTGGCGCCGGTAATCGTCATGGTCACGGCGGCGGTGGCGGTGCCACCATGACCGTCGCCAATGGTGTAGGTGAAGGTGTCGGTCGCCGTCTCGCCCCTGGCAAGGTACTGGAACGCCGCGCCCGGATCGTAGGTGAAGGTCGCGTCACCATTGTCCACCACGGTGCCTTGTGCGCCAGCAGTATCAATTGCGGTGATGCTCAACACGTCGCTGGCGTCAATGTCGCTGTCGTTGGCCAACAAGTCAGCCGCAGAGAACGTCACCGCCGCATCTTCGCCCGCCGTCAGGCTATCCGCTTGGGCCACCGGAGCATCGTTGGTGCCGGTCACCAGCATCGTCACAGTGGTCTTGGCCGTGCCGCCGCTGCCGTCGGAAACCGTGTAGGTAAAGGTATCGGTCGCCGTCTCGCCCTCGGCCAAATATTGAAACGCTTGGCCTGGATCGTAACTGAAGGTGCCATCGCCATTGTCCACAATGCGACCTTGAGTGGCTGCCGTTTCCATCGACAGGATGCTCAACACATCACTGGCGTCGACATCGCTATCGTTCGCCAGCAGCGCCGCTGCCGTAAACGTCACCGCCGTGTCTTCGCTGGTGGAAATGTTATCGGCGACAGCGACCGGAAAGTCGTTGGTACCCTTGACCGTTACAGAAACCGTGGCCGTGTCGGTGCCGCCGTGACCGTCGCTGACGGTGTAGCTGAAGGTATCGGTAGCAACCTCGCCCAGTCCCAAGTACTGGAACGCAGCACTTGGATCGTAACTGAAGGTGCCGTCGCCATTGTCCACCACGGTGCCGTTCGTGGCCGTGGCGTCCAGCGAAGCAATGCTCAGCACATCGCTGGCATCAATGTCCCTGTCGTTGGCCAGCAAGTCGGTCGCCTTGATGATGATGGCAGCATCTTCGTGGGTGAGGGCCAAATCAGCCACCGCAACCGGAGCATCGTTTGTGCCAGTTACCGTGATCGCCACAGTGCTGCTCGACGCCACGCCAGAGTTATCGCTCATGGTGTAATTCAGCACCACCTGGGCGGTTTCGCCCTGCGCTAGGTACTGATATGCCGTCGGATTAAAGACCACCTGATTGCTCACGATGGTGGCCGTACCCAGACCGCTCGCGACCGTGACCGCGTCAACCGTGTGGGTGTCGCTCAGGTCCACGTCCGTGTCGTTCGCCAGAACGTCCAGCGTCACCAGTGTGTCTTCGTTCGTCGCACCCACGTCCGCAACTGCAATCGGGGCGTCGTTGGTGCCGGTCACGGTGATGCTCACGGTGCTAGTCGAGCTCGCGCCGAAGGTGTCGCTCATGATGTAGTTCAACACCACCTGCGCCGTCTCGCCCTGCGCCAGATATTGATATGCCGTCGGATTATAGACCACTTGATTTCCGACGATGGAGGCCGAGCCCAGGCCGCTCGCGACCGTGACCGCGTCTACCGTATGGGTGTCGCTCAGGTCCACATCCGTGTCGTTCGCCAAAACGTCCAGCGTCACCAGCGTGTCTTCGTTGGTCGCACCCACGTCCGCAACCGCAACCGGGGCATCGTTGGTGCCGGTTACCGTGATCGTTGCCGTGCTGGTCGACGCCGCGCCAGAGTTATCGCTCATGGTGTAGTTCAGCACCACCTGCGCCGTCTCGCCTTGCGCCAGATACTGATACGCCGCCGGATTGAACACCACCTGGTTGTTCACGATGGTGGCCGTGCCCAAGCCGCTCGCGACCGTGACCGCATCCACCGTGTGCGTGTCGCTCAGGTCCACGTCCGTGTCGTTCGCCAGGACGTCCAACGTCACCAGCGTGTCTTCGTTGGTGGCACCCGTATCCGCAATCGCAACCGGACCGTCGTTGGTGCCGGTCACGGTTACCGTAACTGTCGCCGCAGAGACTCCGCCTTTACCGTCGCTGACGGTGTAGGCGAAGGTATCGGTAGCGGTTTCACCGACCGCCAGACTCTGATAGGCAGCACTTGGATCGTAACTGAAGGTACCGTCGCCGTTAGCCGACACACTGCCCAAGGTATTGGTGACGTCAATGGAGGTGACGCTCAACGTATCGCCGTCGGCATCCACATCGTTGGCGACAAGATCGGCGGGCGAAATCAACAAAACCGCGTCTTCGGACGCAGTTAAGGCGTCGTTCACAGCCACGGGGTCCGTATTTCCGCCCACGACATTCACGTTGATTGTGGCGGTTGCCGTTCCGCCGTCGGGATCGGAAATGACGTAATTGATCGAAGCATTACCGGAAAAATTCGGGGCCGCCTCAAAGTTGACATTACCGGCCAAATTGATCCAGGCACGCCCGCCCGTGACATTTGTAATCTCGGTAAGATTGAGAGCGCCGCCCTCGGGGTCAGCGTCATTGGCCAAAACCGTCGCGAGGGAAATTTCTACGGCGCCGTTCTGAAGCACCTCGGCAATATCGTCAGCAGCCGTCGGGGCTTGGTTCAAGGGCTTCAAATTGACGGTTTGCGGCGCACCTTGAGCGAGGAAAACCAAATCTTCGACGCCATAAAGCGTGTCCACGCCATCCCCACCTGGACGGAGGTCGCGAACGGTTGTCACATCCCCGTTCACCTGGATTTCATAGTCCGAAGCCACCCCAGAGAACACGGCGGAATCGCGGCCTTTACCGCCAATGATCGTGTCATTGCCCGCGCCGCCGGTTAGGGTGTCGTTGCCACGATCGCCATCTAAGATGTCATCGGTGCTAAAGCCGACAATCGTGTCATCGCCCCAGGTCGATTGCCGCATAATCAACTGATCTTGGATGTCGTTCCAATTGATTGTCGTACCGTCTTCGAATGTAAATGTATCGACCCGGTTGGCCACGTCGCCAAACTGGCCTTTGACTTCAAGCGTCAACCGCTCAGCGCCACCAACTGAAATCAACAGATCTTCGCCATTCATGCCCGTGCGCGCAAAGTCGAGCGCCGACAAATCAATTTGTCCACCGAAGTAGATGCTGTCATCGCCACCCGTATCTTGAACCGTGTCTTGTGCATAGCCACGATCAAATACATAGGTATCGTTGCCCAAACCACCGGCCATGACGTCATTGCCGGCACCACCGTCAATCAGGTTATTCCCGGCATCTCCCGCCAACGCATCATCCCCGGCGGCCCCCGTCGCCTGAGCCCCCCAGAATGTGTTGGAGGCTGTATCCACGGGCTGACTTGCAATGATTTGCAAAACGTCCGCCGCCGTCCATACCGTGCCGTCGGCAAACTCGAACAGTTCGATCTTCCGTCTCCTATTGGTGAACTGTTCTTGTACCGTCAGCCGATCACCGGTTCCCGCCACGTCAATCTGCAAATTTCTGCCATTTTCAACGCGCGATAGCGTGACATCCGCCGCCAATATGCCCGCGCCGAAACGAACCGTATCGTTGCCGTACCATTCGGCGATAAGATCATCACCAAAGCCTGCGTCAAAGATGTAGGTGTCGTTGCCGCCGTCCCCGACAAGATAATCATCGCCAGCGCCACCCGTAATTGTGTCCGCCGTGCCAAATCCCCTTATGGAATCGTTACCCGCCGTCATGGACTGGTTGAGCACCGCCAACTGTACATCCGCCGCCGTCCACGCCGTGCCGTCGGCAAACTCGAAGCGTTCGATCAGCCGCCTCCCATTGGTGAACTGTTCTTGCACCGTCAACCGATCACCAGTTCCCGCCACGTCAATCTGCAAATTACTCCCGTTTTGAACGCGCGACAGCGTCACGTCCGCCGCCAAAATGCCCGCGCCAAACCGGACCGTATCGTTGCCGTACCATTCGGCGATCAGATCATTACCAAAGCCTGCGTCAAAAACGTAGGTGTCGTTGCCGCCGTCCCCGACAAGATAATCATCACCAGCGCCACCCGTAATTGTGTCCGCCGTATTAAAGCCGCGGATGTAATCATTGCCCCCCGTCATGGATTGGTTGAGCACCGCCAGCTGCACGTCCGCCGCCGTCCACGCCGTGCCGTCGGCAAACTCAAAGCGCTCGATCACACGGCGCGCGTCGGAGAACTGCTCCTGTACCGTCAGGCGATCGCCCGTGGAACCCACGTCGATCTGCAAATTGTTGCCATTTTCGACACGCGTCAGCGACACATCCGCCGCCGTAATGCCCGCGCCAAACCGGACCGTATCGGTGCCTCTCCATTCGGCAATCACATCATCGCCAAAGCCCGCGTCAAAAATGTAGGTGTCGTTGCCGCCGTCCCCGACAAGGTAGTCATCGCCAGCGCCACCAGTAATGATATCGTCACCAGCTAGGCCCACAACTTTGTCCCGTCCTATCGTCCCGGATAGAATATCTGCGCCAGCCGTTCCCGTGATTAGGTTCGGGCCTGCGGATGCGTCGGCCAACGCCTGGACGTCCTGCCACGTCAACGTCGAGCCGTCGGCGAATGTAAATGTTTCAATGCTCTTGCCGCTGAACTGATTGTCGATGATGAGCTTGTCGTTAGTGCCAGCGATGCGGATCACCAGATCGCCGATGTCCGCGCCACCCCGGCTCAATTCAAGCTGAGCCGCCGTGATGCCCACGCCGAAGCGTACCGTGTCGGTACCCCTGTAATCGAATATCGTGTCCCAACCGCTGCCCTGATCAAACAGATAGGTGTCATTGCCCCAGCCACCCTGCAAAAGGTCGTTACCCGCGCCGCCGTCGACGACATCGTCAGTTCCGCCGTAGATGGTTCCGAAGCCGTTGATGGTATCCTTACCGACCGTCTTGCTCTCGGCCAATATGCGGACCTCAATGTCCTGACGCGTCAGCGTCGACCCATCGGCGAATGCAAATGTTTCAATGCTCTTTCCGCTGAACTGATTGTCGATGGTCAGCTTGTCGTTGGTGCCAGCGATGCGGATCACCAGATCACCGATGTCCGCGCTGCCCCGGCTCAATTCAAGCTGCGCCGCCGTGATGCCCGCGCCGAAGCGCACCGTGTCGGCATAACCTCTGTAATCGAATATCGTGTCCCAACCGCTACCCTGATCAAACAAATAGGTGTCGTTGCCCCAGCCACCCTGCAAAAGGTCATTCCCAGCGCCGCCGTCAAGGACATCGTCAGTTCCGCCGTAGATGGTTCCGAAGCCGTTGATGGTATCATTACCGGCCGTCTTGCCCTCGGCCAATATACGGACCTCAATGTCCTTACGCGTCAGCGTCGATCCATCGGCGAATACGAAACTCTCCACCCTACTGCTCTTACCGCTGAACTGGTTGTCGATGGTCAGCTTATCGTTCGTCCCCGCAATGCGGATCACCAGATCACCCATGTCCGCGATGCCCCGGCTGAATTCAAGTTGCGTCGCCGTGATGCCCGCGCCGAAACGCACCGAGTCGGCACCCTTGTAATCGTAAACTGTGTCCCAACCGCTGCCCTGGTCAAACATATAGGTGTCGTGGCCCGATCCACCCTGCAAAAGGTCGTTACCCGCGCCGCCATTGAGGGTGTCGTTACCACTGCCCCCATCCAGGGTGTCTTTACCCACGCCGCCATTCATGATGTCGTTGCCGGAATCGCCGACAAGATGATCGTTCCCCTGCCCGCCATTGAGAACCGAACCAATCCCAGGCAAGCCATAGGCCACGTCGTTGCCGTCGGATGCGGGCATCAACTGCTGGGCGATTTCGGTGATGTGGGTGCTGGTGCCGTTTGAGAAGGAAAAATTCGAAATAATCACCTGGCGGGGGTTGAACTGGTCCTTAATGGTCAAAGTTTCCCCGGTAGAGATCAGTTCGATCACCAAGTCCGTTCCCGTAGCCCCCTGCGCGGTGTGATAGGCGACGTCAGCCGCCGTAACGCCGGGCAAAAACTTCACCGTGTTGGCAAATATTTGGTCGGCATGGACGACCCCCGACACCGGTTCACGAACTTCATCGTGACCGCTGCCATAGCCGAACAGGTACACATCGTTACCGGCGCTGCCCTGCAACAGGTCATCGCCCGCGCCGCCGAACAAGACGTCGTGTTTAGAGATTGCGAACGCGTCGCTGCCCGTGCCGTCGGTGGTGCCGACCACCACGTCGTCGCCCGCAACGCCGATAAACGCACTGCGCACTTGGTTATAGCTCAGCCCTAAGCCCTGGGCCTGCAGCGTGGCGGTAAAGGCGGACTCGATCTGCGCATCGGTTTCTGGCAACTGGTCTTTGACGCTGTGCACCAGCATGGTCATGGTGTTCCAATACTGCACCTGCGCCGCCCCGTCGGTGGGGACGCTCAAAGTCATGCGCGCCAGCATCGGAGCCAAGGACGTGCCCACATCCAACGTGGACTGGGTGGCGTAGCCCGGCGATAGTTCCGGCAACAAGTCTTGGCCGAGCGGAATCTGCGGCAGAATCTGGCGCATCACGGCGGCTTGGAACTGCTTGAAGTTGCCCATGGTAATCGACCCGGCCACCGGATAGGGGTCCGAATACTTGCCAATTTGCAAGAACTCATGGCCTATGACCTTTTCCATCGCGGCCATGTACGCACCGTTGGTGTACGCGCCCCGGCTTTGCGCGCCGACGCCGTCCGCTCCGGCCCAGCGCAAGATAAACGCCTCGACCTTCGACGCCAGCAAATGTGCATCCGCCGCCGTGGTCGCCATCAGGTCCTGGCCCATTTCTTTGAGCAACGGGTCTTCGGACATGGCGTAGAGGCTGTTCTTGAGCTCCCCGGCACCCATAAGGAACGGCAACGAGATCACGTCCCAATCGATCTCCACTGCCCCATTAAAGCGCGTATCCATGGGATTATAAGACAACCACACATCGCCCACCGTACCTATAGTGCCATCGGTGCGGGTGAAGGTGCCTTCCTGGGTGATGACGTTTTCGCCCGGGGCCGTGTGGTCCAGCGCGGTTTGTGGATTGGCAACCAGATCCGTCGCCTGAAGGCCGATGGACGCAACCCCCGTCGCGTCCAAACTTTGCAATTCGCCAGCATCAGTTCTGCCGTCACCGTCTAAATCACGCCAAACTTGCAACTGCGCCCAAGCAGAATCGCCCGCATCCACTATGCCGTCGCCGTTGCTATCAAACGTCGCCAATTCGGCAAAGCCGGTGGGACCGTCGTTGAGCGGATCGGTGGAGGCCGCAGGCGACACAAAGCCCGAGCCCACCAGTTCGGAAATATCATTAATGACGCCGTCACCATTGGCGTCCATGACCAACATGCCGTCGGCGCGGGATACCCACCCGGTGCGCTCGGCAAAGCCGTCCTGGTCGAGGTCGAAATACGCGTGCGACACGGTTTGGTCGATCAGGTTGACGCCGTTGCCATTGAGATCGAGCACCAACGGATCGCGCCAGCCCGAACCGTCGCCAAAACCACCGAGACCATAAGGGTCACCGTCACCGCCGAAACCGTAACCGTAACCGCTACCGCCGCCGTCGCCGCCGCTGCCGCCGTCGCCGCCGCCGGGACCGGGAGGACCGGGAGGAGGAACCTCTTCTTCTTTAGGGACCTCTTCAAGAAAAATGCCCGCTTCACGATTGCTAAACCCTTGGATGGTGACAGTTTGCCCCCCTGAATTGACGCTCAGCGTGGAGCCGCTCAGGGTATAGGTCTCTCCGCTGGCCCCGACATAGGGGCCGGTCGTGCCTTCTTCGCGGCTGCCGCCGCGCAACTGGCTTCCACCAACGAAGGCCACGTCGCCACTTTCAATATTGGAAATCGTATTGCCACTAGAGGCGTAATATTTGTCGTTTCCCACACCACCGTCCAGGGTAACTCTACCCGCGTTGCCACGTAAGACATCCGCCCCGCCGCCGCCAAAAAGTTCGGTCGTCGTGCTGCCGCTAATGAGTGTATCGCCCAAGTTCGAACCACGAACAATTTCGATCCCGGTCAGCGTATCGCCCTGGGCGTCACCGCCGGAACCGCGTCCTGTGGAAAGGTCTACCGTTACCCCAGAGGAACTGGATTCATAAGAAGCGGTATCTGTGCCCGCGCCGCCGTCAAGCACATCCGCGCCGGAACCGCCAATCAAGGTATCAGCACCGCCGCCGCCATAAATGATGTCGTTTCCGCCACCACCGCTAAAACGGTTAGAGCTAGAGCCGCCAATGAGCAGATCCCTTGCCGAGCCCGTGGATTGATGGTTGATATCATAACCAATTCCAACCACTGCTCTATCGATTGGGGCACCTTGGGCGTAATCTTTGCCAAGGATCAACGGATAGTTCTCACCAGAGGCGCCTGGATAGGAAAGTTGAGGGGCCAATCCCATCTCACTAAATATACGGTTGGCATAGGTTACGGTGGCACCAGAGTAGTCAGAATAACTTTTCCAAGCGTCTGAGCCCACAGTGTCTGAGAGCCCAATCAATGCGTGAACCAATTCGTGAGCAATTGTCCCGGCAACCTCTTCAGGAACTACAACTCCAGATTTGTTGAGGTAAACAAGGCTATTGCTAACCTGCAGGTCATACTCAACACTACCTGTTCCCCCGTATGCTTGCGCCTTACCAGGTACATAAGTAAACGATATTGTTTTTCCGGGATCAGCAAGGAAACCATCGATCATGGTTTTGCCGGTGCTCGTCGCGTAAATACGCTGCAGAGCAGCTGTAATTTCGGCCTTCTCCGACGAGGGATAGCCAGCACCGATAGTTATCCTACTTGCGCTAATGAAGTTTGCAATTGTCATTTACCATGCTCCGTTAGTTCGAATGGCATAACGCGCCTAAGCCACACTCGGCGAATCCAGTCGCTCTTGCGATAAAGGTTGTGGGTATTCGGGCTCTGTACGTCGAGCACGCTGTTCAAAGGTTTAGGATCACCGCTTTCGAAGGCTTGATCGATTGCCGCTTTCGTCATGGCTGAATAGCCAGGCAAGGACACTTCGACCAGTTTGCGGAGAGTCCCCCAAACAACGCCCCCAAAGGGTATACGTGTCGTCTGGCCACTGCGAAGGATCAAACCATACATGTCGTCCGGTACCGTGCCTTTGAATTCGGCCGCCCGCAGGTTAGCTTCTTCCTCTGAATGAGCCAACAGTACCCGTACGCTATAGAGTTCGGTAAATTCATAAAATTCAGACTGCGCAAACGGAAGCAGTGGCACGTTTTCATCAAATTCGTAGCCATCAAGCGCCAGTTGATCGCGCAATATGCGGCGCGGATTCCAGACAATCTTTGCCTTGATTGCTCGCCCTGCTTTATCAACCGTCACATCGCCATACGAGCCTTTCATTCCAGTCAGTGCGGCTCGGGCGCTGTCCATTTCCGGCTCGGATGCAGTGATGTCAAACCTGACAAACGTTATCTCAACGGAAACAGGAGCATTGGAGGAACCCTGGGAACACAAATTCTTCCGCACGGTCTCCAAGAGAACGGCTTGCGCATCATTTGCAAAAATTAAAAATGGGTCAGCCTTTTTGAGTTCTTTATATGCCTCGCTTACAGAGGCACCGAAATAATAAGGCCTGTCTTGTGTGCTGAATTCAGCGACGGAAACTTCAAAAGTACACATAGGCGATGACCAGCTTTTGGGGACAAAAACAACAGAAATGCATAAAATTAATACACATACAAAAAGCTCTGCATGCCCAAGTGAATACGACTTAATATATGCTTCGGCACGACCCTTTTCCTCTTCATTACTTTTCATCAACTCACGACCCCCGCATCCACGGCCAACGCCGACGGCGTTTCATCTGAACTTATGTTACTAGTTTCTGTCATCAAGACGCGCGCCCCTTGCCGTCGCCGATATCATTGCCCCCAGGCCGCGCCAACAACGTCCGCACCTTCTCGCCCTTGAACACATTCGTTTGCAGTTCCGCCAGCACTTGGGGCAGGGCTTGGGGCGGGGCGGCGATGTCGATGAGCCAGGGGTGGGAGCCGGAGTTCCAGTCTTCGGGGCGCAGGCGGTGGTTGCCCGCTTCCAGCCGCGCGTGGACCTCGTCGCTGACCCGCGCCCATGACGCATAGGCCAACGGCTGGCCGTCGTCGCCCATCAGCACCCGGCATTGGCCCAATTTCAGGGGCGGCACGACTTGGAGTTCCACCTCTGAGACGAACATCTGGCGGTGCTTGGGGCTCATCATCATCAAACGCGTGATTTGGCCCAAAATTTCGTCCGCGGTAACGCGGGACGCGGCCCGTTTGGGCGCTGCTTTTTTGGTGGTGGTTTTTCTGGCGGCGGTTTTTTTGGCGGCAGGCTTTTTCGCCGGGGCGCGCTTTACAGGTGCCCGTTTGGGCGCAACGGCTTTTTTAGGCGCGGCCTTTTGAGCTGGAGCCTTTTTAGCCGGAGCTTTCTTCGCTGCGACCTTCTTAGCTGCAGCCTTTTTGACCGCGTTCGGTTTTGCCTGTTTGGTCGTGTTGGTGCGCGCCGTCGCCATGTGTCCCCCACATCTGTTCGTTATGGTGCACGGAAAATCCCGTTAGCATCCAAAATATATGAGGGGCATCGTCATGGTAGAGGGTACTTTTGAGCACTTCCAGGTTGCCGTTGCAACCTAAACCAGATGTCGTCTGGTGCCAAAGCACCCTCAAAAGCATGAGGCTAAAAGCCCCCCCGTTGCCACGTCATTTTTTCGCGCGGCAGTTGATTTCACCTTTTCATAAATCCGGCCACTAGGTCAATAGGATTAGGTGTTTTTTTTCATAAAATTTTACATATGTGCCGTTATCTCTATGTTATTGCTCATTTTTATGGTCTACAGACCCTACACATGTCGACTCCTTTGGCTTACGGGCATTGATTTGTGAAGACCGCCCGTGCCATGATGCCGTCACCTTAGGTTGCTGCAATCATCGTATATAACCAAGGTTAAGGGCAGTGGGGCGCTACATGCAAAACGAGAAGACGACGACTGCGGCCGAGCCCCAGGCTCAGCCGGATACGGGGATCATGTCCTTATGCATGCTCGCCCAATATTTTGAAAAAAGTGCCGATCCGGCGGGGCTGGCGCACGAACACGCGCCCGACGGCCAGCCGGTGGGCGAGGTCGAGTTGCTGCGCGCGGCGAAGTCTTTGGGGTTTAAGGCCAAGGCCCTGGACCTAAAGCCGGGACGCATCCTTAAAACCCCCCTGCCCGTAATCGCCCAATGGAAAGACGAACAGATCGAGGTCGAGGGGGAAGCCCCGCCGCCCCTGCCGGAAGGTGACCCTGGTACGCCGGGGCTCGTGCTGGGCCAGATCGGTGTCGTCACTGGGCCCGGTGAGCCCGGTGCGCCCAGTGAGCCCAGTGCGCCCACCACCAAAACCATCACCAAGCCGGGCGGCTTTTTCATCCTCGCCAAGGCGCAGGCGGGCCCCGTCATGGGCGAAGACGGCCAGCCGATTGAGGACAAGACGCAAACCCGTGTGCTGATCCAGGACCCGGCTCGGGCGAACGAGGCGAACGGCATTGCCGAGATGGATTTAGTCGATTTTGAGGAAAAGTTCTCCGGGCGCGTCATCTGCCTCGCTAGCCGGGCTGAGTTGGCCGCCAAGGAAGTGACCTTCGATCTGAGCTGGTTCATCCCCGCCGTGGTGCGCTATCGCCGCCTGTTCGGCGAGGTGTTGCTGGCGTCGTTGTTCATTCAGATTTTCGCCCTGGTCTCGCCGCTGTTTTTCCAAGTCGTGGTCGACAAGGTGCTGGTGCACCGGGGCATGAGCAGCCTCGACGTGTTGATCTTCGCCATGATTACGGTGTCTTTATTCGAGGTCGTGTTCGGCACGCTGAGAACCTACCTGTTCAGTCACACCACCAACCGCATCGACGTGCAGTTGGGCTCCAACCTCTATCGCCACCTGATGGCGTTGCCCATCGCCTATTTCGGTGCGCGCCGCGTGGGCGAGACGGTGGCCCGCGTGCGTGAATTGGAAAACGTGCGCAATTTCCTCACCGGTTCCGCCCTCACCTTGGTGCTGGACCTAGCCTTCACCGTGGTGTTCTTCGCGGTGATGTTTTCTTACGCGCCGACGCTGACCTGGATCGTGGTGGGATCGCTGCCGTTTTACTTAGCCATCAGCCTGTTGATTACGCCGGAACTGCGAAAGCGCGTCGAGGAAATGTTCCAACGCGGCGCGGAAAACCAAGCGTTCCTCACCGAAACCGTCACCGGCGTTGAAACCGTTAAGGCCATGGCGGTTGAACCGCAATTTCATCGGCGCTGGGAAGAACGCCTCGCGGCCTACGTCAAAGCCTCGTTCCGCGCCGCCATGCTGGGTAACTTCGCCCAAAACGGCGTGCAGTTGGTGCAGAAGGTCACCATGGGGCTAACGCTTTACTTTGGCGCCAAGATCGTCATCGCGGGCGATCTCACCGTGGGCCAGTTGGTGGCGTTCAATATGCTATCGGGCCACGTGTCCGGTCCGATCCTGCGCTTGGCCCAGCTGTGGCAGGACTTCCAGCAGATGCGCATCTCGGTCGAGCGCCTGGGCGACATCCTCAACACCCGCACCGAACTTGCGGGCGGCCAAACCGACCTGCCCGCCGTCAAGGGTGCCGTTAAATTCGAGGGCGTCACGTTCCGCTATCGCCATGACACGCCGGAGGTTCTGCGCAACATCTCGCTCGATATCGCCGCGGGACAAAGCGTCGGCATCGTTGGGCCGTCGGGGTCGGGCAAAAGCACCCTGGCGAAACTGGTACAGCGCATGTACGTGCCGGAGTCTGGAAAAGTGCTGGTCGACGGCGTGGACCTAGCCCAGGCCAGCCCCATATGGCTGCGCCGTCAGATCGGTGTGGTGTTGCAGGAAAACTACCTGTTTAACCGCACGGTGTGGGAAAACATCGCCATTTCCGAGCCTGCACTCGGCCGCGAGCGCATCGTTGAGGCGGCGAAGCTGGCCGGCGCGCACGACTTTATCTTGGAACTGCCGGAAGCCTACGACACCATACTTGGCGAGCGCGGCGGCTCCCTGTCCGGTGGACAACGCCAGCGCATCGCTATTGCCAGGGCTTTGGTGACCAACCCGAAGATCCTCATCTTCGACGAAGCGACCTCGGCGCTGGATTATGAATCCGAAGAGATCGTGCAAAAGAACATGCGCGAGATTTGCAAAGGCCGCACCGTGCTGATCATCGCTCACCGCCTGTCCACCGTGCGCGCGTGCGACCGCATCATCACCGTCGAGGCCGGCGAGTTGGTCGAAGACGGCAATCACGAGCAGCTGATGGGGACCGATGGCCGCTATGCACGATTGTGGCGCAATCAGTTGGAAGGCATCGGCATCTCTCTGGATCGACTGCCTCAGGACACGCCAACTCCACAGGCCGCATCTGTCCCTCAGATGCGCGTGACCTCCATCCGCCGTCACGACAAAGTTGAAGCCTGAGGGGCGCAGGACCATGCAAAAACTTTACGCCTTCATCGGTTCCCTCCAACACTACGCCGCCATCGCGCGCGAAGCGTTGAAGCAGGAAAAGGAAGGGCCTGCCGAGCTTAAGCGCAAAGGCCAAGAACTCGAATTCCTGCCCGCCGTGTTGGAAGTGACGGACAGCCCGCCCTCGCCGCTTGGTCGCATCATCTTAGGCACCGTGATGACCTTCTTCGTTATCGCCATTGCATGGGCCAACATCGGTGAAATGGACATCATTTCCACCGCCCAGGGCAAGATCATACCATCGGGTAAGGTGAAGATTATCCAGCCGCTTGAAACCGGCGTGGTCAAGGCCATCCATGTGCGCGACGGTCAAAAGGTCAAAGCCGGCGATGTGCTGATTGAACTCAACCCCACAGGTGCCGCCGCCGACGAAGCCCGGCTAACGCGGGAACTGATGAGTGCGCGGGTCACCATCGCGCGGCTTGAAGCCCTGTTGTTCGATAATCCCTTGGACGGCTTCTTCCCACCGGACGGCGCGCCCGACGACTTGGTTGCGCGCAACCGCCGCCACCTGGAAAGTGCGTACGCTGAGCGTCAGGCGCGGCTGGAAGCCTCCGACAACGAAGTCATCCAGCGCCGCGCGGAAATCCGCACCACCAAGGTGGAAATCAAGCGGTTGAAGATGATCCTGCCCAACGTGCGCGAACGGGTGGAAAGTCGCCGCACCCTATTGGACAAAGGCTACACACCCCGGCTCGATTTTTTGGAGTTGGAACAGCAACTCATCGACACCGAACAGCAGCTTCTCTCTGCAAATTCGAAACTCAACGAATTGCAAGCGGCGCTGCGCGCCACCACCAGCCGCCGCGACCAGATGATTGCTGAGGGCAACCGCACCACAGAGGACCAACTTTCCGACATCACCAACCGCGCCGAGGGGGTGGAACAGGACCTCATCAAAGCGCAAGACCGCAACCGTCGGCAAAAACTGACCGCTCCGGTTGACGGCGTGGTGCAGCAACTGGCCATCCACACCGAAGGCGGCGTCGTCACCCCCGCCCAAGAACTGATGACCATCGTGCCGCAGGGGCATATCGAAATCGAGGCCATGGTGATGAACAAGGACATCGGCTTCGTCGTTGAGGGTCAGGACGCCGAGATCAAAGTCGAAAGCTTCCCGTTTACCAAATACGGAACGCTGCGCGGCAACGTGCGCACCGTGTCGCGCGACGCGGTGATGGATGACAAACAAGGCCTGATCTATCCCGCGCGCTTTGATCTGTGGGAAACCGAAATCATCGTCGGCAACAAATACGTAACGCTCACCCCCGGCATGTCTGTCACGGTCGAAATCAAAACCGGCAAACGCAAACCGATCCAGTATATCCTGGCACCTCTGCAGGAGTATCAGAGCGAGAGTTTGAAGGAGCGGTAAGCACATACAAAGTGCAATTGACCTTGTCCAAGCTTGCAGGAACTGGATGTTGGGTGCTTACCCTGTGCTTACCCAGACGTTTTCAAGGGGTGATATCCAGGCACAAGAAAGCCCGTAACTTATTGAAATTGCGGGCTTTAATTTGGTTGCGGGGGTAGGATTTGAACCTACGACCTTCAGGTTATGAGCCTGACAAACTAACATTAGAATTATCGACGTAGGCGAAACGGCTCATGAAGAAGGCGTTTCCTTTGAAGAAGCCATCAAAGGTATCAATATTAAGCACAAGTAATCCTGTCCCATAAAGAGCTCACGTAGCCTTTCTGCCACTGGCGTTGCCTCATGATGCAACCAGGGCAGCTTAGGGGCTGTCGGCACCCCTCCTGCCCTGATCTTACCGATCCTGATTGACCATCACGTGCTCTCGGCCCCAAGGGAACCTTGGGCTGAGGACTGTTCGTATGTATGAAGAGGTTTTTTCCGGTAAAGGTATGCTGATGTCTCGCTGGTCGAGATCAATATGCCGCCCTGCGCACACATATTATGCCGCCCTGCGCACACATATAATGTGCGCCTGAGTCCGCTCAAGACATATCAAGTTCCACCGTGTTCGCACGAGTGCGCACAGGCTTATTACCCAAATGTTCCCAAAAAATTTTGAGTGCTTCCGCTAAGCCATTGAAAAGCTTGGTGACCCCTACGGGATTCGAACCCGTGTTGCCGCCGTGAAAGGGCAGTGTCCTAGGCCTCTAGACGAAGGGGTCTCGTATGAAGCCCGCGTTTTCTAGACGCTCTGGGGGGCTAAAGCAACCCCCTTTTTCGGATCAAAGCATGTTCGTGCACTGAGGGGATGCACACAGGTGAAATTCCGGCTAAACTGCACACGGGATAAAACATCAAATTAGGGGGGATACTTATGCTCAAAGGTAAAGTTCTGATCGCCCAAGGCGGCGGTCCGACGGCCGTTATCAATCAGTCTTTGGTCGGTGCCATCTTGGAATCACGCAAGTTTCCGGGGGTCGAGCATGTCTATGGCGCGCTGCACGGGGTCTCTGGCATCGTCGGCGAAGATTTCCTCGACCTCACCAAGGAAACCACCGCCAACTTAGAAGCGGTGGCGGCAACGCCGTGTTCCGCACTGGGCTCCACCCGCGATAAACCCGATATAAAATACTGCCAGGAAATTTCCAAGGTCTTAAAGGCCCATGACATCGGCACGTTTTTTTACATCGGCGGCAACGATTCGTCGGACGCCGCGCGCATTGTCGCCGAGCATGCCCAGGCCACCGGCCACGACCTAACCTGCATCCACATTCCCAAAACAATCGACAACGACTTGATGGTCAACGACCACACGCCGGGCTTTCCGTCGGCGGCGAAATTCGTGGCCTCTGCCTTTGCCGGTGTGAACCAGGACAATGCGGCGCTTAAGGGCGTCTATGTGGGCGTGGTGATGGGCCGTCATGCGGGCTTCCTCACCGCCGCTGCTGCGGGCGCACGGCTGTATAATGAAGACGGGCCGCACCTGATCTATTTGCCCGAGCGCACCTTCAACATGAACAAGTTTGTCGGCGACGTGAAGCGCGTTTACAAACAGCACGGGCGCTGCATCGTCGCGGTGTCGGAAGGCATCCACGACGCCAAGGGCAACGCTATCGTGACCCAAATGATGAAAAGCGTGGAAAAAGACGCTCACGGCAACGTGCAGCTTTCGGGCACCGGTGCGCTGGCGGACTTGCTGTGCGATCAGATCAAGGCGAAGTCGGGCATCGACCGCGTGCGCGGCGATACGTTTGGCTACCTGCAACGTTCGTTCTTGGGCTGCGTGTCGGACATCGATCAAATCGAAGCCCGTCAGGTCGGTGAAAAGGCGGCCCAGTACGCACACTTCACCAACAAAAAGCACGGCACGGTGACCATCCACAGAACCGGCGACTACGCGGTTGAATACAAGCTGTCACCCGTCTCAGCGGTGGCGGCGAAAACCAAGGTGATGTCCAAGGGCATGATCAACAAGGCTGGCAACGACGTCACCGACACGTTTATGAAGTACCTCACCCCCCTGCTTGGCACCGGCGGCCTGCCCACCGTGTCTCGGCTGGACCGGGCCAATCGGGTGAAGAAAATCTTGGGCAAATAAGAGAATTCGCCCCGCATAAACAAAAAGGCCGCTCCGATGGGGCGGCCTTTTTTATGGGGACTGGCTTTAGCCCTCAGCTTCTTTGAGTAAATTACCTTTGACGATGGTGAGCATGCGCCTGAGCTCTACGCGTTCTGGCTCTGATAGTCCCTCCAGGGCGATCAAGCGCACCTCTTCGGCAACGTCTTCGAGCTCATCCAACACGGGCCTGGCTGTGTCAGATAGATAGAGGCGAAAAGCCCGCCTATCCTCTGGGTCGGGGCGGCGTTCAACAAACCCACGCTCTTCTAAACGGTCCGTTAGGCGCCCGACCGTCGAACGTTCCAACTCTAAGGTATTCGCCAATTCAGTTTGCGATAGCCCTTCGCTTAAATCCAAGATGCCTAAGGCTTGCCACTTCGCGCGCGTGAGGTTGAATTTCTCAACACGTCGGTCAATGAGTGACCGCAACATCCGCGCGACATCGTGAACCAGAAAGCCAAGCCTATCGCCATTTTTTCCAATCATTGAGCCCCCCGTCGCTCATGTTTCGAATTCCATCCATGCGCCTGTTTTTAGCACGATTGTTCGCCATGCTCAGAAAGATTATCAAAAAACGGCCCAGGAAGCGTGAAATGCGCAAAGCAAAGGGGACACAAACCTCGCGGTGCTGTGTCCCCCCTGCTAGAGACTCCCCGTTCGTAGGGAAAGCTTCTATTCAATTGCCCTACTGGACGTAGAACAAGTGCTTCATACCTGCTTTGTAGTGGCCTGGTTTGTTACAGAATAACAGGTAGGTGCCTGGGGTCATATCCAGCGTCAGTGCGCCACCTTCGCCAGCATCGATTTCCGGAACTTCACCGAGAGATTTAATCTTATCTTCCGGAATGCGGTCCGTTGCCTCGTCGTATGGTAAGTTCGGCGTGTCACCTTTGACCTTTACAATCAGCATTTCGTGCTGGAGTTCGCCGGGTGACATGTTTTTTGCGGCGAACGAGACCGGACCGGCTTCAGCGCGGTTACGATCCGTAATGATTTCCATGCCTGCGCCGGAATCATACATGGTTACATTGACGAGCGTACCTGCGGCCTGAGCTTCCCCCCCAAAACCGATAAAAGTAACCGCCGCCAAGGCTGCAAGGCTTAAAAATGAACGTTTAATCATAACATCTCCCTTTATATTTATGTCGTCAGGTCCCAAACCTGTCGGGTGCCTTTTCTGCTAAGACACGCATCATTGCACAATTGATGCTATACATACAATAAGCTTGGCTCGTTTTTCGCGTGCTTTCTAGCACGCACGTTTTTATTTGGCGGCAATTGGGGGACCGTTGCAGTGGCCAACGAACAGTCGATGAAAGCAATTAAGGCATCCCAAGAACTCTATTTTTCTACACAACGACTTTAATGTCTTTCCGCATTACAGAAGATTATAGTTAACGTATGAACTCACTTTAATAGAGGTGGGCGCGTTATGGTTACGAGAACGTCCAAAAAAGAAAGCACGGCCCAAAATCACCTGACATGCCTTGTTGTTGATGACGATGCGGACTTTGCCATGCGCTTCACAGACTTGGTGTTGGAGGGCTGCGCGCAAAGCGAGGGGGTTCATGTCGTTGGCACCATTGATGCCGCAAGCGCGTATCTGAACGAGCATCGCATTGATATCTGTTTCCTGGATTATGATTTGTTAGCAGCCAAGGGCTTTAGCGCCCCCAGGTTCTCAGACTGGCGCGCAATGATGACGGCGTTCATTTTTCTGGCGGAAGCACCGCACCGCGATGCCGCGCTAAAGGCCTTGAGCTTCGGTGCCAAAGATTTTCTCGCTAAAGAAAACCTAAGTAAATTTGTTGTGGCAAAGGCCATTTCCTACGCGCTATTTTGGAAATACCGGGAATTGGAGCTGGAGGCCATTGCGCTACGCGACAACCTCACCGGGCTCAGGAACAAGCCGCTTTTTGAAGAGCACCTACATCACACCCTGGATGTCGCCCGCCGCGGCAAGGAGAAAGTCGGGTTGCTTATGATCGGCATAGAGGGCGTAGAACCGGTTAAGGAAGACTACGGCGATCAGGTTGCGAACGATTTGCTTAAGCAGGTTGCACGGCGGATCTCCACCAGCCTTAGAACTTCGGACGTGGTCGCGCGTTTGAGCGAATACGAATTCGGTGCCGTACTGGGCAAGGTCGAAACAGGTTCGGTCGTAAACAAAATTTCCGGCATGATCTCTGGAAATATTTCCAACAAACCGTATGAGGTGGGGGGGTACTCGCTTAAAATCAACGCAATCGTCGGTGATACGGTGTACCCCGATGATGCCAGCAGCCCGGACGGGCTGATGACCTTGGCCAACAAAAAGAAAGATGACAAGAAGAACGCCAAGAGCCGGGAAATCGGCTGGCGCCCGGTCGGCTATTTCCGCTGATGGCTCCGAAACCGCCTTGGACTATTCCGGCGGCGGTTCCGCTTTTTCATCCTCCCACCCATCCCCCTCGTCCGCGCCCCCGTGCGCAGCCGTGAGGATATAGCGTAAAGCCAGCGAGGTGACGATGGTGGTGACGATGGCCATCACCACCACGGCGGAAAAGATGTTGCTGACCACCGGGTCGTTCGCGTCGGTGCCGTTGGCAGCGGCAAATAGTCCAGCCTTCAACGCGATGTCGGCGATCACCAGTTCCACCGCGCCCCGCGCACTCATGCCCACGCCGACGGCCAGGCTTTCGCGGCGGGGAAAGTTGCACATCCGTGCAAACACTCCGGCACCGATGATCTTGCCAACGAAGGCGGCAACGATCAGCAGGACCAAGAATATCGGGGCCTCGACAAAGGCCTCTAAGTCTAGATTAAAGCCTACCGAAGCAAAGAACACCGGGGCCAGAAATCCCAACGTCATGGCGGATATTTTAGCCCGCACCCCTTCGTACGTCACCTTGTCCAAAACCCGGCGACCGACAAACATACCGGCGACAAACGGGCCTAAAATGAAATGCAGGCCCATAGCTTCGGCCAGCACCGCAAAGGCAAAGGCGACAATCAGAATCAGCGAGAAGTCGAATTCTTTTTCCTTAATGTGCTTCAAAATGACAGCACCTTTGGGAAAGCCGTACACGCCGATTAATATAGAAATGGCAAAGAAGCTAATAATATCGAGGCCTAAGTGCGCCATCTCGTTCACCGAACTGGTACCGTCGCCACTGACAATCCCGGTGAGGAATGCCAACAGCAACAGGCTCAGCACATCGTCAAACACCGCTGCGGTGACGATCACCTGGCCTACCGGCGTGTTGAGCTTGCCCAAGTCCATCAACACCCGCACCGAGGCCGGTACGGCGGTGATGGCCAGGGCGGTGCCAAGAAAGAAGCACTGCGCCACCTTCAACGGCCCTTCGGGCAAGAATGCAAATCCAAGCCAATAGCCCAACGCCAATGGCAGCGCCATACCGCCCATCGCCACCAAGAACGCGGACATGGAATACTTCAAAATTTTATGCGGCTGCATCTCGATGCCGGCCAACAGCATCAGGAAAAACATGCCAAGATCGGTGATGGCGATAAAGACGTCGTTGTGGTTGATGTCGCCGATAAACGGGTGCGTGGGGGCTAACTTGGCACCGATGGCACCCAAAGCAATCCCTGCGATCAACTCACCGATCAGGGCCGGCTGACCAAACCTCTCGACCAAAATGCCAAAGGTGCGGGTGACCACCAACAGCACCAACAGGACATAGAATAAGTCCATAATTGTAATAATATAACGGGCAGGCCTTTAAGTCCACGACGGGGTATGAAAGCGGCCCATTACCCGGGCATGAAAAAGGCCACCCAAGTTGAGGCGGCCCTTTCAATGGGGGTGTGCGTAGAGGGAGAATTACTCGGCGTCGCTTGGCTCGGACGGCTCTTCGTTTTCGGTGATTTCAGTCCCGGCGGCCTCGGCTTCTTTGGCTTCTTTTTTAGCCGCTGCACGCGCGGCTTTTTTCTCGGCCTTTGCACGATCGCGCTCTTGACGCTCAAAATTGTAATTGGGTTTTCTGGCCATCTTGATCCCTTATGTTCAGCGCAAAGCGGAGGATTTTGAGAAAAGAAAGGCCCGCACTAGGCGGGCCTCCCTCTCAAATATCAATCGACTGATTAGTCGACGATTTTCAGGTCTTCGGCGGAAGATTTGCCGTTTTGACCAGCCTGAAGTTCGTAAGAGACCTTCTGACCTTCGTTCAGGGTGCTCAAGCCAGCGCGTTCGACGGCCGAGATGTGAACAAAAGCGTCGCTCGAACCATCTTCAGGTTCAATGAAGCCAAAACCCTTAGTTGGGTTAAACCATTTTACAGTACCAGTAGGCATAGTTAGTTCCTCTAACAGGAGTATTTAAATCCGACCTTCACACCATGTGAATTTCGGCTGTGTAACGCTCACACTGTTGGTGGGTAACTAAGCTATCCGGCATGCCGGGATTTCAAGTAACTCAGAACAAATGCAACACGTATGACGGAAATGTAAGCCAAATCTTGAAAAAGTCAATGCTCATCACACATCGCTAATTTAAGCGCCCCAATCGGGCTGGGCGTCGTCGACCATCAGCTGCACACTCTCGTAGCCATTCCACACGTTCATGCGCAGCCGTCCGACGAAGGTGTACGGTTGACCGCCGTGTTTGACCAGGGCTTCACCCAGTGGGCTGTCGAATGCGCGAAAGGCGATGGCGGTGAGTTTCCCGCGTCCGCCCGAACCGCTGAGGATCAGGCGCACGTGGGTCTGATCCTTGCCCACCGGATCGGCCTTAACGATGGTGGCGGCCTTGATGCAAAAGCGCGGTTCCGGATTGCCAACGCCAAACGGCTCAAGGCGTTCCAAGGTTTTGACCAGATGAAAATTAGCGCCCTCCACCCCCGTCACCGCGTCGATGTACAGTCCCGGCGGCGGCGGGCTGTCGCCCAAATCATGGATCATGCGCTCAGCCATAAAGGCTTCAAAGTCGGCCAATTTTTCGCGCGCCACGGTAAAACCGGCCGCCATGGCGTGACCACCGCCTTTCAGCACCAATCCCGATTGGCGCGCGGCGATGATGGCCGCCCCTAAATCCGCACCCTTGACCGAGCGCCCGGATCCGGTGCCTTGGTCGCCGTTCCAACTCACCACACACGACGGACGGTTGTATTTATCTTTAAGCCGGGATGCGACGATGCCAACCACGCCGGGATGCCAGCCTTCACCCGCGGCGATCACCACCGGTCCGGCCACATCCCCAGCCAAACGAGCATCCACCTGGGCCATGGCTTCATCCAAGACGGCGGCCTCAATGTCCTGACGTTCAACGTTGAGCGCGCTCAGGCGTTCGGCCAAACTGATGGCTTCGCCTGCATTTTCACAGGTCAACAACCGCACACCCAAGTCCGACTGCCCCACGCGTCCGCCCGCATTGATGCGCGGCCCCATGACAAAGCCTAAGTGATACGCGCCGGGGGGTTCGGTTATGGACGCCGCGTCGGCCAAGGCCTTGAGACCCTGGTTGCTGCGCCCAGCCATGACTTTCAGGCCTTGCGCCACCAGTGCACGATTAACGCCCGTCAGCGGCACCACATCGCACACCGTGCCCAAGGCCACCACGTCCAGCAGCGCCATGAGGTCCGGGGCCTTGCGGTCCCCTTTAAACCATCCCGCCTGGCGCAGTTTGGCATTGACCGCCACCACCACCAAGAACGTCACGCCCACGGCGGCCAGTTGGCCATGGGGGCTGTCGTCGTCCAAGCGGTTGGGGTTTACGACGGCGAAGGCTGCAGGCAGTTGCGCCTCGCCCGCATGGTGATCGACGACGATCACGTCCAGCCCGGCGTCACTGACTTCGCGCAAAGGTTCGAACGACGTCTGCCCGCAATCCACCGTGATCGCCAAGGACGCGCCGTCCGCTTGCAACTTCAACAGCGCTGGGGCGTTGGGGCCGTAGCCTTCTTCCAGGCGGTCGGGGATGTACACCACAACCCGGCCCCCTGCCCCCATCAAAAAGCGTTTTAACACCGTAGATGACGTCGCCCCGTCCACGTCGTAATCGCCAAACACGGCGATACGTTCATCGGCCATGACGGCGGCGGCGATACGCGTGGCGGCCCTGTCCATGTCTTTCAGGTGCAACGGGTCCGGCAGATGGGTTTTGAGCTTAGGCTCTAAAAACCCTTCGGCCGTTTCCACGTCCAAGCCGCGGTCACTCAACACGCGGCCCAACACTTCGGGTACGCCTAAGCGTTGGGAAATGGCAAGGCTTTGGCGATCAGACGCCTCTTTCAAAAGCCACCGCTTACCCGTCAGCGAAAGCGTGGCTTCGCCCAGCATGTCGGTTTGTGAAGAGGGCATCGCTGGTCCCCCCGAACCCTTAGGCGCTTTCGATGCGGATCATGCGCGGCGGTTCGGTGACCGTCGGCAAGGCGGCGATGGCGTCGAGCGCGGCTGTCATGTTGCCTTCCGCCGTGACGTGGGTGGTGATCACCACCGGCACAGGTTCACCCGGTTCGCGCACCCGCTGGATCATGGATTCCATCGACACATGGTGATCGCGCAACTTGGCCGCGACGTCGGCAAACACGCCCGGCTCGTCAACCAGCGCCATGCGCACATAGTACGCACCCGCGTGCTGGTTCATGGGGCGCGGGTGAGACGGTTTCAAATCGCCCACAGGAACGCCAAAGGTCGGCAACAATACGCCACGTGCGATGTCGCAGATATCGGCCACCACGGCGGACGCCGTTGGGCCTTCGCCCGCACCACGGCCTTCTTGCATCAATGTGTCGACCGCGTCACCGTCGGTAACAACGGCGTTGAACACGCCTTCGACCGTGGCGATGGGGGCCGTTAGCGGTACCATGGTCGGGTGGACGCGCTGTTCCAAACCGTTTTCGGTCATAGCGGCGACGCCCAACAGCTTGATGCGATAGCCTAGCTCTTCGGCAAATTGAATGTCGGTGGCGGACACATGGCGGATGCCTTCGACATACACGGCGTCAAAGTTGACCTCTACGCCAAACGCCACTGAAGCCAAGATCGCCAGCTTGTGCGCGGCGTCAACGCCGTCAATGTCAAAGCTGGGATCGGCCTCGGCATAGCCAAATTCCTGTGCGTCTTTCAACACTTCGTCAAAATCGCGGCCTTCCACACGCATGGTGGTGAGGATGTAGTTGCACGTGCCGTTCAAGATGCCTTGCACCCGCGTCACCGCATTGCCCGCCAAGCCTTCGCGGATGGATTTAATCACCGGAATACCGCCCGCGACGGCGGCTTCATAATTGAGGCTGACGCCGCTCGCTTCCGCCAGTTTAGCCAGGGCGCTGCCATGATGGGCCACCAACGCCTTGTTGGCGGTAACCACATGACGACCGCTGCGCAAGGCCGATTCGACGGCGTCCTTGGCAATACCTTCAGAGCCACCGATCAGTTCGACAATCACGTCGGCGTCGGCGTTTTCAGCCATCTCGGCGGCGTTGTCGAACCACTGATAACCATCCAAGTCCACGCCTCGGTCCTTTTTGGAGCGCGCACACACGGCGGTAATTTCAACAGGACGACCACAGCGACTGGCGATCAGATCGGCGTGTTGGGTCAGGGCCTTCACCGTCCCCACACCCACGGTGCCAAGACCAGCGATGGCCACTTTCAACGGTTTAGACACTTATTTAGCCTCCGCGCGGCGTTTGTCCGCGTCTGCAAGAACGTTTTGATAGTTGTCCATGAAGGACTTGATCGAGCGCAACGCTTGACGCGTGCGGTGCTTGTTTTCCACCAGCGCCAGACGCACATGGCCGTCGCCGTGCTCGCCAAAGCCGATACCCGGCGCGACAGCAACTTGAGCCTCGCTCAACAACAGCTTGGAAAACTCCAACGAGCCTAAGTGGGCGAACGCAGGGGGTAACGGTGCCCACGCGAACATGGTCGCGGCCGGGCTGGGTACGTCCCAACCGGCCTGGGACAAGCCGTCGATCAAAACGTCGCGGCGATCTTTATACAGCGCGCGCATGTCATCGACACAATCTTGCGGACCGTTCAGGGCGGCAGCGGCGGCGACCTGGATCGGCGTGAATGCGCCGTAATCCAAATACGACTTAATGCGCGTCAGCGCCGCAATCAGGTGCTTGTTCCCCGCCGCAAAACCAATGCGCCAACCGGGCATGTTGTAGGTCTTGGACATGGACGTGAACTCCACGCAAATATCGCGCGCGCCCTTCACCTGCAAGATAGACGGCGGTGGGTTGTCGTCGAAATAGACTTCGGAATACGCGATGTCGGACAGCACATAGATTTCATGGTGGCGGCAAAAGTCGACCACGGCTTCATAGAAGTCCAGATCGCACACGCCCGCCGTCGGGTTGTTGGGATAGTTGATCACCAACATACGCGGCTTAGGCACCGAATGATTGACCGCGTGTTGCAGGGCCTCGAAAAACTCAGGCCCCGTCGACACCGGCACATTGCGCACCGACGCGCCCGCGATGATGAAACCGAACTGGTGAATCGGATAACTGGGGTTCGGCACCAAGATGACGTCGCCCGCACTGGTGACGGCACTGGCTAAGTTCGCGAGGCCTTCCTTAGAACCAAGCGTCGTGATGATCTCAGATTCCGGATCAAGCGAGACATTCCAACGCCGTTCGTAATACGCCGCCAAACCTTTGCGCAGCCCCGGAATACCGCGCGAATTCGAGTACCCGTGCGTTTTGGGATTGCGCGCCGTCTCGCACAGCTTATCGACAATATGCTTAGGCGTCGGCTGGTCAGGGTTGCCCATACCGAAATCAATGATGTCTTCACCGGACGCGCGGGCGCGGGCCTTCATCTTATTGACTTCGGCGAAGACGTAAGGCGGTAAGCGCCGGATGCGTTGAAATTCTTGTTCCATGAGCCGTTTTTGCCAGAGAGTTAATGTTCAAACAAGTGCAATTGTGTGCGGGTAACGAAAAACGCCGCCGCCCCGAAAGTCTGAGGCGGCGGCGCTGGATTGATCCAGGGTCGTCCGGGCCTCAGGGGGCGAGATAAATCTCCACCCGGCGGTTTCCCGCTTCGCCCGAAGGCATCACTTCCGTGAACAGGGGTTCGCTATCGGAAACGGCTTGCACCTCAAGATTTTCGCCCGCCAAACCTAAGTCCTTCAGGGCGTTTCCGATGGTCGCCGCGCGCTGCATGGAGATTTGGAAATTCACCATCTTGTGGGTGATGTAGTCCATATCCTTGGTGCGCGAGCTGGCGTGACCAACCACGACCACGCGCCCGCCGCGTTCACGTTGCAATTGAACAACCGCGCCTAAGATCGAGCGATCGCGCCCATCCAGGCTGGCCGCGTTGTTGGCAAAATTGATGGTCGCGGCCCGGGTCATGGAGCCGACGCTAACCGAGTCAACGCCACCGCCCAAAGTCGTTCCCGGTTCGGGGAAACGCGCACCGGTGCGGGCCATCTGATCTCTCGGCTGGTTGGCTAGGTCCAATTTGGGCTGAGATCTCGGCTCAACGGTCATGCCGTCGCCGCTGATGACCACGGTCTCAAAGATATCACCGTCAAACGGCGAAGCCGTGGGCGACAGATTAAAGGTCGGCGGTGGCGGTGCACCGTCCATAGACATACGCGCAGGCATCTTCGGTACGGGCGGAATGTCGGCCATCTGTGTGGGCGCCCTCGGTGCAGGCTGAGGGGTGGCCATCGGTGCCATCGGTGCCATGGGCGTCAGCGGAGCCACTGGCGCTGCCGTCACCGCGATGGTCGGCTGTGCCGGGGGAACAGGGGCCTGATCAGGGGCCTGTAACACGGACCCCGGCGCACCCTGACGCTCAATCGGGGGCGATGCATAGTTGCTGGCAACCTGGTCGCCGCTGAGGCCGCCTGTCGCTTGCGTCACGTCTTGGGCGGGTGCGGCGGCAGGTGCCGGTGCATCCGGGTCGGCAGCGAGGCCCTGATTGGTGCCGTTCGTCGCCGTTTGCATATCTGCGGCTTGGCTGTCGCCCGAAAAGAAGTCGGTTGTTTTTTCGTACCATTTGACGGGATTGACCGCGTCTGGCACGGACGAACAGCCCCCCAGCGCAACGCTCAACAGCGCGGCGCAGGCTACGGCGCGGTATGTACCCGTGTTGGCCCTACGGCCCCTAACTCTCACATCCATATCTTGGAAGTCCCCAAATAGCTGTATTCCCGATCATTAATGGCACAATGGCCGGATATTATAAAGAATTTAACTCAACCATCGCATTGAATGCTTAAACTGATATGAATAAAAAGAAAACGGACGCATCTAAAAGTGCTGGACTTAAGGCATTGGCGGAAGCACATATATGCGGATCAGTGACCACAAAGGACCAATAATACGATGTCCGATAAAAAATTGACCGAACTCGATGAGTCTAAACAACTTTTGAAGGCGGCCCATGATCGTATTGAAGCCTTGCAACAGGAAAATGCGGCGCTGCAAACCGATCTGAACAGCATCATTGAGGCCCAGGCCCTGGAAACTGAGCAAATGGTGCAGATGTCTGAACAGCTTTGGAAGCTGGAAGACGCGTTGATGTGCGAGACCTCGGACAAAGAGGTGGCATTAATGATGCTGCAAAACCTCAAAACCAACGTGGAACGCATCAAGTCGTTCGCCGAAGACTCCCTCTCCTCGGCCAAAACCAAAAACGCCTCGCGCCTCAATTTGGCGGTGCAGGTCTATGAGATCAAATCCATGGTCGACACCTTAGAGCTGGATAAAAAAGACTAAGCCCGACGGGTGCTGAGGCCTTACGCTGCAGACCATGACTCCTGTTCTCGGAAATCATCACAAGACTTTGTTCATACTCATATTTTATGATCGTCATCATGACGAATAAAAACAACCCGTTTGAACCGATATTTGAAAATCCCCCCATGCGCATGAAGGCATGTCGCCATGGCAACATGCTCTACAACACCCATGACGTCTATATCGGCCGATCGTTTGATCTGTACGGTGAGTACGCGGAAAGCGAAATGTCCTTTTTGGCTCATTTCGTCAAACCCGGACAGAACGTTTACGACGTTGGCGCAAACATAGGGGCGCACACCATTTTTTTTGCGCAGACGGTCGGACCACAAGGCCGAGTGCTGTCGTTCGAGCCGCAGCGTCCGGTATTTCAAACCCTGTGCGCAAATATAGTGCTAAACGCGCTGGACAACGTCATGACGTTTCATGCTGGAGCGGGTGAAGGGTCCGGCACGGCCACGGTACCGCTTCTCGATTATAATAGAGAAGGCAATTTTGGCGGTATCTCGTTGACGGGCCAACAGGGCGGCGAAACGGTCCAGGTCATGGCCCTGGACCAAATCCGCCTACCGTCCTTAGCCTTAATCAAGATCGACGTTGAAGGTATGGAACTTGCGGTTCTTAAAGGGGCTGCGCAAACGATCGCCAAATACATGCCGGTTTTGTACGTTGAAAATGACCGCAAGGAAAAATCACCCCAATTGCTCAACCACATCCAAGCCATGGGCTACCGGGCGTATTGGCATCTTGCCCCGCTGTACAACGCCGACAACTTTGCGGGCCATCAAGACAATGTGTTCGCCAATACCGTATCGATTAATCTGTTGTGTTTACCGGCAAGTGCCGATCAAAATATCAAGGGGCTCAAGGAAGTCCAATCGGTGGATGAGTTTCCCATTTAAGCCTGCCACACATGCCGCGTTGAGAAGCCCCCTCACCAATGTGGGGGTTTTTGGTCGGCTTCGGGACCGTCGGCTCCGACTTCGTCTTCTAGGGTGACGATGCGTTCATTGGTGCGGTTTAAGTCGCGTTCCAGGGCTTCAAGGCGCTTCCATTGCTGGTTCACCATATCGGACAGGTCATGCACTTCGCTTTCTTTGTGTGCCAACATCTCTTCCAGGGCCTGCACGCGGGTGCTTAGGTCATCGCTCATGGCTTTTCCTCTGCCTTGTATTCACGTCCGAGTTTGACATAGTTGGGCTGGGTGTATGCCATCATGGCTAAGTCTTTGTCATTCACTTTTCGCACGAAGCGCGCCGGTTGCCCGGCCCACATTTCGCCCGCAGGCACCCGTTTGCCCGGCGTGACCAAAGATCCGGCGGCCACCAAAGCGCCCTTTTCCACTGTAGCGCCGTCCATGATGCAGGCCTTCATGCCAATAAAGCAGCCTTCTTCCAAGGTACAGGCGTGGATCAGCGCCATGTGGCCGATACTCACCCGGTCTTCAATAATACAGGCAAAGGGGCGCGACACGTGGACGACGCTGCCGTCCTGAAGATTCACGCCTTGACCAATACGGATAGCGTTCACGTCGCCGCGCACTACACAGCCGTACCAAATGGAACTTTCGGCCCCGATTTCCACATCGCCGGTCACCACCGCCGTCGCGGCGATATAGGCGCTGGCGTCAATTTTGGGGGTTATGGCGTTGTAAGGCAGGATGTGGGGCATGGCCTTAAGGGTCCGTTGCTAAAAAATTCGATCCAACGATTTTAGCACGTCTCAGAAGGTCAGCCCTAATCAATCGCGCCCGCGTGTTTCCCGAACTTTTTATCATCGATCAGAATGTGGTGCAGCAACCAGTCTTCAAGAAATTGCAGGGTTTTGTTGCTCAATTCATGGCTGGCGCCCGCGTCAAACTCGTCAATCAGGTCGTCTAGCTCGGAAATCAAGTCGGTGTGTGCTGAACGATGCCCGTCTAATCCCGAGAACCCCATTTTGCGCATCAGGTCTTCTTCGTGCACAAAATGTTCGCGCGTATAAAGCTGAACCAATCTCAGCGTATTTTTGAGCACCGCAGGACCTTGGCTGGCGGCACAGGCGATGAACAAATCGTTGAGGTATTTCAGGAGTTTTTTATGATCTTCATCAATTTCTGGAATACCGACTTCCAAATCTCGCGTCCATGTAATGGTTTTCATTGAGGCTCCCCAGCTTCATCTATCTTACAAAATCATATTGTAATTCTTGCACGCCGAACCTGACGGAAGCCTGACAACCTTAGGATTGCTTGAATCTGTGTGGGCGGAGTCAATCCGTCGTGAGCCACATTCTGAGGGCCACAGTCACTCTATCCGGCTGCTCTAGGGTGCTTAAGTGGCCGCAATGGGGGACGACAACCAAGGTGGCGTTGGCCCCTATGGCGGCTGCCATTTCTTCGTGCGCTGACACGGGCGTCAACTGGTCATCCGCTCCGCACAGCACCAGCGCCGGGCAGTCCACGGACGACAGGCCTGCGCGCCCATCAATGCGGCCCATAATGGCGTTTTGTTGGTTGAGAAACCCCTGCACCCCCACCCGCGCCGCCATACCCAGCACGGTGTCTGAGAGTCCTAAGTGATCGGGATGGACCAACGCTGGCAACAGCTTTGGCGGAATGGCTGCAAAGCCGCCGCTTTCGGCCTCGGCCATCAAGGTGCTACGACGTTCGGATTGTTCCGGTAAATCTGCGCGCGCGTTGGTGTCCAACAACGCCAACCGTTTAACCCGTTCGGGGGCTAGGCGCATAATTTCCTGAGCCACATAGCCGCCCATGGACAACCCCGCCAGGGCGAACCGCTCAGGTGCGACATCCAACACGCTTTGCGCCAGACCCGCCATACTATCGAATCCCGACAGGTCGGCGACCTGCACCTGGGCCACATCCGCCAGGCCTTCGACCTGATGCGCCCACAAGGCGGCGTCGCACAACAGGCCGGGCAGCAAAATTAGGGTGATTTTATCCGACATGACTGAACTCACTTACCTCACACTCATTTCAACTTTGGTCGCTCCGGTCGCGTTCTTCATAAACGTCTTTGGCGGCGAATATTCCGTTCAAGGCGGCTGGAAATCCGGCGTACACCGCCATCTGAATTATCACCTCCACCACCTCTTCGCGCGTACACCCGACATTCAGCGCGCCGTGAATATGCACTTTTAATTGCGCCACTGCGGTTCCCATTGCGGTCAGCGCGGCGACGGTGGCGATTTCGCGCGATTTCAGGTCCAACCCGGGGCGACTGTAAATGTCGCCGAACGGAAATTCGATGGTGTAGCGCGCCAAATCCGGAGCAATATCGTTGAGCGCCTCGATCACACGCTCACCAGCCTCGCCATCGATTTCTTTCAATTTTTCAAGGCCCTGCTCATATCGGTCATTTGAGGTCATGGCTGTTTTCTTCCTCCATAACTTATTTGATCAGTTGGCTGATTTGCTTAAATTCGGGTCCGGTGGATTGCTTAAGCCACTCAAACAGCACCATTTCCACGGTGACGATGTGCCCACCCGCGTCCCGAACACGCTCCAGCCCGGCCCTGTGGTTTTCAGGCGTGCGAGACGCGGTGGCGTCATCCACGACGAAGACGTCTATGCCCCGCGCCAGCAGCTCCAACGCGGTCTGCAGCACGCAGATGTGCGCCTCGATCCCGCACAGAATCGCCTGGGTCTTGCCCAGTTGGTCAAAGCTTTCGCGAAAGTTTACGTCCGCCATGCACGAAAAGGCGTTCTTTTCCAACACGCCGCCCTGAGGGAGAAGGTCTTGCAGCGCGTCGACCGTCCCCCCTAAGCCGTTCGGGTACTGTTCGCTGACCAGGGTAGGCACGTCCAAAATCTCGGCCCCCTTCAGCAACTGAGCCGCACCACCGGGGGCGCGTGCCGCATCAAACATCACCGGGTTGAGCTTGGCCTGGATGTCAATCACCAGCAGGGTTGATAGGTCAGCATCGATCAGCACGGGCATGGGTCCTTAAACTAAGTTGGCAATCCTCCACGTTAACGCCCCCGAGAGCCCTGTGCAACGCGGCAACACCGGCCTCACAATTGTGTCAGAACCCCTGGTTTGCGTTGACATATGGCCCCGGACGTGTTGTTTATCGCGCCTTCTAGGCAAGGGGCCTGGAAAATGAAACGCGCCTTGTAAAAATTTTGGGGCGCACGACGGGCATACTGCCCCCTTTGCGCGTTTAGTTACGCGCACATGAAACGCCACAGACATAGAGCGCAATTTACCTTATGAGTTTTGAAAATACCGGACTAGGCGAAGACGTCCTGCGTGCCGTTAAGGACACAGGCTACGAAACCCCCACCCCCATCCAGGCTGCTGCCATCCCCACGGTCCTCATGGGCCGCGACATTTTGGCTGTTGCTCAGACCGGCACCGGCAAGACCGCCTCGTTCACGCTGCCGATGATCGACATCCTAGCGCACGGTCGCGCCAAGATGCGCATGCCCAGGTCCCTGATTTTAGAGCCGACCCGCGAACTCGCTTCCCAGGTGGCGGACAACTTCGACACCTACGGCAAGTACCACAAGCTGAACAAGGCGCTGCTCATTGGCGGCACCGACATGAAAAAGCAAGCCAAGCTGCTCGATAGCGGCGTGGACGTGCTGATCGCCACCCCAGGTCGCCTGCTCGACATGTTCGAACGCGGCCACCTGTTGATGCGCGATGTTAAAATTTTAGTCATTGATGAAGCCGATCGCATGCTCGACATGGGATTCATCCCCGACATTGAAAAAATCGTCTCGATGTTGCCGCCAATTCGCCAGACCTTGTTCTTCTCCGCCACCATGGCACCGGCAATCAAGAAGCTGGCCGACCAGTTCTTGATGAACCCAAAAGAAATTTCGGTATCTGCACCGGCGTCAACCGCTTCTACCGTGACCCAGGGCCTGTTGACCTTACAGCCGGGCGGCAAGTATCACGGCATGGAGGGTAAGAAGCAGCTTAAGCGCGATGCGCTGCGCAAGCTCATCGGCCATGAAACCGTGTCCGATGCCATCGTGTTCTGCAACCGCAAGGCCGACATTTCGACTGTATACAAATCGCTGGTGCAGAGCGGCTTTACCGCCGGGCAATTGCATGGCGATATGAGCCAGCCCGCCCGCACCGAAATGCTGGCCGGTTTCAAAAACAAAGACTTCAACATTTTGGTCTGTTCCGACGTTGCCGCACGCGGCCTTGATATCAAAAACTTAAGCCACGTGTTTAATTTTGACGTTCCGTCGCACGCCGAAGACTATGTGCATCGCATCGGACGGACCGGACGCGCGGGCCAGGAAGGCCATGCCTATACCTTGGCCCTGCCCGAAGACGGCAAGTACGTTGCCGCCATCGAAAAGCTGATCGGCAAGCCTATCCCCGTGTTGAACGTCGAAGGCTTTAGCGCCGGCACATTGTCCGACGAAGCGCCTGCGCGCGGACGCGGTGGTGAACGTGGCGGACGCGGCGAACGTGGTGGCCGGAATCGCGGCGACCGCAAGCCGCGCGAAGCGGCCCAGCCCGAAGCCGCGATCCAAGCAAAGCCCGAAGCTAAAATCGAAGCCCCGGTTAAAACTGAGCCTGAAGTGAAGTCCGAGCGTCCGGCCAGAAAAGAGCGTCCGGCCAAGTCCGAACGTCCGCGCCGCGAATACAAAGATGATCGCTCACGCGACATCCACAATCAGGTGTGCGACGGCCACATGCCGGCCTTCCTGATGAACCCTCAGGGTGCAAAGCCCGCCGCCAGCGCGAGTGAGAAAAAGGCTCCCGCCGCGAAACGCCCGCGCCGCAAACCAGCTGCTAAAAAGCCCGATGCTCCGAAGGCCGAAGACTAAAAGCTGCTGTGCACCATCACTGAATAAAAAAACCCGGGCTTACATAAGCCCGGGTTTATGTAA
>Ga0316204_10002770_pt1 | contig 38135 bp, 59 predicted proteins | sample 6monrhotite_MG_2_FD_205661 | JGI IMG/M metagenome (GOLD analysis project Ga0316204, IMG submission 205661) | Microbial mat bacterial communities from mineral coupon in-situ incubated in ocean water Damariscotta River, Maine, United States -... | ecosystem: Environmental > Aquatic > Marine >... | reverse complement strand
AGCTGTCGAACTCGTCGGCCATGAACTCGGAGATCACCAGGCGGGTGTTGCCGATCATGCCCATGGTGCCGGTGATCTGCGTCGCGGCCGGGCCCATCTTCTCCCAGGTGGTGAAGATGCTGTTGCCGAGCAGCTGGGTGTAGAGGCAGTGCAGGCCGGTGATGGCGACCGCGTCGTTGGCGAGGTTGCCCAGGAGCTCCAGGGCGCCGAAGTGGTCCGCCATGTCGAAGGAGCCACCCGCGGAGAGGGTGTTGGAGTCCGCGGCGGCGCGGGCGCGCCAGCCCTGCCACCAGCCCAGGGCGGAGGTCGCACCGTCGAGGTCGCCCGCGTCGTAGTAGCCGCCCATGGTCCAGGTGCCCTGGACGTCCGCGATGTCGCCGTCGCCGTCGGAGTGCAGGAAGGCCAGCTCCATGGTGTCCATGCGGCCTTCATCGATCCAGCCCATGACGAAGCCCAGGGGGTCCGCGAGCATCCCCGCCGCGTCGCCGGCGAAGAGGTTGTCGAGCAGCGCCATGTAGACCTGATCGACCACGGTGATCGTGGACTTCGCGGTCGTGAACTTGGTCGAGGGGAAGCGCGAGGGGTCGGCCTCGGTGACCCGGCGGGTCTGCCCGAGGATGCGGCCGGTCACCCGGATGGGGTGGAAGGAGCGCGAGGGCGCGGGACGCACGCCCACGAGCCCGGGGATGCGGCGCGCCAGGTCGGTGGGGCGACGCAGGCCGGCCAGCTCGGGGTCGGGGATGACCTCGCCGCCGCTGCCGGCGCTGCCGTCGATCACGCTGCGGAGCCAGTCGGCGTCATCGAGCTTCACGCGGAAGTACTTGCCGATCGTGCCGGGGAGGCTGCGGAGGGCGCCACGGAACTGCACCCAGGCCACCTGCACCAGGGGATCGCTGTAGCGCTGGGCGCCGGTCAGCTTCCGAGCGCGGGCCCGCATGATGGCGACGACGAGGCCGTCGTAGGCACGCTGGGCGCGCTTCTGCTCCTCGATGACCGGGTGCGGGTCGGTGAGCACGCCGTGGCGCTTCTGCTGGTAGGTCTGCCCGCCGGGGAGGGGGATGCTCACGGTGTGGCGGCCCATCTTCGGCGCGTCGTCGCTGTCGAGGTACAGGGCCTCGAACTCGCGGACGCTGCCGGCGGGGACCCACTCGGCCTTGGCGTTGCGCTTGGCCTCGGCGAGCAGCTTCTGGGTGTCGGGCACCGCGCGCCGGGCGAAGTCCTGCACCTTGGCGATGTCGCCCTCGAAGCGCTGAACGATCTGCGTGTGACGGTTGACGGTCGCGATGAGCTGATCGGCGGACTTGCCGTTGTCGTCGTCGAGGAGCTTCAGGTCGCCGGCGCGGAACTCGTCGTCCTCGATGCCGTCCTCGAACTCGCCGTCCTCCATGGGACCGTCGGTGAAGCCGCCGCCCTCGCTGTGGCGGTGGGGGTCGATCGCCAGCGAGGCGAGCAGGGCGGGGAAGAGGGTGCGGCTCATGAGGCGCTCCGGAGAAGGTCGGCGATGGTGCGCGCCGGGGGCGGCGCAGCGGGGAGAGGATCGAGGCCCACCAGGGCGCGGCGCTCATCGAGCGGGAGCGTCCGGAAGGCCTCCAGGAAGAGGTCGGGGGCAGCGGTGGCCACCTGAGCGCGGGCCCAGCGCAGCACGCGGGCGTCGTCGCCCAGCACGGTGAGCAGCCGGGAGAGGCCCTGCTCGTCCAGCAGACCGGTACGCAGGCCGCGCTCCAGGTCGGCCGTGGCGCGGGCCATGGTGGCAGCCCGGCGGACGGCGCGCTGGTCGGCGGGGATCGGGGTGAAGCTCACCTCGATCAGGTGGTTGGCGTCACGCTCGGAGCCCATGACGTAGCCCTCGGCGGGCTCGTCGCAGGCGTCGTTGTGGGGCTCGCGGTAGAGCGGGTCCTCGGGGTCCAGGTCGCCGCGGCGTACGCGCTCGCCGGGAGTCCAGCGCACGGAGACGGCCGGGATGATGCCGCGGCGGACCTTGCCGCGCAGCTTGACCGCCTCGGCGTCCTCGAGGTCGAAGCTCGGACGGCCCAGGAGGGCGTCGCCGCTGGAGCCGTCGTTGAAGCGCACATTGTTGCGGGTGCCGAGGTCGCGCCACTGCCCGTAGACTTCCGAGGGGGAGCGTCCAGGCGAGTGGTTGAACAGCACCGGCACACCAGGGCCGCCGGCCTCGATGCCCCGAGAGACGTCCCAGATCTGCCGCAGGATGTGGCGGTCGCTGGCCTCGAAGGGCGTGGAGAGGATGAAGAACGGATCCGCGTCGTCGGCGAGCTCGCCGCCGGACTCGGCATCCAGCAGCACGGGGTCGCCCTTGCGCTGGTAGTCGGCGAGCACCAGGCCCACCAGCGGTAGGGGGTTCCCTTGGCGGAGGTAGGCGGTGTCGAGTCGGCGCAGGCTCATGTGTCAGACCTACTGGACCTCGATCGCTTCCGGGAGGGTGCGAGTTGTCACCCCCCTGCGATCGAGGAACTCCTGGATGGTCACCACACGGCGGTCAGCGTCGCTCTCCTCGCCGTCGTCGGGGTCGGCCGACTCTCCGTCCGCATCGCCCAGCGGGCGCCGTGGGGCGCCGCTGGCGGCCGGCGTGGCGGCGCTCGGCCGAGGCTTACCCTCGGGCGCGGGCAGGTCCAAGCTTTCAAACTCCGCGGCCTGCTCGGCAGTCCAGCCCATCTCGGTGAGGGTCTTCATCCGGGCGATGGCGTCGGTGCGCTGGAAGTTCCGCCCGGGGTGGCGCGTCAGGTCCACCCGGCAGGTCACCTCGTCGGACTGCCGCGCCCAGCGCCCGCCGGCCATGAACGCGAAGTGCCGGGCCAGGGGCCGCAGGAAGCACGCCTCCAGCACCAGCAGCAGCGCCGCGTCGGTGGTCGCCTGCACTCGGAACTGCTGCACGCTCGTCGCGTAGGTGCCAGCGTCGGCCGCGCCCACCGCGATCGGCGTCACACCCATCGCCACCAGCGTGGACTTCCGGGACTCGGCCAGCAGCTTCTCGGCCTGGATGTCGGCGGGCTTCAGACCAGCATCCTGGATCTCGAACTCCCCGCCGTCGACCATCACCCGGCGGGTGCGGACGCTGTCGTCGCCGCCGCCCAAGCCGCGGATCACCTCGTCGGCGATGCCCTCGCGGTTGTCCGCGTTGGAGAGGAAGGCCCGGGCCTTGTCGGTCTTGCCGGTGACCCGGACGTCGGCGCCGCCCTGCTCGATGATGTCGGCGCTCTTGGTGAGCGCGACATGCTCCGCTCGAAGCAACGGGGCGAGGGGCTCCGCGGCGCCGGTGCCGATCTCCCCCTGCCCGGACGCCTGCCAGGACAGCAGGCGGATGTGGAACACCGTCCGGCGGGGGTAGCGCCGCTCACGCTCATTGCCGTAGCGGCCACCCGGCCGGTACACCCACTCCTCCTCCCCGCTGGCGTTGCCCTCGAGGGTGATGTGCTTCGGGTGCAGGCGGGTCAGTCCGATGACGACGCCGGCGGTGTCGACGGTGCAAGCACAGAAGGCGTTGCCCTCCTGGGAGAGGTCAAGCAGCAGCTGGGCGACGAGGAGCTCCCCGGGCTTCGCCGGCGCGATGGCGGTGGGGCTCCAGTCCGCGGGGTCGGGTCGGTCCAGCAGCCGCAGGAGTTGTGCCACCCAGGGCGTCCGGGCGGGGTCGATGGGCTCGGACTTCCCGCCCTGGCCGTTGCCGCGGTAGCAGCGCAGCGGGTAGCCCGCGAGGCCCAGCAGGCGCCAGGTGGACGCGCCGAAGACCGTGGCGGACTGCGCCATGGTCCGCAGGTTGGCCTCCGCGTTGCGGGGGCGGGCGATCAGGCGGCTGGTGACGCCGGGGCGGGGTGGAGGGCGCCGCAGGGCACCGACGCGCGCCAGAGTGCGGACGAAGCGGCCCGGGAGGCGCGCCTCCAGCCAGCGTGAGGCGCGAAACGTCCAGGAGCGGCGGATCAAGAGCTGGGCCATGCTCCAGAGCTACCGGACCTCGGACGGCCCCGGGAGGGTGCGAGTTGTCACCCCCGGGCTATCGACGCCCCAGGCGCTGGCGAAACCGTACGAGGTAGCGCAGGTCATCCGGCCCGTGATCGTCGGCCTTCAGGGGCTTGGGGGGCTGGCCGGCGCGCTGTGGTGCCCACTGGTAGCCAGTGGCCTCCTTGAAGGTCACCGGCACGCACCCCCGGAAGAAGAAGATCCGCGGCTTCTGGGGATCGTCGGTCACCGGGTGGACCTCGGAGAGCATGGCCCCCACGTCGGCGTTGCCGCTCGCGACGCTGCCGGCGCCCTTCTCGGCGGCCTCCATCCACAGCCCTTGCGAGGCGGCCTCCTCGATGCCGCTGGGGTTCTCGCTGTCGGCGACGCGGTAGACGGTGGTGAGCTTCATCCCCTCGGGCTGGCCGGCCTCGTGCTCGATGATCTGCTCGACGAGCTGGCGGTCGGTGACGGCGGGGTCCTTCGTCTTCCGCCTTGGCGCGTACTCCCGGTAGCAGTACAGCGTGCCATCGCCGGCGGGGTCCTCGGCGACCCACAGCAGGTGCGGCGACCGCCCGCCCCAGTCGGTGATCTGGTACCGGTCCCACGCCACGGGGATGTCAAAGGGCTCCACCAGGTGCACGTTCGGGTTGATGGGCCAGATCCGCCCCTCGGGGTTCACCCGCTCGCCGCGGTCCCGGGCGGCGCGCTGCCACGCCGGCATGGTGGCGACCATGGCCCGGCGCTTCTCCTGACTGATGTGGGGGTTGTGCTCGCCGAAGAGGCGCACCTGCTTGTACCAGGGCGGCGCGGGCTCCACGACGTCGGTGTAGTAGTCCGAGGTGAAGCCGCTCAGCGCCGTCAGCGCGACCATGAGCCGGCCCTCCAGGTCCACCAGCCGGGAGAGCCCGGAGAGGATCGCGCCCGCCGGCGGCTCCTCGTCACAGCCCAGAGCGCGCACCGCGGCCCCCTCCCAGGTCTGGTGGTCCGCCAGCCACTCCTTGTAGGTCTTCGTCTTCAGTACGCCCCGGCCGCCGGTGTTGGGCAGCACGGCGATCCCCTGGTTGGTGCCGCTGAACCAGCCGCTGAACACGGTGCCCTCGGGGCACAGCGCCCGGATGTGCGGGCGGATCTGGTCGACGCTGGCGCCATTCGTCGCCGATGCCGCCCACACCAGCGCCGGGGGCAGCGCGCGTCGGCCGCCGGGGATGACAGCGTCAGGCAGCTCGTTCAGCTCGAGGAACCTGCGCACCCAGTACAGCCGGCCTTGTGGTGTCGGCACCCAGGCATCGAGGCCGCCGGCGCAGGCCGTGAGCCACGCCGCCAGCAGGAGGCTCTTACCGGTGCGGTTGCCGCCGCCGACGTCGAGGACCTCCAGCCCGTCCAGCGCGATGGACAGCAGAGCCCGGCGCTGACTGGTGAGGGGCTCGGGGTTGTCCCAGAGCTTCAGGTAGGCCAGCGGGGCACGGGCGACGCGGCGCCGGCGCTCATTGATGAGCCGAGCGAGCTGGCGGCGGGTGGTCACTCCTCGGCGCTCTCCAGCTCACGCCCGCGGATCTCGTCGGCCGCGGCCAGGATGACGGCGTCCAGGTCGGCGTCGTTGACCACGTCCAGCCCGCCGGACTTCTTCACGATGCCCAGCATTGCCAGCATCTCTGGAGTTGCGGTGGTGTCGGTCTTCAGACTGAGCTTCACCCAGCCCATCCGGTCGGCGTAGCTGTTGCAGGCCCCGAGCTGCACCATCTCGGACTTCGCGTGCAGCGCCAGGTGCACTATGTGCCCCCGGATGGCGTCGAGGTCGTCGAGGCCTTCCAGCTGCGCCAGCGCCTGCCGCTTCGCGCGGATCTCCAGGTACTGCTCACGGAAGACCGGGTGCTTCGTGGTCCAACTCCACCACGCCCAGCGGCCGATCCCGAGGGCGCTGCGGATGTCCGCGGCCTTCTCGCCCTTGGCCAGCTCCTCCAGGGCTTCGAGTTGTCGCTCGTTCAGCTCGTCGACGACGTCTGCAAAGGCGCTCATCGTGTGTGCTCCCGTGTGAGCTTGTTGGCGTCGCCGAAGCCCAACCACGCCGCTGTGACGCCCAGCGGCTCCGCCAGGCGCTCGATGGTGTCGAGGTATGGCCCCCGCTTCAGCTGCCCCTCACGGATGCGCAGGATCACCGCCCGGTCCACGCCGGACTCCCGACTGAGCCGATGCGTCGACCAGCACAGCTCCGCCATGCGCGCCCGCAGCCGCCCGGCCATCCCGCGATCCGGTGATGTGCTCTCCCAGCTCACAGCGCCCACCAGTCCAGCCACCGGCGCCACCACGGCCGCAGCGCCCTCAGCAGCGCCGCTTCCAGAGCGCTGGACTCACGCTCCAGGCGGTCGACGTCGGCCTCCGCTGCCTCCAAGGCGTCGCCGAGGTGCGCCAACTGCACCGCCAGGTCATCCCGCTCCGCGCTCGCTCGGCTACAGGCATTCGTCAGGGTCTCCCCCGACACCGACCCACCCACCGCCAGCGCGTACTGCAGGCGCTGCTCCAGGGTGTCGTCGTCCTGTCCGCCCACCAGCGCCTCGGCGTCGCCCGTGCGTCGCAGCAGGTCGCTGTGAGCGGTGACCATGATCTGCCGCTTCTCCACCAGCGCCGACACCTCCCGGATGTGGTTGGTCACCGCCGCCTCCAGCTTGTCGGCGTTCTCCAGCGCCCGGAGCTCGACGGACTCCCGGAGGACGCACTCGTCCTTCCACAGCTTGCGGTAGTGCGCCACGTCGCGGACGCCTTCCAGCGCCAGGGTCATCGCCAGCGTGTGCCGCTCACGGCGCACCGCCTCGCGCGCCTGGCGCCGCTCCGCGCCTCGGAGGTGAGCCAGGTCCAGATCGGTGAGCAGATCGGTCGCGGTGACGTCTTCGGCGAAGAGGCGCTCCGAAGGTACGCCGGTCAGGTGCGCGGCAATCACTTCGCCACCTGCGCCGCGGCGGGCTCCCGGATGCCCCTCAGCTCCGAGGCCACCCACGCGGGCACCGTCGCCCCCAGCGCCGCGGCGCGGTCCAGCTGGACCTCCAGCGTCCGCAGTCCCGCCAGCCGCGGGGAGATCCGCGCCTCCGCCAGCCGCTCCAGCGTGGCGATCTCGTCCTCGATGGCCGCCAGCCGCTCGGGGTCGCCGCCCTTCTCGGTGACCTTCCGGTGGTCCCGGCGCAGCTCCCAGACCATCGCCCGCGCCGCCGCCACCCCGAGCCGGACGTCGTCGCTCAGGGTCTCGACACAGGCGAAGTGATCCAGCAGCGCAGGCCCCTCCGCCCAGGCCTTCAGCGTCTCCCGGGCATCGCGCAGCCCCCGGATGGTCGCCTCGCCTCGGAACAGGTGCGCGCCCTCGCCGGTGGGCTTCGCGCCATCGCGCCAGATCGCCGGCGCCAGGTCGCAGGAGCACAGCGCCGCGACCCACAGCAGCCCCGGGGACCGCGCGCCCTGCCGTGGCGGAGGGCGAGGGAGTCGGAGTTGGAGCGCCCCATCGCCGCTGCACAGCTGGTGGGGGCACTCGCGGGCTCGACGGACGTCTGCGGCCTTCGCGGCGCCCTGGTCGCCCTGCCGCATCAGCCGGCACCGGCCTGCGAGCTTGTTGGGGTCCAGGTACTCCACGCCGTCGCCGGCGAGGGCCTCCATGCCGGCGAAGACTTCCTCGTCGGTGTAGTGGGCCAGCAGTCGCGCCCAGGCCTTGACGGTGGCGCTGGCCGCGGCGGGGTCGCAGAACTGGCCGTCGCGGTTCTTGGCGAGGGCCTTCAGGGCGGACACCGCCAGCCCGTAGCGCTGGGCGGCAGTCATCAGGCGGTGGATCTTGTCGGGGTTGCGGAGGAACTTCATTTGGACACCGGAGGGCGAGAGAGCGGGGAGCCGAACGGGGGCGCCCACTCGGGATCACCGCGGGCCTCCGGCTTCGGTGGCGCTGGGGCGTAGCGGCAGTCGGAGCCGTGCTCGGTGCCCTGCTTTGCCGCGCAGCCTCGGCAGCGGGTCACGCCGCTGCTGTTCTGGTACCAGGGCGTCGTCGCAGTCGTCGTTGTCGACGCCGTGGGCGCGGCTTCGGGGGTCGGCAGGGCGCTCAGCGGGGCGTCGTCGCAGTCCTCGTCGACGTGCGCGTCGGTGTCTGCAATCAGACCTTCATCGCGAGAGAGGGAACCCAGGCCCGGCCCGGCGGCGGGCGTCGGCGGCGGCGCCTCCGGCTCGCCGGTCGCGCGCGACGTGGTTGCACTTCGCTCGCTCTCTCTCTGAGGTGTGCCTCTGTGAACCTGTGTATCTGTGAGAACCGCGCGTGTGGCGAAAAGTGGGCGAGGAGTGGGCGAAGAGTGGGCGACCGGCTCTTGTGATTTCGCGGGCTTCGGTGCCGAAAGTGGGCGAAGAGTGGGCGAAGAGTGGGCGACAAGTGGGCGAAGTTGACCTGAAGCGTGCGGATCTGCCCAAAGATGCTCAGCTTTCATCAACTTGCGGGCGTCGTAATCGGTCGGATTCTCGCCCTCGCCGTCCCAGCCCCACCGGGTCGCGAGGGTTCGGCGGCCGGGCATCCGGTGGCGTCCGCGCTGGCCCTGGGTGGCGACGTGGCGGCGGACCTGGCCGGCGTGGTAGCGCAGGTCCATGGCCGCCTCCTCGTCGGAGAGCGGGCGAGGCAGGCGGGCGACCATGCCCTCCCACCAGGCGTCTTCCAGGCGGGAGAAGCTCATTCCTCGTCGCCCTTGCTGACCAGTGGGTGGCCTTCCTGGGTGTAGTCGGTGACGTGGCCGTCGGGCCCGGTGACGGTCATGGATTCGACGCCCATGTCCTTCATGGACTTGTGGAAGTCCCGGGCGGTGTCGCTGGCGACACGATCCAGGCGCGTGTTGCCGTGGAGGCGGTTGTTGATGTCGCGGATCGACTCGCCGCGCTCGGGGGCTGCGTCGTCGAAGAGGCTGGGCTGCTCGCCCTGGATGGCGACGACGCCGCCGTCGGTGGCCATCACGTCCAGGGGCCGCAGGTCCAGGCCCGCACCCGCCAGCCGGTCTAGGAAGCGGGTGCTGCCGACGGCCTTGCGGACCTCTTGACGGCGGGCTGCCAACGCGCCCACCACCGTCTCGCCGTGATGGAGCGGGCCGACCTCGGCCAGCGTGCCCGCCATGATCTCGGCGGTGTGTCCCCGCAGGCCGGGGGTGGGGTGGGCCCCGTCGTCCAGCTCGACCGCCAGGTGGCTGGCCTCGTGGTGTAGCAGCCGGATCCGGCCCATGGGGTCGAGGAGCGCCCAGGCCACCAACGACAGGTCGATGTCCCACCAGAACGCGTCCCCGGTGAGCATGCGCTCCTTGGCGTTCAGCTTCTTCGCCTGCCCCCAGACGTTCATGCCCTGCTTCGTCTTGGGCTTCCGGTAGAAGCTCAGGCGGATCCGGGGCACGTAGTCGGCGAGGTAGGACAGCGCGGTGCTGGCCTCCACCAGCATCTCCAGCTGGTACCGGGGATGCACGAACCCCTCGACGTCGATCAGCAGGTCGGGGTTCAGCCACTCCGGGAGCGTCTTGTACTTGCTCAGCCGCTTCCATGCTGCGGCGGTCTCCACCGGCGGCGGCGCCCCCAGGTCGGCCTCGGTGCGGAGGCGTACGCCCTGGTAGAGCAGGTCTTCCAGCTGTTCGCGCTGGTCTTCGGTCAGTCCACGCATGGGATCTCCGTGTTGGTGGCCACCGCCTGCACCCACGCCGCGACGGCGCCGCGGACGTCGGCGTCGCGGTGGTCGAGCAGGGTCAGCAGGCGCTGACAGGCGTAGGGGGCGGTCTCTTGGGCGTAGGTGCCCCGGGCGTAGCAGCGCAGCGCGGCGACCAGGGCGGCGCCGTCGAAGTCCTGGGCGAGCAGGCGGATCCGCCCGGCCCAGGCGTTGTCGTTGCCGTCGAGGTAGCGCGGCACGTCGGCCGCCGTCGTCGGGGGCAGGATGGGGCAGCTCATGGGCACCCCCGGACGCCGACCAGGCGCCTCCAGGTCTGCGGCCTTGACCACGCCTTCGGGGTCCGCCAGCAGGTGAGCACACAGCGATCCGGGGACACCACCAGCACGGCGGTCATGGACACGCAGTACCAGTTCGCCTTCTCGGGCGGCTGGCGCGTCAGCCCTGCTGCGAGCGCCTGCTCGCCGTTCAGCCAGACGCCCTCGCTCAGGGCTTGCCGGATGAAGGCCCGCTGCCGCTTCCTGCCTGCGACCTCAAACCGATCAAGACATCGGTCGAGCGAGTGATCGGAGGCATGGATCCTATCTCGGGCGGTCATCGTGCAGCCCCCAGGAGCGCGAGCTGGGCGGGCGCGTCGGCCGGGGGTGCATCGTCGCCCTCGAGCACAGCCATCAGCCCGCGCTCGTCGGTGCCGACCGTCTCATCGAACCACTGCACCAACGGCTGACCCGTCCCGGTGATCCGCTGGTACTCCGCGAGCAGCGCACGGAAGGCCGCCTTGCCCTCGGCGGTGCGCGTGGACTGGTCGGCCATGGCGGCGTACAGCGCCGCGGCGTCGGCGGGCAGGTCGGCGTCGTCGTGGAAGCCGGCCTCGTCTTCGGCGTCGGCGGGTGTCTCCTCGAGCACGGGCAGCTCGGGCACCAGGTCGACGGTGACCACCACTCGGGGCTCGCCGTCGCGCTCGGCGAAGACGCTGCGCGCGACCAGCTCGACCACCTGAATGTCGTTGGCGATGACCCCGGACTTCTCCAGGGCGTCGCACACTGCCTTCGCGACGTTGTCCGCGTCGGGCTTGTGCGGCCTCCAGATGAGACCCTCGGGGTCCTTCCGTCGGCGCAGGCGCTGGGGCCGGGCCTTGACGGCGAGGACTTCGACGCGGACGGGGTCGGTGATCGTCTCGCCGTCGTAGGCGTCCGCGAGCTCGCCGGCGGCGCGGGCCTCCCAGTCGCGTGTCGTCTTCGGGGTGACGATGCGGACGCCGGGCCCTTGACGGACAGCGCGGCCTCGGCCCTTGCCCACCGGGGCGCCGTCGATGACGCAGCGGAGGATCACAGCAGCACCAGCGGGGCAGGGGCACCAGCGGCCCGGAGGGTGGTGATCAGGCCCAGGGTGCGGAGTCGAGCGGCAAGGGTCGCCGCTTCGTCCGGGGGCAGGTGGATCGGTCCGGCCCGGCAGCCGGCGACGCTCCAGATCGGCGAGGTGGGGCGACGGGCCCAGACGGTGACGAGCAGGGTCACGCCTGCCCCCAGGTCGGCAGCCAGAACAGCCAGAAGACGGGGACCTCCAGGAGGAGCGCGGACCACACCGCCGGGGGCAGGTCAGCGGGCAGCGTCAGCGGGCGCAGGAAGCGCTGCGCCCAGGGCGGAGGGACGGCGATCATGCGCGCTCCCGATTTATTGTGAGCGGCGATGCAATGGATCGAATGGGTAGTGCGTACCCAGCACAGTCACGATGGAGAGACTGTGCTACCCCAGGGCTTACCGATCGCGCGAGAGCACATCCGAGGGCAGGACGCCCTCTTGCAGGGCCTCGTCGCTCAGCTTCACCATCGCGCCGAGGTCGGCGCGGACGTTGATGGTGTGCGCCGCGTGCTTGGCCTGGAGCAGGCGGCGCAGGTCGGCGGGGTGCTGGTCCAGCAGTTCGAGGAGTGTACAGCCGCGCTCCTCGGCGATGTCGAGCAGGAGGTAGATCACGGGAGGCTCCAGGGGTGGGGGGGGTCATCAGCTCGCCGCCTTCGAGGTCAACTCCTCCAACAGGGCGATCGCCTTGTCGATCTCGCAGTCGGGCACCGATGCGGCGAACTGCTGGAGGCGGCGGCGCGCGTTTGCGGTGGGTGTGGCCCGCGCGCAGGCGGCGGCGAGCCTGGGCAGGTCCAGGTACTCCACGCCGCTGCGGGCCAGACGCTCCAGCCCGTCGCGCAGCTCAGTATCGGTGTAGGGCGCGAGTACTCGCGCCCATGCCTTGGCAGTGACGCTGGTGGCGGCGGAATCGTGATATTCCCCTCCCCGATCTACTTCAAAGACGCGCAGGGCAGATGGGATCAACCCGTAGATCTCGGCGGCCTTCAGAAGGTTGTGGATGTCGTGGGCGTTACGCTGAATCATGAGATCTCTCAGGGTGAGGTAGGCTCGACAGCCAATGAGGTGGCTGATGGAATCGCAAGACGAGTGGGAGCTGACCGACACGGAGACGGCGCTGATCTGCGCCCTGATGCCTGCCCGTGCGCAGGCCGCCCCCGAGATGGAGGCGGCCGAAGTGTTCCGCAGGGTCGTTGCGGAAGTTCTCGACTTGGCGCTTGGGTTGCGAAGCGGGGGGCTGTGGGTTCACAGCCCTGGCAGCCAGCCAACCACCGTGCAGATCAGAGGTGGGAAACTGGTGGTCAGCTTCAAGAGCGAGGAGTAGCATCAGCTCGCCGCCTTCGAGGTCGGCTGGCTGGCGAGCAGCTCGGCGACCTCCAGCAGCTTCTCCAGACGTGCGCCGCCGATCTGGTCAACCAGCAGGTGGAGGCGCTGGCGCTGCTGGGCCTCGCTGCCATGCAGCCGCCGCAGTCGGGCGATCTCCTTCAGCAGCTCAGGCGCTGGCGTGAACCACTCCCGGCCGTGCGGAGGCTGGCGGAGCGGCAGGCGGTGGGCGGCGTAGCGTTGGTGGTAGCTCCGCTCGCGGAAGTACGAGCCGTCCACCACCGCGAGCACCTCCAGTCGCAGGCCGGGGTCGCTGAGGTTCTGCCGTTCTTGGAGCTGGGCGAGGCGAGCGTGGGGGTTGATCGACGTGCCGATCTTGATGGGGCCCACGAAGACACCGCAGGCATTGCGGGCGCGGACGAAGTAGACGCAGGCGCCCGGCGCCTTGGTGCTGACACGGCCCATGAGCTACACCGCCGCCTGCTGGTCTACCGCTCGAGCGGCCTTCATGGCCTCGGCGATGGCGGGCAGCTGCCGCAGCGTTTCCTCCCCGATCTCCAGTGCAGCGATCAGGCTCGGCCAGCGGTGCTCTGGGGGGACCCGCTTGCCTCTGATGTAGAGCGAGATCATCGACTGCGAGACGCCCACGGCCCCCGCGAGGTCGTCTTGGCTCATCTCAAGGGCTTCAAGTCGATCCGCTATCAGTCGATGCCATTCCATCAGGTGCTCCGTATGACTATTAGCAATGTATACGCATGACAGAATTCGTACCACTAAAAGTCGTAAGCGTCCCGGCCTACTCTGTGGGCATGAGATTCACGAGTCTGGCTCTGCGCCTAAAGAAACGACGCGACGACCTACGCCTCAAGCAAGAGGTCGTGGCGGGCGCTGTGGGCGTCTCACAGTCACAGGTCAGCCTGCTCGAGAAGGGCAAGCGCGAGACCAGTCTGGAGAACCTAGACGCGTGGGCGGGCGTGCTGGGCTACGCGCTGGTTGTTGACCTGGTGCCGGCAGGCACAAAGCGCCGCGACCTCGCGCAACTGCTCGCCGATCTTGACGATGGCGATACCGAGCTGGCTGCTCGGTTCGTGGCTCTGCTGCCCCGCCTCACCCGCAAGGACCGCAAGCTCTGGCTGTCAGACCTTCAGGTGTTGGAAGAGGAGTACGGCGAGAGCGAGCCCACCGCGGCAACCGCGGACGCCGAAGCCGTCTGAGCCTCCAGGCGGTCCAGCAGCAGCTCCACGGAGCGCACATCCTCGTCTGATAGTCGAGTCAGCCTGCGGCGCACCTGCGCCAGCTTGAGGCTGGGGTCGCGCCGTCGTGCTCGCACCCTTTGGAGGTCGATCAGTTCCCCTGCCATCCCATGCCTCAAAAAAAGTATGACTAATTGTTGTAAACGCTGAGCCGATGGGGTACCTATATGACAGAAAGTCGTATGGAGTACCTGATGATCAACGCCGCAGACGTTACATGCACTGAACATAAGCCCAGTACGACAGCCGAGTCAAGCCGGCTTCCTGCTGACGCCTGCTGTCAGCAGCCCCTGCAGGGCATCAGCACCGAAGGCTGGTCCGCCCTCGGCCTCGCCTGGGCCGACTCGCCCAACCACTGCGGCGCCTGCGGCTTCGACGACTGCGCCTGCGACAACGAGCCCCCCTGCGGCGGCTGCGGCCGCGCCGCCTGGGATCACCCGGACGGTCACTGTCACAACAGCAACGCGGGCTACACCCCCGAGCCCGGCGCCCGCCCCACCGAGGACGAGGACCGCGAGGGCAGCAGCCCTGCCGAACTCGACGCCGAGCTGGCCGCGATCGTCGCCACCAACGACGCCCGCATCGCCGCGCTGCCCTTCGACCTGCGCCTCCACGCCGAGCGCCTCGCCGGCGCCATGCGCGCCTACCCGTCGCTCGCCGAGGGGTTCCAGGACGCCCTCACGCTGGTCTTCCTGGCCGCGCAGTGGCGCGACCGGGTCACCGCCCTGTGGGCCGAGCTGAACCCCGCCGGGGCCGCCAACCACACCACGGGCCTCGCCCGTCGCCGCACCTGGGCCAAGACCGATGCCAGCCGCATCGAGATCGAGCAGCGGTACAGCCGCTACCTCTGGCGCTGGGCCCAGCGCAACGCCCGCTTCTTGTTCGTGGACCACGTCGGCCAGCCCCTCCACCCGACGCTCGTGGCGCTCATCCGACCCACCGCCCCCGGCAACTACAGCCGCTCGCAGGGTGCCCGGGAGGCTCGCCGCACCTCCACGGCCGCCCGCCGGATGGCATCGTGAGGGGGCTCCGGTGGGTCACCGACGGCCCCGCGTGGCTGCTCTACGTGCACGCACAGTGGACGGCTATCGCCCGCATCGAGGTGCGCGGCGGCCGCTACCACTGGTACCTGACCGACGGCCCCACTCGGGGTGTCGCCGCTGACCTGGACACCGCCCAGGCGGCCGCCCAGGACGCAGCGCTGGAGGTGTGGGGATGACCGCGCCCTCCCTCGGCCGTCTCGCCGGCCCCGTGTCGCTGCTGCTCAGCGTCGGCCCCTACCTCGTCGTCGCCTTGGGCTTCGGCGGCCTCGGCCTGGTGCTGGGGCTGGCCGCTGCCGAGGCGGCGACCTGGGGGCCGCTGTGAACCCACGTGTCCCCGAGCCCGCCCCGGCCGAGATGCTGCTGCTGTGCTTCGTCCTGGCCGCGCTGTTCATCGGCGTCGTCCGGGGCTGCGGGCCGCACACCCCGCCCGACACCTCCTATCTGCGGAGTCCCTGATGCGACACAAGCTGATGCTCATCGCCATCTGCGCGGCCTGCGCCCTGGCTGTCCTCGTCGGCTGCGGTGAGCGCGAGCTGCGCGGTGACCCCTGGGACCCGCTGGGCCTTCACCTCCGCTGATTCTTTTCATCCACAACCACAACGCCGCGACTGTGCGGCACGGAGCAAACATGCGACTCGTCATGATCACTACCAGCTACAAGGGCATCTTCGTCGGTCACATCACCGAGGACGCTGGGCAGGAGCCCACCGATAAGATCGTCATCACCGACGTGCGCAACGTCATCAATTTCAGGAGCGGCCAGGGCTTTCTCGGCATCGCCGCCAACGGCCCCGAGGGCTGCAAGGTGGGCCCTGCCTGTGGGCGGGCCACGGTGATGGGCCCCATCACCGGGGTGTGGGATCTGAGCGAGACCGCAGCCGCCGAGTGGGCGCAGCTGTGATGCTCCCGCTGACGGCTATCACTGTGGGCGATCTGGTCGCCGCAGGGGCATGTCACGACGGGGCCTGGGGCGCATGGGCGCGCTGGGCGGACGGCCGGGTCGCCGTGCCGGTGTCTGAGGCGCTGGCGATGGACCTTGGCGGCGACGAGATGGCGTGGCTGCGCGCTACTGTCAGGCTCGACGGCGACGGCTACGGCTACGGCTACGGCGACGGCGACGGCGACGGCTACGGCATCAGCATCGGCTACGGCATCAGCATCGGCTACGGCTACGGCATCGGCAACGGCTACGGCTACGGCTACGGCTACGGCGACGGCACCGGCGACGGCACCGGCGACGGCTACGGCGACGGCGACGGCTACGGCGACGGCGACGGCACCGGCGACGGCTACGGCATCAGCATCGGCTACGGCATCAGCATCGGCAACGGCTACGGCTACGGCTACGGCTACGGCTACGGCGACGGCGACTACGGCGACTACGGCGACGGCGACGGCACCGGCGACGGCGACGGCACCGGCGACGGCAACGGCTTCTAACCTCCGCCGGCCCTGGCGTGGATGTTCGCACTCCTCACGCTCTTAGAGGCTCCCACCAGGGCCGGCACCCTTTCACTACACACAGACGAGAGAGAGAGTCATGGCCGTCACACAGACCGACACCGCTGGCGTGCTCAACATGCACGGCAAAGAGTACATGACCGTGCCGCTGCGGATCACCCTGTTCCGCCAGCAGCACCCCACGAAGGATGGCTGGGGCATCTCCCACGAACTGCTCGCCGTCGAGCCGGGGCTGATTCGCATGCGGGCCACCATCACCGACCCCCAGGGGCGCGTGGTCGCTACCGGCCACGCCCAGCTCGCCGGCGGCAAGGCCAACCAGGACAAGGCGCTGGAGAAGGTCGAGACGACCGCCACCGGGCGTGCCCTGGCCGCCGCAGGCTTCATCGGTGACAGCTACGCCAGCGCCGAGGAGCTGGCCGACTGGCTCTCCGGGCGGGAGACGGACCACCGCGTCGCCGCGAAGAAGCGGGAGCCCGGCCTCACCGCCGAAGCCGCCTACGAGGCGCTGTTCGAGTCGAGCAGCCTCACGATGGATGAGCTGGACCAGTTCGCCGAGGATGCCAAGGAGCAGCCCCTGAGCGCGCTCACGGACCAGGGGCGCCACCGGGCGGTCGAGTACCTGAGCAGCAGCGCCGGCCGCGAGCGGCTCCTGCGCTGGCGCACCTGGCGCACGGAACAGAACCGCGCCGCCGACGAGGCCGGGCAGGAGGACGCCCCCACGCCCGACGGGGACTACGGCCCCGATGCCTTCTACGAGGAGATCGCCGAGGCGCTCCAGCTGGAGAGCGCGACGCCGCTCAAGGCGTGGCTGGTCACGCTGGGGCGCAATCTCGACGCCAGCGACAGCGACGACGCCCGGCGCAAGGCTCGGGCGTGGATCCTCGATGGCGACGCGGTGGGCCGCGAGCGGTTCACGGTCTGGTACGACGCCCAGCGCGCCGAGACGGAAGAGGCGCTGTTCTGATGCGCGCTCGTATCCCCCGCGCCTTCCTCGAGGACGAGGCCGCCGCGTACCAGCGCCGCCGCAAGGCCGAGACGCCCGCACAGAAGGCCACCCGCCACCGCGCCCAGGACCCCGTCTGGAGCGTCCGCAGCGCCAAGGCCGACGAGCACTACGCCGCGACCCGTCGGGGCTTCATGAGCCACCTCGGGCAGCTGGTACCGGACTACAGCATCGTCTGTGCGTGGTGCCTGTGCCGCGGGCTGCCGTCGCCGTCGGCTTGGAGCTGGGAGAAGCGCCTCGTCTTCCTGGAGCGTCTCGCCGAGGGCGCCGTCCCCGAGATCCACGACCCCACCACCGACACCCGCCGGGGCGATCGCAGCCCCGCGCAGTTCCGCGCCGACTGGCTGGCGGCCTGTCCGTCCTCGAGGAGAAGCGCAGCGTGACCACCTACGACCACGCCCTGAGCCCTGCCGAGCGCGCCCGGCGCAGCCTGCGCCTCAAGGTCCAGCAGCGCCTTGCCGGGCTGCGATGGAACCGCGACGTCGACGCCGGCCGCTGTCACCTCTACGACCCGAACGCCCGCGCGTACCGGGGCCAGTGTCCGCGCAAGGCGTCGAAGACCGGCAAGAACGCAGGCGTCTGCCGCAGCCACCAGTCCCTGCTCGCCCGGGAGGGCGTCGACATCCTGGACCTGCGCGTGCTGCCGAGGGCGCCGCGATGACCGCTCACCGCCTGACCTTCGACGCCGCGAAGGCCGTCGCCGGCGAGCTCGCCGAGGCCGAGGCCCGGGGTGACACCGACGCCGCGCTGGCGGCCCGCTGGCGGCTGGCGCTGGCGGTGGCCGACTACGCCCGGAAGAGGGCGTGGCGGGTTTCCCGTGGTGACAACGACCAGGCCGACGATCTGACCCAGCACGCGCTCGCCCATCTGGTGGAGCGGGCCCACACATGGGACCCCGAGCGCGCAGGATTGATGACCTGGGCAAGCTGGCACCTGAAGGGCGCGATCGGCCGCGCCCCCGAGAACCGCGGCGATGCGGTGGACACCCCGCAAGGTCACGCCCACCTCCACCACGTCACCCGTCGCGTGCTCGCCGAGGGCGGCACCCTGGACGACGCCGCCGAGGCCACCGGCCACAGCGCCGAGGGGTTGCAGGCCATCCTGAACGCCCGTAGCACCGCCGTCCGCTTGGACAAGCCCCTCTACGACGGCACCGACACCACCGGCCGCGACCTGCTGCCCGCCGGCGCCCGGCCGCTCGACGAGCTGCTGGACGACACCCGTCAGCGCGCCCGGGTCCGCGCCTTGATCGAACGCCTGCCTGAGAGAGAGCGTGCCGTGCTCGAGGGCCGCCTCCAAGGGCTCTCGCTCGCCGCGATCGCCGCGCCGCTGTCGCTGTCCCGGGAGCGCGTCCGCCAGCTGGAGCAGCAGGCCATCCAGCGGATCACCGGGTGGCTGACAGACGCACCCCCGCCGGCGCCGGTCTCCTGGAACGGTCGCGCACTCACGAAGACCCGGCAGCGTTGGGACGCCCCCGCCGGCCGCTGTCCTGTCCTCTACGGCGACGGCACCGCCTGTCATCGCCCTGCCGCTGATCGCGGTGCCTGCGAGGGCCACGCCCGGACCCTGCGCCGCCTGCGCCTCACCGTCACCGACCTCCCCCTCATCGCCCTGGAGCCCAACATGGACAACCGCACCCCCGCCGAGCAGGCCGTCGACGCCAGCGCCGCCGACTACCACGTTGACGGCGACCCCGCCGACCACGACGGACGCCTGGTGATCACCTTTCGCGCAGGCAGCACAAAGCGTCGCCGGGGCGCGCTCATCCGTCCGCCGCGGAGCGCCTGGCGAGAGGACCAGTGCATCCTGAAGGACTGCCCTCGGGAGCGTCGAGGGAGCGGGCTCTGCAAGGCCCATGAGAACAGCGCCCGGAAGTACGAGGTGATCGATCTGGTGGGCATCGGCAAGCGTCGGAAGCGTCGCGCCAAGCCGAGGTTGGCGAAAGCGCCAACCCCCGACACTGCCGCCCTGGAGGCGCGCATTGCTGAGCTGGAAGCGGAACGGAACCAGCTGTGGCACGAGGTCGCTGCTGGGGCCGGGCTGGAGACCGAGCCGACCCCGCCCGACTGGCACACGGTGATCGATACCGTCCGCGAGCGCACCGCCGACCTCGCCGGCATCAGTCAGCTGCTCGACAGCCTGGACGACCCCAGCGCCAGCCCGCCCAGCCGCGCCGCCGGGCAGACCACCGCCGCCGCGATGGACATGCTGGAAAATCTCCAGCTCCGCAGCCAGGAGCACAGGCGGGCAGCGGTGGACACCCACACCAAGGCTCTGGCGCGCGTCCTCGGCATCGAGGGCGAGGAGACCTGGGGCGGCCTGCTGGCCGAGGTGCGGGACCTCCTGGCCCTGCGCGACGCGGGCGACCCGGTGCTCCAGCTGCCGCAGCAGGACCGCCGCGGACTGCTGCTGGCGGCGGTGGCCGGCATCGGCTGGCCGGACGCCCGAGGGCACGCCCTGGAGCTGCTCGACGGTCGGCTGGAGCAGGTCCAGGCCGCCGCCGTCGCCGAGCTGGGCGCGGACCTGTGGACTGAGCGGAGGGCGGCGAAGTGATCACCGACTGCGACGGCAACGACTGCGCGGGCTGCATGTACGAGTACACCGTGTTGGCGTGCGGAGAGCCCCCGGACTTCTACGGTCGTGTCCCTGAGCACGAGCCGGGCTGCGAGCGGTTCGATGCGCTGGCGTCTGTGCTGCGCCAACACGCGCCGGTGGGCGATGACTGCGACGACAGGGCTGACGACCCCTTCGCGCCTGGCGGCTGGATGTGGGGGCTGGACCTGCCCACAGACTGCGACGACGGCCACGACGTCATCGATCTCGGCTACGGCGGCCCTGTCCGCATCCAGCACGACAACGACTGCGACGACGACGACCTCGGCGTCCACGGTGACGGCTACCACCGCGCCCACGACAACAACCCCGTCGACCACACCGGAGAGCTCGACAGTGGCTACCCGCCGACCTGGAGCGAGGGTCCGGCCTGGAAGGTCGACGGCGACTGCGACGACACCGGCGACTTTGAGCACCCCCTGACCAGCGCTTCGGCGCCCTTCTGAGAGAGGACCATGGACAACGAACGGCTGACACAGATCCGCGACCGCCTCATGGCGCGCACGACGCAGGGCCCGGCGGACCCGGCCACGGTCGACGCCTGCGCCCTCTTCGACGAGGTGGTGCGCCTCCGGGCCTTCCGCGAGGAGGTGCACGATATGTCCGGCGCCGGCCTCGATGACGACGCGGCGGTCCTGGCCCTCGTCCAGAACGACATCAACGGGTACGCCGTCTGCGAGATGGAGCACCAGGGGCCGCACGGCTGGAGGCCCGTGGAGGGCGAGAGCGCGCCCACCGAGGGTGACGCCGTGATCGTCTGGGCTGTCTCGCCTGGGACGAAGGGGTGCGTCTCGATGCAGACGTGGAACTCCGCGGTCCACCGGATGAGCAAGGAAATCGGCATCACCTACACCCACTGGATGCCGCTCCCCAGCGGTCCCGAGGAGGGCTGAGACGATGACCATCACCCTGAAGTGCCTCTCCCTGCGCCAGCCCTACGCGTCCCTCGTCGTGGCTGGCGTCAAGACCATCGAGACCCGGACATCTGGTGTCCTCTCAAAGCACCGCGGTCCGCTGCTGATCGCCGCGAGTCAGGGTAAGGGGGCGGCGCTGGATGAGTGGGGTCGTGACCGCTACGACTGGCAGCAGCCCGATGGGTGGGAGCGATACCCCCGTGGGGTGGTGCTGGGCGTGGTGTACGTCCAGGCGGTCGGCAAGCCGGTTGTGCCCATGAACGAATACCCCTACTGGCAGGACACGCTCACGGCGCTGACTCTGGCCATGTTCTGCGGGGAGACCGCGATCGCCATGTTGCAGCGTGAGGCCTGCTTTGGTGATCCCGTTGGGCGGTGGCTGGCCTTCCTGAGCTGCGCGGCGTGGCTGGCCGAGCCGGTGCCGGTGAAGGGACGCCTGGGACTGTACCCGGTGACGCTGGACGCTGACCTGCTGCCCGAGTGGGCACGACCTGAGGAGGGCTGAACCATGACCGTCGCCGTCAAGCTCCTCGACGACGAAGCCGTCGCCACGCTGCTGGGCGTCGGCGAGACGAAGCTCCGCGAGCTCATCCATGACACCCCCGACAAGGCCGCCCGGCCGTGGGTCGACCTGGGCGAGAAGCGCCCCATGAGGCGGTGGTACCCTGCCCTGCCCCAGCTGTGGGCGTGGCTCCAGGAGGTTGAAGAATGGCGTGGATCGAGAAGAAGAAGCGGGGATACCGCGTCTGCTGGCGACAGGATGGGGGGCGACAGCAACGTCACGCACCTGACCTCCGAACCGCGGAGCGGCTCAAGGTCAAAATCGAAGAAGCGGTCGCCGTCCAAGGGCGGTGGGCGCCGCCTGTCGCTCGCCCAACGTGCCCAGGGCTCGCAGACGCCGGAGACCGGTTCCTGACGACGCGGGCCGCGACGCTGGCGCCGGCCACGATCGATCACTACGAGTTGGCCCTCGTCGCCTTCCTCCGCTTCCGTGCGGGCTGGCCCAAGCCGTCGGGGCCACGCGGCGGCGCCACCCGAGGGAAGCGCACGCCCCCTGCCCCGCTGGGGCCCGACCCGTCCACGGTGCCGCTGAGCGACCTGAATGAGGAGAACATCTTCGCCTGTGTGTCGTGGCTCCAGGCCTGTGGGCTCGCTCGCTCCACCGCCCTGGGGCGCGCTCGGAACCTGTTGCTGGCGTGGCGCTGGATGTACCGACAGCCCGACCTGCAGCGCTGGCTGTCCATGCCGCCCGACAAGCTGGAGCTGCGCGCGGAGCCGCCGCGGATGATCACCGCGGCGAGCTGGGCGCAGGCCGACGCCTGCGTCGAGCACATGCCGCGGAAGGACTGGGCCTGGCGGCTGGCGACCATCCTCCGCTTCACCGGCCTGCGGCTGCAGGAGGCCATCCTTTTGGAGTGGACCGACCTGGACCTCGACGCGTGCACGATGACGATCCGCGCCGAGACCACGAAGGCCCGCCGCGGCGAGCGGCGCATCCCCATCTCCGAGCACTTCGCCGGCGAGCTCGCGGGCTGGCCGACGCGCGCCAGGTCACGCTGGCTGCTGGATCCACCCGCTGGCGTCCGCGCCGGCGACCAGCTCGGCCGGCACTACCGGGCGACCAGCGCCCACGTTCTCCGCCAGGGCTGGCGCGCGTCCGAGGTGCCCGAGAAGTACTGGAAGGGGCAGCCCGCGAAGGCGTTCCGGCGATGCTTCCAGACGGAGCTGCTCACCGCCGGCGCCAGCTGGGAGGGCGTGCGCTGGCTGGTGGGGCACCGCCCCGAGGGTGTGGCCTCGAAGCACTACGTGCAGCTCGAGCGGGCCTTGTGGGAACCCATGGCCGCGGCAGTGGTGCTGATCCCCCCACGCGACGCCCGAACTGTCCTTCAGCTGCAGCAAAGCCCCACATGTGCCCCATGAACTAAACAACAGACCTGTAACTACCTACAATAGAATAGGCTTCTCCATCTAAACTACAGTACATCTACACTGTAATTTAGCGTGGATAGCTCTGTGATCGCGCTGTAGACGTACTGGTTCAGCGCACCCAGCCGCGCTGAACCGTACTGAGCCGCGTTGGACTGCCCCACCCGTGCCCCATCGGGGGCAGTCGCCGTGCCGAGCGATGCGGGGTAGATCGTGGAGATGACGCTCGCCCAGCTCCAACGCCACCTCGTCGACCTCGTCCCCGGGGATGTGGACGTCATCGCCCGGCCCGACCACCTGGTGCTCGAAGGGCCCCGACATCGGGTGATCGCTCACGCCAGCGTCAGGGTGCCCACGCTCGCCGGTGGAGAGCGTCAGGCGGGCTGGTGCCTGACCTGGGACAAGGGACGCTCGGGCGTGTGGGGTGATGCCGTGGACACGCTGGCGGCGGGGCTGGCTGTGGCGCTGGGGTAGGCGCCGAAGCGATGACGCCTGGGGAGATGGGCCAGGCTCGCGCTGTTCCAGCTTTCCCCCCCGAAGCAGCGCGAGCCCGACATGCTCTCTACGGATGGGGTGGCACCGACCTGAGGCGCATATCCTCGCGGCTCTTGGGTATGGTTCAGGCGATCGAGGAGAGCGCCATGGTGCCAGAAAACGTCCCCCTACAAGCGGCTTGCCATTGTATGACCGGGCCTCTTGTTGGGGCTATCAGAGAGGCTCAGCGCCCAGGTAAGATGGACTTGGATGCCTGCGTTGTGGTAGGGAGGAGTCTCAATGTCTGGGCGCATACCCATCAAGTTCAAGCTCGACGCTGAGGGGCTCAGCACCGACACCTTCGGTTGGCCACAGCTCCGTGAGTTTGTCGACGTTCTTACAGAATCGATAGAGTCCATGGAGGGCGGTCCACTGGTCAAGGACGTGCTCCCCATCGCCGTCAAATCGGGCAGTGTCGAACTGAGAACGCTGGTGCCCCCGGAGTCGCGGGCTGCCCTCTACCGATTCCGGCGCGGCCCTACACGCTCGTGGCTTCGCAGGGAGCGCACTGGCGTCCAGCCGATCTACGATTACCTCGGCAAGCGAAGTGCCACATTGGCGATCGGTCAGCGTGCAGTAAAGCCCGTCGTCGTCCCGGAGCCCAACAAGGCGGCCTGGGAGATCGTGGAGCGAGGACTCCTTGTTGGGAAGGTTCGTCTTGTCGGGGGTGAGAAGCCGCGCGTGCACATCAAACCAACGGGCGCAAGGTCAATCAAGTGCGAGGCTACCCAGGCGGTTGCGGGAAAGCTTGCAACTTGTCTCTACAAGACCGTCGAGCTTCCCGTGCGGCGCTTTATTGATGTGCGTACAGGGGCGGTGTTTCGGTGTCAGATCTTGGGCGAAGGGCGAGAGCTGCCACATCGTTCGATCCAAGAAATTCAGGCGGAACTGGCCAGGCTGATGGAGCCTGTTCCGGACGATTTCCTCGAGGATGACCTCATGCAGGAGAGATGGGGGTGAATCTGATAGCGCTGGACACATCGGTGTTGCTGTTGATGCTGAATCCGGCTCCGAAGAGGGAGCCCGATAAGTCTCGATACCCAGATGTTCAGGCGTTCATGGCGTTGGGCGGCAAGTCACTGATCTTCGGGCTCCCGGCACCGGCTTTGGCTGAAGCACTGGTCAGGCAGCCCCGGCGCCAAGAGATGGCCAGCACACTGGGGCCTCCAGCGTTTGAGTATCTGGAGTTCAATAGAGGGGCTGCAGTCACCTCGGCAGGGTTCATCAACAAAAGCATCGCCCGCCGCAAGGGCGCAAAATCGTGCCCACGCTGTGGCGGGCCGACCTGCCGGGTGTGTTTGAAGATCGATGCGCTGATTGCTGCCTGCGCCGCTGAGCACAAAGGAGTGGCGGCATTTTGTACTTACAACGTCGCTGAATTTAGGCGGATGTTCGCAGACGCGGGGGTGGCTATGGCGGTTGTGGAGCCCGACCACTACCTGCCCGCCAAGGCGCTGCTTGTGACTCATCCGCCCCCCAAGCCGTCAAAGAAAAGGAAGGGCTCCAAGGTGATGAGTCCACCGAAGACGCCATAGCATCGCCCTGTTCGCCGCCGCCCCAGCCCTACCCAGCCTGAGCAAGCCACGCCTGGAGCACCTCGGCGACGGCCTGAGCGGTCGCGCCCATCCCCGCAGCGACGGTGCCGATCACCGCGCCGCGCTCCTTGCCCGTCAGTGTCGTCCACCAGCTCGCCGTCTCCACCGCTGACTGACCGGCGATTGATGTCTGCAGCTCCTGGACCTCGCGCCACAGCGCCGCACGCTCGCCCTGGTAGCGCGCGTCAATGAGCTGTCGGAGCTCTGCCCCCAGCGGTAGCGCTGCGGGCCCGTGGGCGCTCTTGAGGTACGCCCGCGCCGCGCCCAGCTCCACAGCAGCGAGGGCGTCATGGGTAGACATCGCACCGCTCACCAGCAGCACGGGGGCGCCGCCAGCGAGGGAGACGATCTGCGTGAGGCAGGCGGCGCTGTCCAGGCCGTCGAGCAGGTTGCGGTCCAGCAGCACGGCGTCGTAGCGGCGGCCCCGGAGGGCCTCGATCGCCTCGGTGGTGTCGCGCGCATCATCCACGGTGTCACCGCTGGCGACCAGCAGCTGCCGCAGGTGGAGCCGGTCGGCGGGGTCGTCGTCTACCAGCAAGACGTGCAGAGTGCGCTCAGGCATCCAGCTGCTCACGGAGAGAGCGGAGCTCGGCGGCGATGCGGCGCTCGTCGATGGTCGGCTCGTCGTCGGCGACAGCGACGACCCCTGGCGGCTGGGGCACGAGCGGGCGGGGCGGGCCCAGCAGGAGGGTCAGCATCAGCAGGGCCGCCCCGATTGGCAGCACGGCCAGCTCGGCGGCGACGCCCACCACGATCAGCGAGGCGCCGGCGAGGGCGGGGCCCCAGCGCCGGGTGGCGTCCGCGAGCGCGGGCCAGGGCAGCGGGAGTCTCATCAGAGCTCCTCGGCGAGCGAGGCCAGGGTGAGCCACGTCAGCCCGGCGCCGACGATGAGTCCAGCGCCGACGGCGACGGTGAGGAAGAGGCTGGCCTCGATGGTGTGGAGGAGCAGGCGTCTCACCGGGGCCTCCAGCTCGGCGGCGGTGGACTGTAGGGCGCTTGGCGCGCGTTGGCCCGAGTGGCGTGCTCGGCGGCGTTGCCAGCAGCGAACACCGCCAGGGCCGCGGAGACGATGGCGCCGTAGCTCGTCATCACCGCGCCGGCGTCGGCGTCGCCGAGGGTCACCAGCACGATCGAGACGACCGCCGAGGACACCAGCGCCACACAGGCGACGACGACCTTGCGCTGGCTGGCCCTGACGGGGACGGCCCTGAGCTGGCCCACCTCGTCACGCAGATCGGTGACGACCCCCCGCAGCGCCTCCCACTCCAGGGCGTCGACGAGGACCTGCTCCTCAGTCACGCCGTCGGGGCCGAAGCGGTCACCGGCAGAGGGGCCGCTCACGCCGCGCCCCGCTGTCCGTGGAGGAGGTCCTCGACGCGCAGCACACTCTCGGGGTCAAAGGCCTCCCCACCGCGTCGGGTCTCCGCGTGGAGGTGCACGCCGTAGCTGTGCCCGGTGTTGCCGAAGCGTCCCAGCGGTTGCCCCTCCTGGACCCGCCCGTCGCCCACGTAGACCTCGGAGAGATGGCCGGCGAAGAACTCCAGCCCGCCCGGCTCCCTGAGCAGCATCCAGAAGCCATAGCCGCCGCCCCAGGGGTCCCCGGCGTTGGACGCCACCACCTCACCAGCACAGGGCGCCAGGAACAGCGGGGGCTCGGTCTCCCAGCCCGCGCCGGCCAGGTCGATGCCGCCGTGGTCCTGCGGTGGGGTGCCCCGGGGGCCGAAGCCGCTGGTGACCTGCCAGCCCGGGGGCAGACGCAGCACGAAGGGAGCGCGAGCGGCGCCCCAGCTCGCCGCGGCCCAGGTCTCGGGAATGCTGCCCTCGAGCACGGCCCAGGTGTCCGGGCCCACGACGCCGTCCGGGGTCACCCCCAGGCGCCGCTGGTAGGCCTGGACGGCAGCGCGGGTGCCGGGACCGAAGAGGCCGTCGGGCTTCAGGCCGAGGAGGCGCTGGAGCTGCTGGACAGGGGCGCCGCGGGCGCCGTAGGCGAGGACCGGCCTCATGACGGGTCCTCCAGGAGTACGGCCTCACCGATCTCCGGTCCAGGGTCGCTCTCGTAGGCGCCGGTGCCGTCGTGGAGGGTGATGACCCCATCCTCGACGCACACCAGCGCGCCCTCGGGGATGGTGACGCCGAGCTCGGCCAGGCGGGCGACGGCGGCGGCGAGGGGGGGATAGTCAGCAGGGCCGAAGATCACAGCGCCTCCAAGACGTAGCAGTCGGTGACGGTGACGGTGCATTCCGTTGCGCCCGACGGGATGATGTCGATCCGGGCGAAGCGGCCAGCCGACCACGGGTCGGCCTCCACGGTGTCAACAGCGGCCTCCCCGGTGTTCATCGAACGATGAAACGTGCCGTCTTCGGGGTCCTCGGCGAGCCCCGTCGCCACGTCCGCGTAGAGCTTCGCGTGCCAGTCGCGGACGTTCAGCTCCAGCCTGTAGGTCTGCCCGTCCAGCGAGGACAGCACAGCGCCGTCGCCCTGATTCCAGCCGCCTGTATACAGCTGGTAGCGCAGCTTTCTGTCAGTGCCGCCCGTCCACTTGACGCCGCCCATGATCGCGACCGTGTAGGTGGCGGTTGCGGAGTCCACGAGCATCGGCATCACCCGATCGCCGACCTGTCCGCCGACGATCGTGAACACCCAGACGAGGCGTAGTTCCCGCTTGGGGTTGACCGGCACGGTGAGCGCGTCCAGGTCGAAGGCCAGCCGCACAGCCGTGCCGCTCGCGCTGGCGACCGCGACGAGTCCCACGCCGTTGGTGATGTCGATCGAATCGAACACCGCGCTGTCGGTGACGACCAGATCAGCGTCCGCGCCGATGTCGTGGGTCGCGTCAGACAGGATGTCCTTGTTGGGCAGGCCGGTGAAGTCGACGTGCAGCTTCTGCCGCCAGATGTGAGCAGCGCCGATCAGGTAGTCAGCGGCGTCACCACCGAGGGCGGCGGCGAGAGCGGTAGCGGCGTCACCACCACCCGCGGGGAGCGAGCCGATCCCGTCACCGCGCATCGTGGGTGCGCGCAGCATCACGCCCTCCCGGGGCTGCGGTGGCGCTCGTACCAGCCCGCGGTCAAGGTGCCGGTGACGACCTCGATCTGGACGTGGGTGCCGCGGGCCGCTTGGTCGAGAACCTCGCCGTCGCTGCTGCTGGTGGTGGTGCCGGCGAGCCAAGTGGTGCCGCTGTCGTAGCTCGTCCAGAACTTCACGGTGGTGACGCCGTCGAGGGCCCAGTGGACGATCTCGTCAGCGTTGGCGACGGCGACGGCGCTGTCGCTGCCGCTGGGGGCGCTGGCGAAGGCGCTGACCTGGCCGGAGGTGAGGGCTTTGCGGTGGGTACGCATGGGGGACTCCTCAGCCCTGGGGGCTGGTGGACGAATTGGGGAGGAGGCAGACGTCGACCACCGGGCCGCGGGTCCAGTCCGGCGCCTGACGCACGACCATGCCGGTGCGCTGGAACAGACTGCCGCCGGCGTCGCGGCTGTAGAGCCGGGGCAGCGTCACGGTGACGATGGTGCCGGGCGTGAGCCGGTGATGGATCAGGCCCGCCATGGGGATGGTGAACCGCTCAGGGACCGTCACGAACCACGGGTAGATCCGGTCGGCACACTCCGAGCACACCGAGCTCGTCAGGTGCCACGCATGGCTCAGGGTCCGCGGGTACAGACTGCCCGGGTAGGCGGGTGCGGTCGCGATGTTGGCGCTGCCGCCGGCCTGCTCCGTGGCGGTGAGGGTCCCATCGGCGTTGGTGGGCCCGTTGACGACGACGGTGGACTGCTCGTGCGGCACTTGGGCGTCCCAGGCTTCCCAGCCCACCGGCCGGGTGCTGTCGACGTTCTCCGGGGTGATCGTCCAGAACGGCCCGGTTCCCGCCTCGCGGGGGTTCTGTGCCGCCCGGATGGCCACCTGCCCCTCATGGATGACCATGAAGAGGCCCGCCTCGGCGAGCATGGCCCGCACCTGCGCGAAGCCGGACACCATCGGCGTGCTGACGATGAGACTCCACTCGTACGTGCTCGAGGGGAAGTTGACCTTGGCGCGGTGCCGGCTGATCTCGATGTGGTCGATCAGCATATCCGGCAGGGCGAGCCCCCACGCCTCAGGCAGCACGTCATAGGTGCCGTTGGAGCCGCCGCCGGTGGAGGTGAAGATCTGACGGACCAGGTCCAGCGGGTGCCCGCGGAGCAGCGCCAGGAAGGTCACGGTACTACCGCTGGCCGCATCGACGCGCACGGTGCCGTACCGATCGGCCCCGGGGGTGTCGATCGTCATGCTGCTGGCGCCCTTCGAGGAGCCCACGAGGTAGAAGGGGGCGCCGCCGCCCGAGGGCGTCACCAGCACGAGGTAGGAGCCCCCTGTGGGGCGGTCGAGTGCTGCGGTGCTGGCGAGGCTGATCGTGGTGTCGGGCGTGACCGAGTCGTAGGGCGCCGTGAGCGTGGTGGTCTCGCCCACAGGGAGCCCGCCGCCGAACAACTGCGGGTCCGAGGTGGTCCGGTCGAAGCGCGTGGGCAGGCTGAAGAGGTCCGCGCAGCTCACCCGGTAGCGGTTGCCCGGCAGGTTGCTCGCGCTGATGTTGGTGATGCGCCCGACGGCGATGCGCTCGAACGCGCTGTAGTCCCAGCCGCCGCGCCCCATCTTCAGCGACACCGGCGAGCCCCGCCGCGCCGTCTCCATGAGGCCCTCGATGTTGTCGGTGATCACGTCGATGCTGAACGCGCCGACGGTGGGCTCCCAGGTCCGCGGGTTGACGGTCTGCGCATGAAAGCTGGGCGACTCCGCGGCGAGGATCTCCTCCGCAACGGTGCCCGACCCACCAGGCCCGCCGGCGATCGTCTCGATCTCCAGCAGGTAGCGCGGATACAGCGTCTCGCTGCTGTCCAGCCACGCCGTAAAGGCACCGCTCCATGTCATCAGCGACCCCCAAAGCGGGTCATGTCGGTGCGGTCGTTGCCGGGGATGCTCTCCAGGTCCAGGGACGAGCCCTGCGACTCACCGCCGAACTCCTGCCCGCCGGCTGCGGCGCCGGCGCCCAGCGTGTCCACGCGCCCGGTGTCCAGCTCCAGCGTCATGTCGAGCGTGAAGTGTCGCCCGCGCTCGACGGTGAGCAGCTTCTGACCGCGCAGCTCGGCGGGCAACACCATCACCGGCCAGAAGTCGCGGGTGTGCACCAGCGTCGGGGCGATCGTCTCGATGCTCACGTCTGCGCCGAGGGTGACGCGCTGCGACCCGGCGATCCAGGCGGTGACCTTCATCAGCTCACGGCGGCGCTCGGGGTAGCCGCCCTGGATCCACACCTCGTCACCCGACGCCGGCGCCGGCGAGGACTCGAAGGCCCCGCCGAACATGTCCCCGTGGGTGTCGATGTAGGTGTCACCCTGGTTGACCGGACCCTGCGCGAACGCCGCCCATGCCTTGTCGGTGTCCATAGTGAAGGCGCACACGCCGCCTCGGCGCAGGTGATCGATGAACCCCCGGAGCTGGCGCTCCACCAGGGCGCCGGTGTCGGTGTACCGCTTCAGGCGGCGGAAGTAGATCCGCACCCTCGGCGCGCTGCGCTGCACCACCGTGTAGTCCCGCCCGGTCTGCGTCACAGCGCTATCGCCGACGATCACGGGGTCGTCGTCGAAGTCGGTGACGTTGCTGGTGAGGGCGCTGAAGCTGATCGTCTTCAGCACGCCACCGCTCAGAGGGTAGTAGTAGAAGCGCGGGGCGCCCATCACGTACTCCTGGGGCGGCTGCCGTTGGGGCCCTGCTCGATGTCGATCCGGTCGATGAGCGTGCCGAGCTCACCGCCGAGGATGACGTTGATCGGCGCCTGCCCGCTGCCGCCCCGGATGGGCGCCTGGGGGCGGGTGATGCTGCTGGAGCGCCGGGCGCTGGAGCGGCCATTGATGCGGTCCTCCAGGTTCTGGATAAAGGCGGGGTCCAAGTCTTCGCCGGCGGCGTTGCCCCCGAAGGCTTTGTCGAGAGTCCCGCCGCCGTTGAACAGGAAGCCCTCGCCCTCGCTCAGCGTTGTGGTGTCCTTGATGGCCTTCGCGATCCCCACAATCAGCGAGGCGAACAGCTCCGGGGCGCTGGCAATGAGCGCCGGGATCAGCTCGGTCACCAGCGTGACGGCAAACTCGGGGATGACCTCACTCAGAATCTCGGGCAGCTCCTTCAGTCCGGTCGTAAACGCCTCGGTGAAGGTGTCGAGCAGGTCGCCCACACCGTCAGCGCCGAGAGCGCCCACATTGGCGACACCGCCGAGCAGGCCACCGCCAGGAAGCACGGAGAGCAGCGGGTTCACGTTGCCGGTGGCCAGGCCGCCGAGGGCACCGCCTGCCGCACTGCCCGCTGCGCCGAGGGCGGCACGCTGATCGCTGGTGCGGGCCATGAGCGCCTCGAAGGCGCCCGGGGTCGAGAAGTCGAGGTTGGCGCTCAGACCCGAGAAGCCAGCGTTGACGCTGGTGCCGGTGATGGCGCCGGGGTTGGTGATCTTGTTGAGGAAGCCGCCGTCTTTCCATTCATCGCCGCCGCCCGAGCCTCCGCTGACAGGAGCACCCCCGCTGGTGCCGGTCGCCAGGGTCTCGGCGATGGCGACCGCCGCGCTGATGGTCTGCTGCTCCAAGCCGGCGAGCTGGTCGCGGGCGCCATTCAGGCGGATGTCGAGGGCAGCGCGCTGGCGTTCCAGCTCCTTGGTTCCAAAGGTGTCGCCAGCGTTGGCGGCCTCGTTGATCGCGTTCTGCAGGTCGCGCCGGGCTTCAAGCTCCCGGTTGATGTCGCCCTCGATCTGAAGCTTGCGCTCCATGAACGCCGCCTCGGCCTGCGCGGTGCCGGCGGCAGTGATGAGGGCCGACTCGTCGACCTCGCCAGCCGCGACAGCCCGGCGGAGCTCCACGCCCGCCAAGAACTCCTGCAGCTCGGCTTGGGCCTCGGCGACCTCCAGCGCGCGCTCTGCGGCGTCCGCTTGCTTCTGTTCGGCCGCTTCGAGTTCGTCGTTGTAGACCTTCCAGGCGAAGGCCGCCGCGGTCAGCGCCGCGGTGATGATGCCCAGCACACCGGCGAGCTTGGGCCCGCCACGGAGCACGGCTTCGAACCCGCCGGCGGCGTCACCCGCGGCCGATGCCAGTCCTTCGAGCTCGGGGGACACGATGCCGATGGCGCCGGCCAGACCCTTCAGGACGCTGTCGGTCTCACCCGAGGCGTCCTTCAGCTCGTCCATCTCCTGGCCGGTGCGCGCACCAGCGGCGGCCAGATCGTCCAGATCGCGGCGCGTGGCGTCGGCACCACGCCCGAGGGCGCCCAGCTCGTCGGCGGCCTGGTCGGCTCCTTGGAGATCGATGTAGTAGCGAACAGTCTCAGCCACGGGACACCCCGCGGGCGGGGACTACTTCGTGCTGTCGCCGTAGGCCGCCTTGAAGTCCGGCTCGTCTCGGCATGGCAGGTACTCGGTGACGCCCGCTGCTGCCGCTTGCCGCAGTCCTTCGTGAGTCCTGCATGCCTCGGCGTACACGGAGTCGCAGGCATCCCAGAGGTTCGCTGGAGGGAAGTCGATCGGCTCGCCCATCTCGCTGCACCGAGACAAGCTGAAGGCCAGCGCCCCCATGCGTGTGGTGTCCACGGCCGGGCACTCCACCGCTGGTGGGCACTCCACCACGGCCGGCGCCGTCGTCGGCTCGCTCGCCCCGCACCCCAGCATCAACAGCACCAGCACGCTCACCTCCACGGCGAGAGGCTACCTCATGGCGCGCAGGAGTATTCACGTCAGCCCGCATCACGAGCGTCCACAACGAGGTCCGCCCCCTCGCCGAGTCGGCGTTGCGCTCGCTCGCGATCGGCGCCCTTCCCCGCGCGGAACACGCCGAAGGTGAAGCACAGTTCCTCTTGAGTGAGGTCCCGCACTTCATGGGGCCACCGGCCATAGCGACGGGCCAGATCATCCAGCTCCTCTGCTTGCGTTGGGTCCAGATCGAAAGGAGTCCACCTGGCGTCTCAGCGCCTCCCCACTCACCTGACGGCGAGCCGCCCGGATGAGCGCCTGACGGATGCTCACAGGCACCCGCCAGAAGTGGATGGCCTGCACGCCCTCGGCGGGGTCGGGGCTGTCGTCGGTAATGAAGCGTACCCGCTCGGGCGCGTCCTTCCCCGGCGGGGTGCAGTGCGTCACGCAGGCGATCACCAGCGCGGCGTCCTGCTGGTCACGGACGGCGCGCCGGCGGTCCTTCTCGTCGTCGGAGAGGGTGGCCCACTCCTCGGCGGCCTGGCGCTCCAGGGCGGCCTCCAGCGCCTGGGTGCGCTCCGGTCCCTCGGGGGCATCCAGCAGCGCCTGATCCTTGGTGCCCAGGAGCTTCGAGGCGGCCGGGGCGATCATCAGCAGGTACAAGCCCTGCCAGGTGTCGAAGTCCCGCCCGCGCGGCTGCTGGAGCCGCCACACCGCGCCGTCGTCGGTCTGCGCCTCGGCGTGCGTGGTGTCCTGGATGGCGTCGAAGTAGCTCATCAGTTCGCGATGCCGCTGCTGTTCTCGTTGATGACGACCAGCTCCAGCGCCTCGTCGGTGCTGTCGGCGACGGGCGCGAAGGTGATTTCGCGGGTCAGCGCGCCGCCGCTGCGGATCGGCTCGCTGATGTTGGTGATCCGGGCGTTGCGGAGCGTGAAGCTGAAGCCCAGGGAGCCGTTGGCGTAGGGCAGCACCAGATCCGACTCGGTCTGCGCCTTCCAGGCGTCGTAGTAGGCATCGGTGTCGCGGTCGTAGATGACCAGCACGGCGCCGTACACGCGGTCGCCGCTCTCGACGTAGCCGTCGCAGACCACGTCGTCGGTCCACTGCCGCTCGAGGCCGTTGTTGCCGGTGATGCGGACGCTGGACGGCTTGGGGTTGAGGCCGTTCCAGCTGACCGTGCCGAGGTGGTGGTGCAGGATCGGGTCGTCGGTGGCGCCGTACGAGGGCGTGCCCTTGCTGGGGCGCGTCGAGTCCTTGCCCATCACGTTCAGGCTGAACACCGCCCGGCGGCTGCTCACGCTGGAGCTAAAGGTCCAGTCGGCGATCTGGCATCCCACCGCGAGCTCGCTGGTGGAGTTGCTGCCCCGGATGCCCTCGATCGTGAGCCCGGTGGGCAGGGCGGCGGGGTCGTACGTGTGGGTGAAGTCGCTGCCGCTGGGGCCGGTCGTGGCCACCGAGCCGATCATGTGCTTGTACAGCATCCCCAGGCGGGTGTAGCTCCCGAGCAGGTCGACCCGGTCGCTGAACTCGCGGGAGTCGATGCTGTGCCGCAGGGCCGAGCCCGCGCCGCTGCGGTAGAGGTCCTGGTAGTTGCTGGAGTTGGTCTTCAGCGAGGGGTTCAGCGCGACGGCTGGACGCCACACCGCGCGGCTGACGGCGGTGCCGAGGGTCGACTCTTCGCCGAAGCCGACAGCGCCATTGCGGGGGGTGTTGATGGCCACAAGAGCCTCCTGTCAGGTGTCGTCGACATCGCGTACTTGCACGCGGAATCGGGCGTTGAGGGTCTGCCCCTCGGTGGTTCGGAAGGGGACGATCACGGCGTAGTCCGTCGCGTCGGTGCCGCCGGTCACGTAGACCTTGAGCCACTGACGCTGGCCGATGGTGGCGACCGTGCAGAGGGTCACGTCCACCATGGTGGTGGAGTCGCTGCCCCCGGTGCGCTCGCGCATCCCGTTGGTCTCGGCGTCGTTGAAGAGGTCCAGCACCTCCTCCAGCCGCAGCGATCCGGCGTACTGCCCGACGCGGGCGCCCAGGAGGGCGGTCACGTCCAGCCAGACGAAGATGGACTCCTGAGAGTTCTTCGACACCACGTCACGGGTGAGCGTCTGCCCCTGGGGCGAGGGCAGGATCACGAGGCGGCGCTGGCCGCTGGGGGGCTCGCCCAGCTCCACGGTGCCGGTGATGGGGGTCGACGGCGTGAAGACGGCGGGGGTGGGCGTGTAGCCCGCGAGCCCGTAGTAGATGCAGATCCGCTGCAGCCGGCCCTGTCCATCGCCGCCGTAGCGAATCGGCACGGCGTTGACCTGCACGCCCACGTCGAAGGTCGCCGGAGCTGCGGCGCCGGTGAAGGCCGCGTCGGTGAGCTTGAAGTCCAACTCCGTCACGCCGTCGGCCTGGGTGACCACCAACTCATCGCCGCCTGCACCCACAGCGTTCAGTCGCGCCCAGAGCTGCCCGAGCGTCGCCGGGAGGACCACCTGCACGTCATGGGTGCCGTCGGTGTCCGCGGTGCCGGCCTGGCCGGTCGCGTTGATGGTGACGTCGAGGCGATGCTTCCAGGGCTTGACGCTGGTGCCGTTGTTGTCCTGCTTCCAGCTCACGCGCCCTCCTCGACTTCGGCGGTGATCTCGACGGTGGCCGCGAACATGCCGAGCCCGCCGTAGAGGTCCTGGTCGATGCTGTCGCCGTGGCGGGTGGCGCCGGTGATCCGCACGTCGATGGCGTCGCCCTTCGCCAGCGTGGCGATGCTGGGGCTGCTGTCGCGCATGCGCTGGACGGCGAGCGTGCAGTCGTTGAGCAGCCGGTACGCCTGGCGGGCGGCGCTGCTCGGGGTGTCGGCCGTCGCTGGCGCGTAGCCCATCAGCAGGCAGGTCCAGGTGAGGCCGTAGTAGCCCATGACCTCGCCGCTCACGCTGGTGAGCTCCACCTTGCACAGCGCGACTTGATGGCTGTCGAGCGTCGGCTCCAGCGTGTCCGCCTCGATCACCCGGTCATCGCCGGTCAGATCGAACCAGTAGTCGCCGGTCCCGTCCACCGCACGGAGGGCGGTGAGCAGGGCATCGGTGAACGCCTCGCCGGCGGGGATGGCACCCATCAGGTGCTACCCAGGGCATCGGAGAGCGCGCCCTCCAGGGCGGCCGGCGTGGTGCGCTGCAGGGTCTCCCAGGCGTCTGTCAGCCAGCGCGTCGCGGGGATGGTGACCTCGCGGGCGACACGGAAGGAGCCGTCGGCCTGCGGGATGTAGAGGAACTCGCCGCGGGTGGGGCGGATCGTGCCGCCGGTGTCTTGGATGAGCCCGCCGGGGCTCTTGTCGGTGTCGAACCCCATTAGCAGCTCCATCCGGGAGCGATGCAGCCGGGCGCTCACGGCGCTGGCGGTGGCGCCGGTGTCTCGCCGGAAGCGGGCTGCGGCGTTGCGAGCGGCGGCCTGTTTGAAGACGCGGCCCTGCTCGCTCAGGCGCTTGCGGAGGACGCGCTGCAGCCGGTCGCTGCCGGTGTCCATGACGTCGCTGAAGGCGTCGAGGGTGAGTGTGGCCATCAGCTGACCCCCATCACGCCAGGCAGCAGGTACCGCCGCGCCAGCGCCATACGCACCACCGCGGGGATCAGCTCGGCCTGCTCCTTGAGCGCCGCGCTGCCGGCCTTGCTCGAGGTCGACGTCTTCCCGGCGGTCTTGTGCCGCCCCAGGAGGTGCTTGACCGTCTCGGCGATGAGCCGCTTGAGCTCGTCCGGCGCGGTCGCGTGGCCGGCGGTCAGCGTCGCCTTGAACCGACGCGGTCCCCGTCGTCCGGGGGTGTAGCTCGCGGCGGGCTTGAACAGTACCTCGCCGCGGGCCTGGTCGAGCACGTAGTCGCTGGCGCTGACGGTGGTGGCGTAGCTCCAGTCGCCGTCGGTGTCCTCCAGGAGCACGAGCGCGGTCACCGGAAACAGCCCCAGCGGCAGCACATAGGCCCCCTCGCGGTACCGGATCGCCGAACCGGCGTAGTACAGCACCCGGCCGGTCTGGTCGGCCTCGTCCATGGAGGCCTCACCCGTCAGCGCCGCCCAGCCGCAGAACGTGGCGATGAGCGGCTCCGCCTCCGCGATGCGCGCGGTGAGCTTCGTGTCGAGCCCGGTCCCTGAGATACCGGGGATCAGCTCGCGGGCTTCGCTGGCGGAGAGGAGGGACACGGCGGGGCGGCCTCACGGTCGGAGGTGGCGCCCTCGCCGGTGTCGCCCGGCGGGGGCTGTGGGGTGTCAGCGGTGAGGGTGTCGTCCAGCCGGACCCGCGCATCACGCACACCTCGAGGGCGACGCGACGGCAGCGCCGGCGGACGAGGCGTCACGCGGCGGGCTTGGCGGGGGCGCCCTCGGGGGCGGGGACCTCGACCACCGGGTCGGCAGCGGGGGCGACGCGACCGGCGACGACGTCCGCGCGCTGGGCGCAGGCCTCGGCGACGTCGAGCTCGCCGGTGAGCTTCGCCAGCAGCGCCAGGGGCGCCAGGTGGCTGTCGACCTTGCCGGCCTTGACGGCCTTCAGGTCACCGCCCAGCTTCAGCACCTTCGCCGGGATGCTCTCCACGGAGTCCAGCGCACGGGCGGGGTCGACGGGGAACAGCCGCTTGAAGCCGGCCTCCTTCGCCATGACCGCTTTCGCGGTCGCGGGGATGGGCTTGCTGGTGTCCGGGGTGCCGTCGAGCACGGTGATCGCGCCCTCGGGGGCGGTGTTCAGGAGCGCGCCGGCGATGCGGGGGTCGATGCCCTTGACGGGCTTGCCGTGGGGCAGGAACACGCCCTTGCAGCGGATGCCCTTGGCCTGGATCTTGTTCACGCCCTTGGCGCGGCCGTTGTACTGCAGGGTCACCATCAGAAGGCCCCCATCCGCTCGAACTCGGCGGTGATGATGTAGTCGGTGATGACACCGGAGCCGTTGCTCTGATCGTCGCGGATCGACAGCGGGGCCGCCTTGGTGATCTCCAGGTCGGCGCCGACGCCGGTGAGGGTCAGGTCCTCCGCGGTGCCCTGGGTGAGTGCACCGCCAGCGGTGGTGGTGACCCGCGCCGCCATGACCGCCGTGGACGCGCCCTTGTACGCCCGGATGGAGGCGTAGTTGGTGTCGTTGGCCGCCGAGGTGGCGTTGGGGATGATGGTGAGGCCGATGAGCTTCCAGGTCTCATCGTTGGACGGTCCGAAGTAGCGGCGGGCGTCGGTGCCCGCGGCGGTGTTCAGGCGCTGGGAGAGGGTGATGCGGCTACCCATGGGGTGCTCCGGGGCGAGACGTGAAGAGGGTCGCGAGCGGGGCCACCCCTACAGGAGCGGCCTCACGCGCATCAGAGGTTGTAGAGGATGGCGGCCGGCTTCTCGGTGGGGATGCCGTTGTAGTCGAGGATGCCGCGGTCGACGGCGCCGACGTACTGCGCGCCGTACTCCACCCGCTCGGCCTCGAACTCGCCCGCGCCGGCGGCCAGGTCGTAGTAGTCGTACCGGCTGGCGTTGACGTAGGTGATCGCCGAGGAGGCGTTGGAGCCGGTGTAGACGCCCGAGGAGCTGTCGAACTCGTCGGCCATGAACTCGGAGATCACCAGGCGGGTGTTGCCGATCATGCCCATGGTGCCGGTGATCTGCGTCGCGGCCGGGCCCATCTTCTCCCAGGTGGTGAAGATGCTGTTGCCAAGCAGCTGCGTGTAGAGGCAGTGCAGGCCCGTGATGGCGACCGCGTCGTTGGCGAGGTTACCCAGGAGCTCCAGGGCGCCGAAGTGGTCCGCCATGTCGAAGGAGCCACCCGCGGAGAGGGTGTTGGAGTCCGCGGCGGCGCGGGCGCGCCAGCCCTGCCA
>Ga0316204_10002769_pt1 | contig 38165 bp, 43 predicted proteins | sample 6monrhotite_MG_2_FD_205661 | JGI IMG/M metagenome (GOLD analysis project Ga0316204, IMG submission 205661) | Microbial mat bacterial communities from mineral coupon in-situ incubated in ocean water Damariscotta River, Maine, United States -... | ecosystem: Environmental > Aquatic > Marine >... | reverse complement strand
TTTCTAAGCGCATGCCTAGAGAAAGTCCACGAGAAGCTAGCACATCTTTAATCTCAGTAAGAGATTTCTTGCCCAAGTTAGGTGTTTTTAACAACTCAACTTCGGTACGTTGTACTAGGTCACCAATATATTGTATGGCTTCGGCTTTCAAGCAGTTAGCTGAACGTACAGTTAGCTCAAGGTCATCAACAGGACGAAGTAGAATCGGATCAAATTCCGGTTTTTCTTCTTTTTCAACTGGCTCAGAAATATCACGAAGTTCAACAAATGCGTCTAATTGCTCAGCTAAAATAGTAGCTGCGCGACGAATTGCTTCTTCCGGATCAATTGTGCCATTTGTTTCCATATCGATGATCAACTTATCAAGGTCAGTTCTTTGCTCTACTCGAGCAGACTCAACATTGTAAGATATACGATCAACTGGGCTGTATGAAGCATCCACTAATAAACGACCAATAGGACGATCATCTTCTTCTGAAGAGCGGCGAGTTGATGCGGGAACATAACCACGACCCATTTCTACTTTAATACGCATGCTGAGTTCAGCTTCGCCAGTTAAAGTACAAACTAAATGGTCAGGGTTAACAATTTCCACATCCCCATCATGCTGGATGTCTCCAGCTAATACAGGGCCCGCACCGGATTTCACTAGAGTTAGTGTTGCTTCAGTTTTGCCTTCAAGACGTACGGCTAAACCTTTAAGGTTAAGCAATATCTCAATAACGTCTTCTTGTACGCCTTCTTTGGTGCTGTATTCATGCAACACACCATCGATTTCAACTTCAGTTACAGCACATCCTGGCATTGAAGACAATAAGATGCGACGTAACGCGTTACCTAGCGTATGGCCAAACCCACGTTCTAAAGGTTCAAGTGTGACCTTTGCGCGAGTTGACGAGACGTTATCAATTTCAACTAATCTTGGTTTTAAGAACTCAGTTACAGAACCCGACATTGTTTCCTCTCTTCTTTAGCTTTACTTAGAGTAAAGTTCGACGATCAACTGTTCGTTAATATCAGCAGACAAATCAGTTCTTTCAGGAACACGTTTAAATGTACCTTCCATCTTCTTGTTATCTACTTCAATCCAAACTGGTTTTTCACGCTGATCAGCTAGTTCCAATGCAGCAACAATACGTGCTTGCTTTTTCGCTTTCTCACGAACAGAAACTACATCATCAGCAGTAACGTTAAAAGAAGGAACGTTCACAACTTTACCGTTAACCAAAATGGCTTTATGGCTTACTAGTTGACGTGCTTCAGCACGAGTACTAGCGAAACCTATACGGTATACAACATTGTCTAGACGCTGCTCCAAAAGCTGTAACAAGTTTTCACCTGTGTTGCCTTTTAAGCGTGCTGCTTCTTTATAATAGTTACGGAATTGCTTTTCCAATACACCGTACATACGACGTACTTTTTGCTTTTCACGTAACTGAACACCGTAATCAGACAAACGGCCACGACGGGCGCCATGTTGACCAGGTGCGGTATCAATTTTACATTTAGATTCGATTGCTCGAACGCCGCTTTTAAGGAATAAATCTGTTCCTTCGCGACGGCTAAGTTTGAGTTTTGGACCCAAATATCTTGCCATGATCTTTCTCCAACTGTCCGTCGATTAAACGCGACGTTTTTTCGGTGGACGACAACCGTTGTGAGGTATAGGTGTCACATCGGTAATATTAGTGATTTTATAACCAGCAGCGTTCAAAGCTCGGATCGCAGATTCACGACCTGGACCTGGGCCCTTAACGAACACTTCTATGTTTTTCAAACCGTAATCCTGAGCGGCTGTACCAGCGCGTTCAGCAGCTACTTGAGCAGCAAAGGGAGTTGATTTACGTGAACCACGGAAACCAGAACCACCTGATGTTGCCCATGACAGAGCATTGCCCTGACGGTCAGTAATAGTCACTATTGTATTGTTGAAAGAGGCATGAATATGAGCCATACCATCAGCAACTTGACGTTTTACGCGCTTACGCGTTTTGGTTGGTGCTTTAGCCATAATATCCCCCGCTTATCGTTTTATTGCTTTGCGAGGACCTTTACGGGTACGCGCATTAGTTTTAGTGCGCTGACCACGTAGAGGAAGACTACGACGGTGGCGAATACCACGGTAGCAACCCAAATCCATCAAACGTTTAATACTCATTGATACTTCACGGCGAAGATCACCTTCAACTGTGAATTTTGCAACTTCATCACGAAGCTTATCAATCTGTTCTTCACTAAGATCTTTGATCTTGGTTGTCTCTGCAACACCAGACGCTACACAAATGCTTTTAGCACGTGTGGAGCCAACACCATAAATTGCAGATAATGCAATTACAGTATGTTTGTGCTCAGGGATGTTAATGCCAGCGATACGGGCCATTAACAGTACTCCTTATAAAATTATAGTCATCAGCCTAAAAAGCCCGATAGGATACTTACCCAACGACTAAATTGCAATTAAGGATTGAGGCGCTAGTGTATCTAGACGACCCCCAATCCAATCGATTAACCTTGTCTTTGCTTATGCTTAAGGTCAGAACTGCAAATCACACGCACAACACCGTTGCGTTTAATGACTTTACAGTTACGGCAAATCCGCTTGACGGATGCACGAACTTTCATTTCATCACTCCGTAAATCGCTAACTTAGCGGCTTAGTCTAACGACCGTAGCCTTTAAGATTAGCTTTTTTAAGAACAGACTCATATTGATTAGACATCAAATGGGTCTGCACCTGCGCCATGAAATCCATGATAACCACTACCATAATAAGTAGTGATGTACCGCCAAAGTAGAACGGAACGTTCCAGGCGATCAACATGAACTCAGGCACTAAACATATAAAGGTTATGTAAAGTGCACCAGCCAAAGTAAGGCGAGTCATCACTTTATCAACATATTTAGATGTCTGTTCACCAGGACGAATTCCAGGAACAAAAGCTCCAGACTTCTTCAAGTTATCTGCCGTCTCGCGAGGGTTAAAAACCAAAGCGGTGTAGAAGAAACAGAAGAAAATAATCGTCGCAGCATACAACATCACATACAAAGGTTGTCCAGGGGACAACTGCAGCGCCACATCTTGCAACCAAGATAATGACTCATTCTGACCAAACCAGTTTGCAATGGTCCCAGGGAACAAAATAATGCTTGATGCAAAAATAGGAGGAATAACACCTGCCATGTTCACTTTTAAAGGTAGATGCGTACTTTGTGCAGCAAATACCTTTCGACCTTGTTGACGTTTTGCATAGTTAACAACGATACGTCGTTGACCACGCTCTACGAATACCACAAAGTAAGTGACAGCAATAATGATTACGCCCACTAACAACAAGAACAATAATTGAATCTCACCTTGTCTTGCCATCTCAGCAACATTACCTAGTGCTGATGGCAAACCAGATACAATACCGGCAAAAATCAGAATAGAGATACCGTTACCGATACCCCTCTCTGTAATTTGTTCACCTAACCACATTAGGAACATAGTTCCCGTGACTAAGCTTATCCATGCTGTAAAGTAAAAACCGAAGCCGGGGTTAATTACCAAACCTTGTATAAGGTTGGGTAAGTTTGTCGCAATTCCAACTGCTTGGAATGAAGCCAATACTAAAGTGAAATACCTTGTATACTGACTGATTTTACGACGTCCTGCTTCACCTTCCTTTTTAAGCTCCATCATCGGTGGATGCATATGTGACATCAACTGAATAATAATCGAAGCTGTAATATAAGGCATGATGCCTAGGGCTAGAACTGACGCGCGTTCAAGTGCACCACCGGAGAACATGTTAAACATCTCCACGATTGTACCTTTCTGTTGATCAAACAACTGAGCCAACACCGCAGCGTCAATACCAGGAATAGGTACATAAGAACCCAACCTAAATACTATGATCGCACCAAGTACGAACAACAATCTTGATTTAAGCTCGCTCAATCCGCTTTTAGCGCTTGAGTCCTGTCCTGGTTTAGCCATCTAGCCTATTCCTCTACTTTACCGCCAGCCGCCTTGATTGACTCAAGAGCGCCTTTTGATACCTTTAAACCACTAATAGTAACGGCACGTGAAATGTCACCACTTTTCATTACTTTAACAAACAACATTTCTTTCTTAATAAGACCTGCTGCTTTTAAAGATTCAAGTGATACCACATCACCCTCTACCTTGGCGATTTCGCTTAACGTTACTTGGTCAGAAACCAAAGATTTACGTGAAGTAAAACCGAACTTAGGTAGACGACGCTGGATTGGCATTTGTCCGCCTTCAAAACCAGGTTTTACAGAACCGCCAGAGCGAGACTTTTGACCTTTGTGACCACGGCCACCAGTTTTTCCAAGACCAGAGCCCATACCACGACCCACACGTTTACCAGAATTTTTCGCTCCAGGTGCAGGAGCAAGAGTATTCAAATGCATCTTTTACTCCTCCACTACTTCAACCATGTAAAATACACGGTTGATCATGCCACGGACAGAAGGGGTGTCTTCTAACTCACGAACATGTCCTATACGACGAAGACCTAAACCAGTAAGCGTAGCTTTGTGCTTAGGAAGACGACCAATAGAACTTTTCGTTTGCTTTATTTTAATCATTTTAGTCATGATCAATTACCCCAAAATCTGCGATACAGACAATCCACGTTTAGCGGCAACTGACTCAGGCGAATTCATTTCTGTCAACGCATTGATAGTTGCACGCACAACGTTAATTGGATTGGTAGATCCGTAACATTTTGAAAGTACGTTTTGTACACCCGACACTTCAAGAACTGCACGCATTGCACCACCGGCAATAATACCAGTACCTTCAGATGCTGGTTGCATGTAGACCTTAGAGCCTGAGTGACGACCTTTTATTGGGTGCTGTAGCGTGTTGCCATTAAGATCAACGTTCACAATATTGCGACGCGCTTTTTCCATAGCTTTTTGAATTGCAGCAGGCACTTCACGTGCTTTGCCGTAACCAAAACCAACACGACCGTTACCGTCACCTACCACAGTCAAAGCTGTGAAGCTAAAGATGCGACCACCTTTAACTACTTTAGATACACGATTTACAGCGATTAGTTTTTCCAACAAGTCACCTTGTTGTTGAGTTTCTACTTTAGCCATAATTAACTCCTAGAACTGAAGGCCAGCTTCGCGGGCTGCATCAGCTAATGCTTTAACACGACCGTGATATTTGAATCCACTACGGTCAAAAGCAACTTTTTTGATGCCTTTTTCGATAGCGCGTTCTGCGATCGCTTTGCCAATAGCCGCTGCTGCCGCTGAATTACCAGTACCTTTAAGGCTACCAGCTAGTTCAGTTTCAACTGTTGAAGCCGACGCCAATACTTCAGAACCGCTAGGTGCGATTAACTGAGCGTATATGTGACGCGGTGTGCGGTTAACAACCAAGCGATGCGCGGCCAATTCACTAATTTTTTTGCGTGCACGAGTAGCGCGACGCAAACGAGCTGATTTTTTATCCATCGTACCGACTCCTTATTTCTTCTTAGCTTCTTTACGACGCACAACTTCATCTGCGTAACGAACGCCTTTGCCTTTATAAGGCTCTGGTGGACGGTATGCGCGGATGTTAGCTGCAACCTGACCTATCAACTGTTTATCAACGCCTTTGACGATGATTTCAGTCTGACTAGGAGTTTCAACCGAAATACCCTCAGGCATTTCGTATGCTACAGGGTGTGAGAAACCCAGTGTCAAATTCAGTTTTTTACCTTGAGCTTGCGCTCGGTAACCAACACCATTCAACAATAGTTTCTTCTCAAAACCTTGCGATACTCCAAGGATCATGTTGTTCAACAAAGAGCGAGCTGTACCGGATTGTGCCCAACCGTTTACTTTACCTTCACGAGGCTTAGCAACTAATTGGTTTTCTTCCTGCACGACTTCAACTGCATCGTTAAATACACGAACTAGTGTACCGTTTTTACCTTTAACTGTGACTTCTTGGCCAGCGATAGAAATTTCTACACCAGACAGGATGTCAACAGGAGCTTTTGCTATACGTGACATTTTATTCCCCTTACGCTACGTAGCCGATGATCTCACCACCCATGCCCGCTTTACGCGCTGCACGGTCAGTCATCACACCTTTAGAGGTAGACACGATAGCCACACCTAAACCACCCATTACTTTTGGCAACTCATCTTTTTTCTTATAGATGCGCAGACCAGGGCGACTTACGCGCTCAATGCTCTCGATTACTTTTTTGCCTTCGAAGTACTTTAACGTCACTTCTAATACAGGCTTTACGTCACCAGAAACAGCGAAGTCTGTTACATAACCTTCTTCTTTTAGTACGCCTGCAATTGCAACACGCACTTTAGATGAAGGCATAGATACAGAAACTTTGCTAGCCATCTGGCCATTACGTACGCGGGTAAACATATCCGCGATAGGATCTTGCATACTCATATCAGCTACCCCTTACCAACTGGCTTTTTTCAAGCCAGGCACTTCACCGCGCATAGCTGCTTCACGCAACTTGATACGACTCATGCCAAACTTGCGTAGGAAACCATGTGGACGACCTGTAATGTTGCAGCGATTACGCTTACGACTTACAGATGAGTCACGTGGCAGTTGTTGTAGCTTAAGAACAGCGTCCCAACGTTCTTCGTCAGAAGAGTTGACATCGCTGATAGTTGCTTTAAGCGCTGCACGTTTTACCGCGAACTTAACAACTAGCTTGGCACGTTTTACTTCGCGCGCTTTCATTGATTCTTTTGCCATAACCCTACACCTTACTTTTTAAACGGGAAGTTGAACGCGCTTAATAAAGCGTGTGCTTCCGCATCGGTTTGTGCGCTAGTAGTGATAGTAATATCCATACCGCGTATCTTATCCACTTTATCGAATTCGATTTCAGGGAAGATAATTTGCTCACGAACGCCCATGCTAAAGTTACCGCGACCATCGAATGACTTAGGATTTAAGCCACGGAAATCACGGATACGAGGAATTGCTATTGAAACTAAACGTTCAAAGAATTCCCACATACGTTCACCACGTAGGGTTACTTTACAGCCTATCGGATAACCTTCACGGATTTTAAAACCCGCTACAGATTTGCGAGCAACGGTTACAATAGGCTTTTGACCAGCAATTGCTTGCATGTCAGCCGTGGCATTTTCTAATACCTTTTTGTCCGCTACCGCTTCACCTAAACCCATGTTTAAAGTGATTTTATCAATCCGAGGGACTTGCATGACGCTTTTGTAGTTGAACTGCTTAGCAAGTTCCGCTACAACTGTGTCTTTATAGTAATCATGCAGTTTCGCCATCGTACTCTCCAATTTTTTAAACTAGTTCGCCGTCTGATTTGAAGAAACGAACTTTCTTCTCACCTTCAAGACGGAAACCTACACGATCTGCTTTACCCGTTTTCGAGTTGTAGATCGCTACATTTGATACGTGAATCGATGCTTCTTTCTCAACAATGCCACCAGCCACACCCAATTGAGGGTTAGGTTTAGTATGCTTCTTGATCATGCTCACACCTTCAACGATTAGACGGTTAGAAGCAGGAAGAACTTTAAGCACTTTGCCTTGTTTTCCTTTATCTTTACCAGCCAAAACGATGATTTCATCATCACGACGAATTTTATTAGCCATATCGTGACTCCTTATAATACCTCAGGGGCTAGCGAGACAATTTTCATGTTATTAACACGAAGTTCTCGAGTAACCGGACCAAAGATACGCGTACCAATCGGTTGCTTGTTTGCATTAAGCAAAACAGCTGCGTTTCCATCAAAACGGATCGAAGATCCATCAGGACGACGTACGCCTTTTCTAGTACGCACCACCACTGCAGTTAGTACATCACCTTTTTTTACTTTACCGCGAGGAATTGCTTCCTTGACAGTAACTTTGATGATGTCACCAATATGTGCATAACGGCGATGCGAGCCACCAAGAACCTTAATACACTGAACCCTGCGAGCGCCGGAATTATCGGCAACATCCAGGTTAGTTTGCATTTGGATCATATTAGTGCTCCGCTATTAAAATTAAGACTCTTCCGAGTCATTTCGCTGCAAAAAAACAGGGTTAAGCTGCTTTTTTATACATACCCCAGTTAAAAGGGCGCGAAATACTAACAGAAAACCCAATGCTGCGATAGTGTAATATTCAAATAATAATGAGAAAGGTAGCGTTTTGGCTACTAGGGCGCCATTTACCAATGACGTGTGTATGCAGCGCGGTAATTTCAAGGCTCTACACTTTTTAATGGATAACAAAAAGGCCTCTGCTGAGGCCCTTTTGGGTTAAGTTAAGATCATTTAAATATAGAAATATTGAAACCTGTCGCTGAGTCAGCTGTTTTTTCAACTGTGATGATATAATTTACTTCTTCATTAATTCCCAGTAATTCAGTTCTATCGAGAAGTATCTGAGTATCATTGCTATCATCAAACACGGCAATCAGTTCATAGAAATCACTCGGCAAAATAATACTTCTACTTTCTTCAAAGTTTACAAAACCTGTGCTTTGATGCACCGAACTAATTAATAAAGTAACACTCTATCGAGGTTTACGTCATTATTGTCTAGCAATTTTTCCTTGTAACTCTCCATTGATAAGGCTGTCATAGTGTTCCTCCAATTCATGCCGTTTTAGCTTAAGCGTAGGAGTCAAAAGCCCGTTATCTACCGTCCATTCATCTTTCATGACTACTAGACGGTCGAGTACAGCATGACTTTCGAGTGTAGCATTCACTTCATTTAAGGTGGCCAACAGGCTTTGTTCAATCACTGCAGTCGCTAACTTCAAGGCTTCCGCAGACAACACAACCAATCCGATAGGTTGTTTTAGCTGGGATCCGGTTACACATACTTGTTCAATAAAAGAGTTCGCCATCAGTTTTGACTCAATTGGCACAGGTGCTATATATTTACCTTTAGCTGTTTTGAAAATTTCTTTTAGCCGACCAGTAATTGTGACGTAACCATCACTGTCTATGGAACCCTTGTCCCCAGTTTTAAGATAGCCATCTTCAGTTATCGCTTCTGCAGTTTTTTCAGGCTCTAAATAATACTCTTTCATATTACAAGGTCCCTTAACCTGGATTTCACCTTCTTCGGCTATACGTATATCCACACCTGAATAGGCACGCCCTATGGATCCTATTTTGTCGGCCCTAAAAGGCACACAGCAAGTGCCATAGGCACTGTTTTCAGTCATGCCCCAGCCTTCAGATATATTGATACCAATCTTTCGGAACCATTCTAATGTGGAAGCAGGGATCGGAGCTGAACCGCTGGCGCAAAGTCTGGCCTTCCCTAAACCTAATTTAGTACGTATCTTTTTACTGACCAAACTAGATATGATTGGGATACGTAACAATAAGTCGAGCTTTTTTTGCGGCATATTGGCTAACACACCCATTTGAAAACGTGTCCATAAACGTGGCACAGAAATAAACAAAGTGGGCTCTGTTGCATTAACATCACGAGCAAAAGTTTCCAGTGACTCTAGAAAGTTAATTCGCATGCCGGAGTAAAGGCTAGCTATTTCAACCAATACTCGTTCGGTAATATGCGCTAAAGGCAAGTAGCTAAGTATTCGGTCGTTTTGATCCACTTTTAGCTCGTTCAACGAATTCGAAGCCGCCCAGCAAATAGACTGGTAATTATGCACCACACCTTTTGGATTACCTGTGCTTCCAGATGTGTATACTATGGTCATCACAGAATCTAGAGCGGGAATAGGTTTGCCTGCAAATGGAGCGGTTTGTAACAATTCATGCCACTGCTTATCGGCAGGAATATTAGGATAAGGAAACGCTAGTTTTATTATCCCGTCCCCAATCGCAGCGACTTGTCTTGCAGTGTCATCCAACTTACCAACAAATATTACTGGGCATTTAGCATGGTCCAAAACATATCGGATTGTCTTTTCACCCGCTGTGGAATAGATAGGTACAGAAACATGACCTGCTAACATAATAGCCAAATCAGCAATAAACCATTCGGCACAATTTTTTGACAAAATACCGATATTACTGTCTTTAGGCAAATCCATTGCCAGCAAAGTCGCAGCGACCTTTCGAGCTTGTTGGCTAGTTTCGCGCCAGGTAAAGTCTTTGATGGCACCATCAATAGGCTGCTTTAAGTAAACAGTTTCTGGATGAGTCTCTTCCCATTGGTAAAACATTTCTAATGGTGTTGTTAATGACATAATAATTACCTAAAGTAGTGTCTTGTGGTATTTATAGCTATTGTGAGTAGATAGATCAATCGTTCATTCATAACAAGTTGTTACGAATCAAAAATTCTATCAACAAGCTGTTTTTACTGAAGTAATCAGCAGTTTTTTTCCGTAGATACGCTCTAATATTGTACAATTATCTAAACCTTAATAATCGACAAGCTTCTAACCACTAAAACGTAAAACGTCTGACACTAGAGATTAGCCCAGCAAATTAACTGATATCAGCTAACGCTTCGATAAGCCATTTTTCAAATAACTGCACCTTCGCCTTATTAAAGTGATGACTTGGCGCAACTAAATAATAGGAGTAGGCACTTGGATGACTAAAATCAAATAGAGACACCAATTGTCGGCGCTGGATTTGCTGATATATCAAATTGTAACGTAACATAGCGAATCCCTGTCCAGCTAAGGCTGCGTCGACAATAGTCACGGTAGAATCGTCGACTTCTAGCGTTTTCTTAAATCTATTACTATTAAGCTTATGTCTTGATAAAAATGCCTGCCATGCCTCTGCGGGAACAGGTCCACGTTCCTCTAATAGTGGCAATGTATACAAATCTTGTGGGCTTATATTAGAAGGAATAAGCCTTGGGTGGCAAACCAAGACATATTTATCTTTGATAAGAAAACGACTTTCAAGTCCTGGATAGTTACCTTCACCAAAACGGATAGCAAGATCAATATCTGTTCCAAAAAAGTCCCTCACTCTATTACAAGGTTCGAGGCGGACCCTGATCTTTGGATGCTGCTCCTGAAAAAATTGCAATCTTGGCACCAACCATCTAATCGACAACGACTCCACAACCGTAACATTCAACACATCTGGATTGGCGTCTTCAGTTAAAAGCGCCACACCCTGATTAAAATTATCAAAACCAGCTTGGATAAAAGGTATTAAGCGTTTGCCATCATCTGTTAGCGACACTCGCCGTGTTCCTCTTATAAAAAGCTGCACACCTAAGTGGGTTTCTAAGGTTTTAATATGTTGGCTTATAGCGGCTTGAGTCACGAACAATTGCTCAGCCGCTTGTTTAAAACTTAACGCCTGCGCGGCGACTAAAAAGTAACGCAATGAATTCAACGGTGGTAATTTTTTCAACTTAACCTCTTATATTAAGTTTTACTTAAGTGTATATAAGTTTTCATCGTTTGTCTGACGCTCTGCATATATTTATATTCATATCTCTATCAACAGGAGAGTCCCAATGAATAAGTCAACCACCGAAAAATCTAGCATACTTAAAATATTATCACTTGCATCAATAATACTTTTCACATCAACCAGTAGTTTAGCTGAACTTAACCAAATAGAAAAAGTACATACACAAAAAGGCTATCCATACGAAGGACTAGTCGATCGCTCTGAACAAGTCACAATATACTATGTAGAGGGCACAGATAACATCAGCTGCCGAGTTGAAGTGTCACAAAAAGGTCAAATATGGCAGGGCGAAGAGCGCAGCACAAGCTTAAAAAAATTCACTCAAAAACCTTTGCGCTCCTGCATGGATAGAAAGGATGCCAAGAAATTGTTAGCCAATACATTTTAAGTTAATGGGCTTTACACCTTTTTACCTAAAGGAATAAGGGAACACCGCTAAAGGCATTCCCTTTTGTTTAGTCGCCTAGCTTCTTTGTCTAACGATCTCATATAAACACACCCCAGTCGCCACAGAGACATTGAGGCTTGAAACAGAGCCGGCCATGGGCAGTTTAATCAACTCATCACAATGTTCACGGGTTAAACGGCGCATGCCTTTACCTTCAGCGCCCATGACAAGGGCCATGGGGCCTTTAAGTTTGCAATCGTAGATATTATTTTCAGCTTCCCCTGCAGTACCAACTATCCACACCCCTGCGTCTTGCAGATCTCGTAAGGTTCTAGCCAAGTTGGTGACTTGCACTAAGGGAATAACATCCGCAGCGCCACAGGCTACTTTTCGCACCACTGGCGTTAGCGCAGCAGACTTGTCTTTTGGTACTACCACCGCGTCCACACCAGCGGCATCGGCGGTGCGTAGACAAGCCCCTAAATTATGTGGGTCGGTGACACCGTCAAGGATCAGCAAAAAAGGGGCTTTACTTGACGCTACTATAGTCGCCAAATCATTTTCATTATATTGTTTAGCGGGTTTCACTTTAGCGACCACACCTTGATGTTGACCACCGTCGACCTTGTCATCTAATGTTTTTCTCTGGCAAAACTGCACTGAAGTACCAAAACGCCTTGCTTGACTAACGATATCGTGAATACTCTTGTCATCTCGGCCTTTCAACACAAAGAGTTCAATTAAACGTTCAGGTTCACGCAGGATAATTGATTCAAGGGCGTGAATACCATATAACCATTCTTGTTGAGCCATATGTTTTATTTTCCCTTTCTGGATGAGCTTGTTGGTTTACTGCGAGCCGATTTCGGCTTTGATGGAGTGCGACTTTTTCTAGCCGCCGGCTTCTTCGCCGACTTGCTATCTGAAGAAGGTTTTGCGACATGCCCTTTGGTTGTAGTCTCTTTGGCTTTTTGTCCAAGCGATTTCGCTCTCGACGGTTTTCGGCCAGCAGTCTTTCTAATATTTTTGCCCTCAACACCATCCAATAAAAAGTCTATTTTTCGTTCGTCCAAGTTGACTGAAGCCACTTTAACCTCAACAGGGTCACCCAAGCGGTAAACCGTACCAAAACGCTCGCCGATTAAATGCTGCTTAACTTCGTCATAACGGAAATAATCTTTTTCTAAAGAGGTAATATGCACCAAACCATCAATATGAAATTCGGACAAACGTACAAAAAATCCAAAGTTAGTGACTGAGGCAATCACCCCTGCAAACACGTCGCCCACATGATCCAACATAAATTCACATTTAAGCCAATCGGATACGTCTCTGGTGGCGTCGTCTGCACGGCGTTCTGTCATAGAACACTGCTCGCCTAACGCTTCCACTTCGTCTGCAGTATAGGCTTTTCCACCAGATTTACTTTTGCGTTGCTGTTGTTTATCGATAATGCCTTTAAGTGCTCGATGCACCACTAAGTCAGGATAGCGACGGATCGGTGAGGTGAAATGTGCATATGCCTCCAATGCCAAACCAAAATGACCTATGTTTTCATGGTCATATACCGCTTGTTTCATCGAGCGTAACAACATGGTTTGAATCAGTTCTTGGTCGGCCCTACCTTGAATTTTTTCAATTACATCAGTGAAATCCTGCGGCGATACGTCACTGCCAATTCGGTGAGTAATACCCACTTCACCTAAATATGCCACAAACGCGCCTAGACGATCTGAATCAGGTTTGTCGTGAATTCGATACAAAGCTTCGGCTTTATTTTTAGTTAAGGTTTGCGCCGCTGACACATTAGCCAAAATCATACATTCTTCAATTAGCTTATGCGCATCATTGCGAGTGACCGGCACAATATTGTCTATTTTACGTTGCGCGTTAAATACAAATTTACTTTCTTGAGTTTCAAACTCAATCGCACCTCGTTGATTACGCGTACGTTTTAAAACGCGGTACATATCATGTAAATTTTTAAGATGAGGAACTTGCTCTGCATAACGCTTATGTAATTCAGGGTTGCCTTGCGCCCCCTGTTCTTTCAAGAGGTCCCATACTTTAGTGTAAGTTAACCTTGCGTGAGAGTTCATCACAGCTTCGTAAAATTGATGTTCAATCAACTTACCCGTTTTACTAATGGTCATCTCACACACCATACATAAACGGTCTACTTGCGGATTAAGTGAGCATAGTCCGTTAGATAGGACTTCGGGCAACATAGGAACAACTTGTTCAGGGAAGTACACCGAGTTACCACGATTTTGCGCTTCACTGTCAAGGGCAGTACCCGGGCGAACATAATAACTCACGTCTGCTATGGCCACCCATAATTGCCAACCACCATCATCTAAGGGTTCACAAAAAACGGCATCATCAAAATCGCGGGCATCTTCACCGTCTATAGTGACAAGTGGTAATTGCCTTAAATCAATGCGACCTTCTTTGGCTTCTTCGGGGACCTGTTCGTTAAGTCCCTTCACTTGCTTATCGACACCTTTAGGCCAATGGTGCGGAATATCGAAAGTACGCAGTGCCATATCGATTTCCATGCCGGGAGCCATATGTTCTCCCAACACTTCAATTATTTTACCAATTGCATTCACTCGTTTACGAGGACGCTGCACAATTTCAACCACGACTATATGACCTTGTCGGGCACCGTTTGTTTGTTCTTTGGGGATCATGATCTCATGATTAATACGACTATCGTCGGGGATCACTGTGCCTACGTTATTTTCAAAAAAATAACGACCCACTATAGGTTCAGTTCGAGGCTCAATAATTTTTGCTATTCTGGCTTCCCGCCTACCGCGGTTATCTGTGCCACTTTCTTTAACCAGCACCACATCGCCGTGCAACACCATGGACATTTGCGCATTGTGAATAAATAAGTCTTTTTCAGCATCATCGCGCTTTAAAAAACCAAAGCCATCTCTATGGCCAATCACTCGACCTTGGATAAGATCTTCGGTTTTAAGTTTGGCGTACTTTTTGTCGCGATTAAACTCAACTTGTCCTTCACGCTCCATAGCTCGAAGGCGACGCTGAATACCAATGCGACTGTCCTCATCTTTGGCATCAAGCAACTGACAAAATTCCAAAAAAGACAAAGGTTTTTTAGCTTCGACTAAAAGTTCAAGTAAGTATTCGCGGCTAGCAACCGGCTTATCGTATTTTTCTTTTTCGCGTTGGTAAAACGGGTCGTCGCTCATAGGGCGAAGAAATTCCTGACTAATAATTTAATTGCGTCAGTATACCCATACTACCTCAAAATGCACGTTTCAGAACGACTGGGGCGCTTCAATTCAAGGCACGTCAATGACTGAATGTCGACCACCTTCTGAGGAGTCTTGCTGCATATCAAAAACACCTAAATTAGTGCCTATCTGACGTTTATTAGGTTGCTTGGCACCTTCAGACAAAGGGGGGGGGGTGAAAAATACTCATCCCGCACCGCCCATCAGTTCATTGCAGTATAGAAATGCCAATCGGCGTTACCGGCACTTTTCCAACCTGACCCGTTTACTAGATATGACTATGATAAACGAGAGATGTTAACGTTTTAAGAGTTAAGGGGCCTTTTGGCCTTGCGTACTGCTTTGGGGTGCATCAGCTTTTCCAATTCACTCATACATTTAGCTATTTTGGTGTGAGTGGATTTATCTGCGGTAATCGCGTTGTACAACCAGTGATAGGCGTCTTCATAATCATAAGGGCTGCCATATCCTTCAATAAACAATTCAGCTAATTGAATTTGGGCTCTTAAATGTCCAAGTACAGAAGCCTCACGTAAAAAGACCACGGCTCTTTCTTTATCCTGTTGTACCAGTTTACCTTGATAATAATAGCGGCCCAATTGCTCTAACCCAGCTGCAAGACCTTGCTCGGCAGCTTGATGCATGAAGTTAATGCCTCGCTCTGGATCAGCATCCACGCAGACTCCCCAAGCTAGCATATCCCCCCACAAAAACTGATAACTGGGAATTTTGAGTGTTTCTGCACGTGCCTGAATATCTTGCACCAACTGACAATCATCTAACACCACTCGGGTCAAATGTTGGTTTTTGTTGATTAAGCTCAATAACTCATCCTGTGAATACAACTGCACAGCCTTAATTTCATCAGCAGCGCTAGCAGAAGTCACAAAAAATAAGACACAAAAAATAAGAGATAAATATTTGAATGAATGCATGAAAAATTATCTGACGTTTACGATTTCTTTTGTATCGGCAATAAAATTATTTTTATAAATGATTAGGGTTTATTAGACCCTAATCATTTATAAGCCTACTTATTGTATTGTTGAATAATGGAAAACTTTCTATTGGTGGGTTAACGCCATTTTCACCACTTGGGCATGCTCGAATAAATCATGACCTAAGTCGGTTAAATATCCCCCATCTGGCAAAGTCACTATACCTTTATCAAACAACCTCTTCGCCGCAGCAATCACTGCTGGCTCAGCGTCATGATGAATCTTCAAACCTTGCATCATACTCTTGTTAGGAAACTTCAATAATAAGTTCAGCTCTGCAACCATATCAGACGTAAATGTCATTTTTATTCCTCATAAATTATGCCCCAAATTCCCGTAAACAGAATGGGCTTGGATTAGATTCAAGGGGAACAAAACGATCATTTGCAGAACTCCCACTTAAACCTAGCACTTTCAGTTAATTACGACTCGTATAAAATCAGTCAGTTGTTTATAATCCACATCTTGAGCCTAAAGCTCAAACCGATGAATATCAAAGGTTATTTCAAATAATCATATTCAAGTAGTATTAATCTAACCAGAAGAAATCCATGCAAACAATTCAATGTAAGGTAGAAAAAATTGAAGCCCTTACAGACACAATCAAACGTATTGTATTAATTCCAGATTCTCCACTTAGTTTTATTGCCGGCCAATATTTACAAATAGTGATAAACGCAGACGACAAACGACCTTTTTCGATCGCTAACGCGCCTCGTGCGGATGGCTCAGTTGAATTACATATTGGCGCTGAACCGGGCAATCAATATGCAGCACAAGTCATGGAAAAAATGGTCAAAGATGACGTGATAAAAGTGGAAGGCGGATTAGGAGGAGCCTTTCTTCGTCAATCCCATGCACATGCCACTATTTTGTTGGCGGGTGGAACTGGGTTTTCCTATGCCTTATCAATATTACAACAACTACTTAGCAAACCGTTAGAAGCCCCTGTGCTCTTATACTGGGGGACTCGTACCCTAGCTGACATGTATGCCTTCGACGAAATCAACACTCTTGCGCAACAACACCCTCTTTTTTCGTTTATCCCAGTAGTAGAGCTTCCAGAAACGGATTGGAAAGGTAGAACCGGTTGGGTACATCAAGCCGTGCTCAAAGACATACAAGACTTGAGCACTTATCAAGTGTATGTTGCGGGGCGTTTTGAAATGGCCAAAGTGGTGCGCGATGATTTCACTATACAAGGATTACCGCTAACATCTTTATATGGTGATGCATACGCATTTATCTAGGTAATATTACAAAAGGAGCTTACACCGCCCCTTTAAACTCCATTTGCCGCCACGCTTCATAAACAAATACTGACACGGCATTCGACAAATTCATGCTACGGCTTTGTGGCAGCATAGGAATACGCACTCGCTGCTGAGGCGGCAGAGACTGAATAACCTCATCAGGTAAGCCTCGAGTTTCTGGGCCGAATAATAACGCATCACCTAATTGGTATTGGGCATCTGCAAAAAACGCCTTGCCCTTAGTTGTGCATGCAAAAATCCGCTTAGGTGAACGAGCTTCAACGTAAGCCTCTAGATTTGGGTAACGTTGCACCTTGGCAAATTCGTGATAGTCCAATCCTGCCCTACGTACTTTTTTGTCATCCCAATCAAATCCTAAAGGTTCAATTAAGTGCAAGGCAAAACCAGTATTCGCGCATAGACGAATAATATTACCAGTATTGGGAGGGATTTCAGGTTGGTATAAAACGATATCGAGCATGAGTATAATTTCGGTTATATTTGACTAGGTGATACTAACAAAAATCAGCTGCATGATTTAGTTATTCACTTTGTAAACCTACACCATCACACTTGTGAATAGCAAAAAACACTAGCTTGCACTTCACACTCTAAGGTAATTTGCGGATACTTTAGCCTAACATCGGCACTGAATTGCTCAAAAAATGTTTGCATTTCAAAAGTGAAAGTACCATAGGCTTTTTCATTGTGCCCCATAATGGGCTCAGACCAACAAGCTTGCAGGCCATATGAAGCACCATTAATTGCTAAAAAAGTCGAAAATAGTCGTTAGACAAGGCACTCTATATTTATCCTGCTCTTCTAACAATTCATGCTTAGAACCATCTATCACCTTTAGCTCAGCATTGGCCATTTTTGCCACCACTCTACTCTGGCGTTTGTTATCTACTATTTGATCTGCTCCGGCTTGAATAATTAAAGCGGGGATAGGAAAACGATGCACATTTTGCTCTATTTCGTGCATCGCCTGCACTGCTACTTTTAACCAATGTCCGCTAACTCCGCCTAATTGCACTTGTGGCGCCACCTGATACTCTTGTCGGAAAATCTGATACCTGATCTCGCTGTGAGTTAACTCATTTTCGGTAAATGATTGGTTTTCATAGTTTTTTTGACCAAAAAAATAAGCGTTTTTATTATTTAACACGGCGTGAAGTGTGACCAATAACTTGGCGAACCAATTAGGAAAAGGTGGACGAATACCAAACATAGGCGCCGAAAACGCGACTTTCTCAAACAGCTGTGGATATCGCAAAACCGTCAAAGCTCCAATCGCACCGCCCATTGAATGGCACAACAGTTTAGGTTTATGTTGACTACTGTCGCTCACCACTTTATCAATAAATGTTTTAAAGTCAGATACATAATCAGAAAAACATGTCACATAACCTATTTGTGGGTTATCTAACATACGCTCGGATAAACCTTGCCCTCGATGATCATGAATAAACACCGAATAGCCATTTTGATAGAAGTCGTAAACTATCTCTTTATATTTGAGCAGACTTTCAATGCGCCCTGAAGAAATAACCACACAGCCAATTGCTTCTGGGTGCAAAACTTGGGCATAAACAATGTCTAGATCACTCTTCCCTGTAAACCTTCCGTGTTTAACATTGTTAAGCCAGAATGGTTGAATAGTGGATGCATATTTTGATGCTAAGTCATATTCACTGGTGAGAAGGTATTGAGTCATGTAGCTTGATTACGTTTTTTATTGTGGTTAACTTCAATAGCCTGAAGGATATCACGCCAACTGACGATCCCAACGGGGGCACCTTGGTCATTTACGATAGGAATACAGGAGATACTGTGCTGATTAAATAATCTGATCGCCTCATATACATCAGCTAAGGGGGTCAGCGTAATAGGCTTTCGACTCATGATTTGGTGCACCTTCTTATTCAAGGTAAACTTATCATGTGCTGTCTCTTGGATTGTTCCAATAAAAGGACTAATAGATTTGAGTAAATCGCGGTCTGATATCACACCATATAACTTCTCCTCTTCTACCACCAGCAAGTGGTGAAACTTGGCATTTGCGAATATATGTTTAATCACACGCAGAGTATCATCCAGTGTCACAGTCACTACTGGTTTGGTCATGATTTTATCAACTAACATTTAATCCCTTATTTACCCTGGTGACAATTGCAACAAAAGGTAACCGTAACATAATGTCTGTTGCAATAAAAAAGCGACAATATTTAGCTCAGAACTAAAAATTTGTCGCTTATGTCTACTGTAATACTTTAGCCCGCTTAGTTTATGGTAGAAAGTAGCGCTGGATTGGTCACAAGTTTACGTACGCCGTGGCCATGGTCTTCGCCAAACTCATTGCTTTCACACCAAGTAGCTAAACTATTAATATCCACTTTGGTACACTGCGGGCGCACGCTCCAAGTTACGTCTATTGGTGAACATTTTTCTTCTGTGTAGCTAGGACCAGTTGTTGAACCAAGGAATTCTACAGGTGCACCTGTGTTGTCAGGGATAAATTGTGCTTGATGATAACCATTACGCACTGTGCCGTCGTAGTCTAAGTCATCAAAGTTCATAGCGTTTTTGTCATTGACCAGAGTAAATATCTGAGTTTCAACACGTAAGTCTGGGTTAATTTGCTTGTCACTTAAACACGCTCCTAAGGTTTTACCTGGAGTGACATCAGCAGAACTGTGAACCCAATGTACTTCAACGGTATCTCCCGGCTTTAAACCTTTACAAACCTTGGACTTGGTAGGCGCTAATTCAGCTGCAGTTAACTCTTTACTCATAGCACACATATAACCGCCACCATAACCGTTGTCACCTGCCCCCGCATAAAGTGAGAAATCTTTGGCTCTATGTTCAGCATTTTTGTGGAAATGGATATTGCATAAATTCATTTCCGTGCTGCTTGGTGCTAGAGAGGTGGTTCGAGTGTTTTCACCATGTAACTGATCAATATCTCGAGGTGTTTGCGGGCCAAAACCTTCACATACTGCAGCTTGTGCATTAAATGCCAAAACAGACAGCGCAAACATACCAAGAATGAGTTTTTTCACTTTAAATATTTTAGTTTGCATAGGTAACTCCTAATTATTAAAAAAGCGCACACACTCTTCGTCTACACCTAATGTTGAAATTCGACTCAGTTTGTAGGAAACCATGTCTTTTGTTAGAAAGAAGAAAACAAGTGTAATATTCAGTGCTTCTACTTACCTAATCTAATTAAAAATCATTAATATTGAAAGCATAATTTTATCTTTAATTACACATACTTAAACATCATTCAAGCCCTCACAAAAGGTATGGATATTTTGACTATTAATCCACCTTGGGGTTTATTGCTTGCCTGAATAAAACCTTGGTGTTTAGCTACAGCATGATGGGCAATGGCTAAGCCTAACCCTACTCCGCCACTATGCCTGTCTCGGGCAGTGGATTCACGATAAAACGCCTCAAATATTCTTTCTAACTGACTTTCCTCAATCCCATTTCCATCATCTTCTACCACCCACACTATATGTTTGTCTTGCACTGACACAGAAACTTGAATGAGATGATTAGAATAGTGAATCGCGTTGCGTAGGATATTTTCTATGGCACTACTTAATAATTGAGGGTCGGCATATAGACTAATGTTTTCCTGCGCCTGATAAGACAATTCTTTATTTTTTTGCTCGGCCTCGAATTGAGCATCTTCAATAATAGGAGTCATAATTTGCTCAAGACTAACAGGCTGTAAATTTTGGATAGGCTGCTTATTATCCAATCTAGATAACAACAAGACTTGCGCTATCATATTTTCAATTTGTTGCGACTCTTTTTCAATCCTTTCCAAGGCTGCCAGTATATTGGCTGACATATCAGACTCATTCTGTTGCAAGGCAATACCAATAGATAATTGCAGGCGTGTAAGTGGTGAACGTAACTCATGTGAAATATCAGCTAATAGCCTTTTCTGACTATTTAATAAACTTTCGACTTGTACAGACATGTAATTGAAGTCTCGTCCAAGTTGGCCAATTTCATCCAAACGACTACTTGCAGTTCCCACTCTCACACCCATTTCACCTGATGCCATGCGTTTGGATGCTTGTCTAAGCTGGGTGATTGGATTTAGCAGGCCACGAACAAATAGGTAACATAACCCCACACTTAGTGACAACATAAACAAGATAAAAACACCCGGATATTCATGCCGTATAACACGTAAATTACCACCTGGCCTTGACGCAACCAAAAACAACATGTAATCAGTTTGATTAGCCCTTATCAGACCAGGCCCAATAAAAGTATTACCTTCAACTTCCAAGGTTATTGGTAAACTTTGCAAATTAAAGTCATCAAATACTTCGCCCCTCACTCGTCGATGTCTGGAGACCCCATGCACAATTTTCCGAGTAGATGGATCAACTAAAATCGAACCAAAACGGCTGCGGTTACCTACTTTAATAAGCAGTTTTCTAAGGGATACATTGCCACTTCGCTTATCGATTTGGTTTTGCAGCTTTTGAGTAGAAACAACCAACTCTCTTTGCTGCTGATTATCTAACGGCCTATATTTTGATTCTGACCCAAGTTGATTAGCCAACCAAACCGAACTAACGAATATCAATAAAGTTGCCAGCCAAAACCATAGAAATACTCTAAAGAACAAACTCTTAGCAGGATTTAGCCCTTTCACGCAGACACCAAAAACAAATAACCCGCACCACGATGAGTTTTTATTTTTTCCTCAATAGTAAACACCGCCAGTTTTTTACGCAGGTTACTTACATGCATATCAATACTGCGATCGAATGCAGCCAACTTTTTACCTAATACTTTTTCACTGATGTCCTGCTTACTCACTAAATTACCTTGGTTAATCATTAGAAGATGTAAAATCGAATATTCAGTGCCAGTTAGTTCAACCTGATTGCCGTCACATAAAACTTGTTGTGCTGATGGCGAAAGCTCTACATTACCTACCCTTAAATTCTGCTGAACAGTGCCAGTAGGTAAAAGTGCCATTCTTCGCACTAAGGCCTTAATTCTTGCCGACAATTCTCTGTGATTAAAAGGTTTAGCCAAATAATCGTCAGCGCCCATTTCCAACCCCAATATTTTGTCATAGTCGTCTCCCTTTGCCGTCAGCATTAAAACTGGGGTGAGGTGGCTTGCACGCAATTTTCTTAAAACTTCAAATCCATCAAGCTTTGGTAACATGACATCTAGCAAAATAAGGTCGTAGTGTTTGTTTGAGGTGGCTAGACTCAAACCAAGTTCTCCGTCGTGAGCCACATCTATTTCGTACCCTTGCGGGCTAAGGTATTCTTTAAGTAGTTCGGTCAACTCTAAGTCATCATCGATCAACAATAGTTGTTTAGCCGACATATGTTTCCTTGGTATTCATAGGATTAGGCATACTATAGCTCAGTGCATATTGTCCAGCACGGCACATTTACACAAGCTTTACACTCCCTTTGCGTTTCTTTGCATTGCATTCGTTAGAGTATACCCATACCGCCTCAAAATACGCGTTTCAGAACGACTGGGGTGCTTCAATTTAAGGCGCGTCAATGACTGAATGTCGACCACCTTCTGAATTGGCGCAACGAAGAAGTGGAGTGCCCCAGTCGTTCCCTTTAGGGCGGGTTTTAAAGCGATTTTTGCTGCGTTGGTCATTTTTGACTTAGATTACTAAGCCTGCGAATAGCCGCCTTGCCTAAACCGCTTTAAACTCCCGCTGAATCCGGCATTTTGAGGTGGAATGGGTATACAAACAATTAATCAAGAGGATGAAAATATGACAACATTTAAAACATTACTTAAAACCACACTTACCCCTATCGCGCTTTGTCTAACCCTTGCCATTGCCACACCTGTTATGGCCAAAAAAGGCCATCATCAAAAACATGATGATATGCGGCAAATATTGTCTGAGTTATCGCTAACTGATACACAAAAGCAAGATATCAGACAGATATTAAAACAAACCCGCGAAGACATAGGCCTGTTTAGAAGCGATGCTAAGTCGTTCAACACAGAATTGCGCAGCCTTGTACAATCGTCTGAATGGGATCAAGCAGCAGTAGAGGGCGTCATTACCCAGCGCCAAGCGCTAATGCAAGAAAAAGCACTACAACGGGCCACTAACAAACACCAAGTCTGGAATTTGTTAACGGCCGCTCAGCAAGCCGAATTTGTTGAGCAGTCAGAAACCCGTAAGGCCGAGCGCGATGAAATGAGGACTGAAGGTAATAGAAAAGGCAAATCTAGGGTTCAAAAGCTTGAGAGCTTAGATTTAACGGAAGAGCAACTTTCAGCCGTCAAAGCCATCAGAACCGCAGCTAAAGAAAATGGCGAAGAAATTGGAGCTAAGCTCAAAAACTTTAAACAAGCGGAGCGATCTCTTATACAAAGCGCAGACTTTAACCCTGAAGCTTGGCTAGTTCTGAACACTGAGTACCAAGCTGACTTTATGGCTTTGGCGCTATTAAAATCCAAAAGCAAGTTTGATATCTGGAAACTGCTTACGCCTGAGCAACAAGCTGAGGCGCAACAAGAAACAAAGACAAATTTCAAAAAAGGCCATAAACACTTACAATGGTAATTCAGTTACTTACAACCTAACAACTGACTCAAAAAATTCACTTTACCCACTGATTTCGGCCAAATAGGAGCACTTATGCAAGACATCAAATTGCGGACTCGTCTTGATCAATATTATGGCCAAATACAATCGGTCATTCTGGACAAGCAACATCCTATTTCTGGATTGCTTCCCGCCAGCACAGCGGTCACAGTGCATGGCAATTACCAAGACGCGTGGGTCCGTGACAATGTATATAGCATTTTGGCTGTGTGGGGGCTTGCTTTAGCCTACCGCAACTTAGATGACGATGGTGGACGTGGTTTCGAACTGCAGCAACGCACAGTCAAATTAATGCGCGCATTATTGCGTTCGATGATGGCGCAATCAGCAAAAGTAGAAAAATTTAAGAGAACCCGTCAACCAATCGATGCATTGCATGCCAAGTATGATACCGCCACGGGTGACAGTGTGGTAGGCGACGACGAGTGGGGACATTTGCAAGTTGATGCAACTTCAGTATTTCTACTGACGCTTGCGCAGATGATTGCTTCAGGTTTAGAAATAATCTGGACCCATGAAGAAGTCAGTTTTGTACAAAATTTAGTGTATTACATTGAACGTGCTTATCGCACACCTGACTTTGGTATTTGGGAACGAGGCGCTAAAAGTAATAGCGGCAATGTTGAGCTTAATGCCAGCTCACTGGGTATGGCCAAGGCCGCCTTAGAAGCACTGTCTGGCTTTAACCTGTTTGGCGCCAAAGGGTCTCGGTCGAGTGTAATACACGTTATTCCCGATAACATTGCACAGTCTAATATTACGCTAACCACTATGTTGCCACGTGAGTCTAATACCAAGGAGACTGATGCAGCGCTACTCAGCATAGTGGGCTATCCAGCCTTTGCTGTTGACGACCCAATACTGGCGAATAAAGTGCGCAACGACATCATTGCTAAGTTAGAGGGCAACTATGGACTGAAACGCTTTTTACGTGATGGGCATCAAACCACTCTGGAAGATGAGGGCCGCTTGCATTACGAAGAACAAGAGCTTAAGCAGTTTGAGCATATTGAATCTGAATGGCCGCTGTTTTACACCTATTTATATTTAGATGCGATTTTTCGCGATGATACACAACAGATAAGTCATTACCGAACCCGCCTTGATGCTGTGCTAGTGGAACAAAATGGTCAAAAACTGCTGCCTGAGTTGTATTTTGTTGCCGAAGATTGCGTTCAACAAGAACGGCTAGAGCCTGGCTCACAAAAGCGTATACCCAACGACAACGTACCACTGGTATGGGCGCAAAGCCTATATTTACTTGGTTGTTTGCTCGAGGATGGGCTGCTACGTCCAGGGGATTTAGACCCACTAGGGCGTAGGCATCATAAAATACCTAAAAAGCCGGTAGTACAACTTATGTTTTTGGCTGAAGATCAAACACTGCAACAAGAGTTGCAAGCGTATGGGATAAAGACTGAAACCCTCGAAGATATTTCACCTGTACAGGTCTATCGCCCTGAAGATATTGCCAGCATACATGCTCAAATTGGCAAGTGTGAAGCATTAGGTCTTTCTGGGCGCACTCCTAGAAAATTAAAAAGCTTAACCACCAGCCGTGTGTATATGATGGGTAAACAACGAGCGATATGCCTAACGCCTTCATTCATTCAAAGAGACTTTTTTCTAAGTTACGATATTGAGTTTTTGGTGCGTCGCTTTAAGTCAGAACTGAGTTATTTACACCGTAACTGGACTGAATTAGGTCGACCTACTGTAACAGTGCTACTTACCCATAATTTGCTGGATACAGATCGCGCTACCTTTTATGCCTTAATGAAAGAGATTGCTAGCGGTGAGGTAGACGGTATCCCGGTGCGCCACGATATTATGGCGCAGTTACTCAACACAGCTGCGGTTGAGCATGTCGAGCACCTAAATGAGCTAATTTTACCCGAACAGCCATTAGCTAGCCTGTTATCCCAGTCTTGCGTGTTGCCCTTAGCAGGTGAGCATAAACAATTATCGCCCAGTGAAGAGCTTGAAATAGCCTTAAACAAAGGCACTGGCATATTGGAAATGAGGTTGGGCCAAGCAACAAATTTGTACCAACAAATCGCGCTGCTGACTAAACTAGTCGAGCTTGGATCCTTAGACACAAAAATTCACATCCATAATCAACAGCGCAGTTTGCACGACTTAATTGAAGAAGTGTATACCCAAGCTGGACGGCTACGTCTATGGTCAGTGTTGCGACAGGCGTCTGGATTACTGGGAAAAATTGATGGAGACATTGGCCTAGCAGTAAGTGACTTATTAGTGGCACAAAAGTTTATACAGGTAGGTCGCTCCTATCATGATAAGTCGTTGATCACCCGCCCATTAAGTGACGAAGAACTGCTGCAGCGAATTATGCAATATTGCCGTGAAGATGTGCGCGACCAAATCCTAACCCAAGAAGTATTTCTTTATTTGGGTCTGTTAATCAAAGCTAGACCAGAGTTATTTGGTGAGTTGTTAACCTTGCGTGCGAGTCAGTTAATCATTCTGCTAACCAGTCAAATTACTAGAGCGCATCACACCACAACCGATGAGGCCTACGAAATATTGATGCACATGCCACCATCAGTAATTCAATCACGCTTAGAAGCGGTACTGGAAAATTATCAAAGCTTGGCTGACCTGCCACAAAAGCTCGAAACTCTGCATGCCCAGGGCAATACTGAACAACTAAACTGGCAACAAAATCTGGGTTTAGAGCAGCTAAAAACGCCCCTAGATGGTTGGCTGGCTTGGCGTCAACACCAAGGCATACTCGACCGGCGCTCTGCAGAGTTTTTAGCCAAAATCTGAAGTGTTTTAAAACACACCAGCGGCTTAGTTATTGGCAATAAAATGGATAAGCGCAACCGTATTAGCAGTGAGTTAGTGTTAAGTGATATGACTGAGGGAGAGAAGGCTTTCGCGCTATTAATCGAACACATGTTTAACAATATTCACGCCGCCGAATACCGCCAACTTACCATTGAAACACTTACAGCCTTAGCTAGCTTCTTTGAGCAAAACCCTAGTTTGATAGTGGAAGAAGCGATAGTGGTTGACGTGACTATAGGTCATGCAGTCAATCTTGCCTATGTGAAAGAATTCCCAGAACGGCAACAACACTATGATGGACATAAAAGCCATGCGTGGGAGCTTTTTTACCAGCAATCACCGGCTCATAGTACAAGCTTCATTATTTCAGCATTGAATCACTTATTAACGGTCAGGCAGGTGCAGTAAAGCGAGTTACTCCATCAACATTAACTTATAAGATACGACAAAGTCGCTTAGTGTTAACACGATTTCCTGCAGTTCCGACAAACCAGACATTAGCGTGATTATGTCTCCCAGCTCAAAAGCCACCAATATAAAGGCAGTCACCAACTGATTTAAAGCACAATTCACTTCTATTGACTACGAGCGTTTATCCAGCCGTCGATTAATAAGCCAATGCTCCCAAGCCTTTGTGAGCCACTAAGTTAAGCAGTTTCAGGGATGTACCACGAGGCTTTTTATCCCCTTGCTCCCACTGCCTCACCGTTGATGCACTGGTGTTCAAGTAAGCAGCAAATACTGCTTGGCTTACATGTTCTTTTTCGCGCAAAGCCTTGATGTGTTCAGCGTCATAACGCTCCACTTCAGGTAAACAGAGTGCGTCGAACTCACGCATGGTGGTCATATCCATCACGCCTGCTTCCGTTAGATCCTTCGCTGTTTCATGCATTACATCTAAGATACTGTCTTTCATATCATTTCACCTCTATAAAGCTACCTGCATTCACGGCTTTTTTGAGCTGTGGTGCATTGTAACCAAGTAATTCTTTTGCCAAGCATTTCAACGTTTTCAACTCTTTTGTATTAATATTGTCTTGCGCATTTTTGGAAAAGCCGAACATAAAGAAGGCTTGATCACCAATTTTAAACGCTAAGATGGTGCGCAGCCCGCCACTTTTACCTTGCCCTTCTATCGCAGCTCGTTTCTTATAAACGTTGCCACCTATGTCTGCATCGATTAAACCGTCTTCCATTTCCTTCACTGCGTCTATTAAGGCCTTATCCTTTAGTCCCTCTTTATCGGCCCACTTGTTGAACCACTTTGATTTATATATGCGCATTTATTCCCCTTTCACAGAGTACAACTGTAACACTAAGTGATATGTTTTCGCTATCGTAATTATTACCTGCTCTCAAGTCGATGAACGCCAACTTTACTCATAAACTAATTTTTATTTCTATGAAATTGATGAAAAGATGAATGTTAACTAAAATTCGAATCAAATAACGTATGACTGCAAAGGTATTAAGCAGAAGGTAATATATATTTACTGCACTTTTCGCTCAAAGAAATTCATAAAAATCGAGTTTGTTAAACGTCCGCTTTCGTATCAAAGTGACCTAAAAATGCCTTCAAAATTGTGCTTTGCTAATGACCGCTATAGGTCGTTAGCTCCCCTTTTGGGCTGCGAACTAGACTGACAATTTATCGCGAAAATCAGTTTAACTGAAGTGACTCCGAATGGTGGGTATTGGCACGTTTGAGCCGAATAGATGCAAGCAATGCTGCGCTCCATCGTCCCTGATGCTTTTCTCACAGAATCCCTTCTGTGCGACTTACTTTTTTTATAAAGTGCGTCCTTGCACTTTACCTTTCAGGCCAGCTAAAGCTGTTCCATATTTATCCCGTAAATATGGTCTGCAGGCAAAAAAGTAAGCACAAATTCATCAGGAATGAATTTGAACAACCGAAGGTTGGCCCGAAGGGGGGGAAATACATGGATGTATTTCATAAAAAAGCCCGCTCGCCAAACTATGTTCTTCATCCAATTATTTCTAATATTTAGCGAACATACATGCGAGGGGCGATCAAAAGCACAAACTTCTGCTACGCCGATTTAATATTAGGTGGCTCCGCCACTGCTGTTTCCGCCTTTAAAGTTTCAGCAAAAAAAGTCTTATTCTTAGGGAAAATGAAAAAGTGGCGTTAATTCAGCTTTGTGCGCCAAAGACCATTTAACTAAATCAAGCTTTTTGTGGTCATGAGCAACCAGTGCGATGGTTTTTTGCATCTTTTATAAACCTTATGTCTAAATATTTAAAACGTGACTTGCACTACTGCAGAGCTGTCAGAAACACACTTTGTTGATCATCTGTTGCAAAATATGCACGGTTGGATTCACATAATCCAGAGAAATGTACTCATCAGGTTGATGGGCTTGATCAATACTGCCGGGCCCCAAAACAATAGTGTCACAGCCTAGTTGATTGATAAATGGCGCTTCGGTGGCGTAGTTGGCACTTTGGAATTTTTTACCTGTGAGTTGTTCAGCCAGCGCCAAAATGTTTTGTTCATCCCGACAAGCAAAAGCAGGTGCAGTAGGGTACATCAAATCCAAACTTAAACGGTTAGGGTATTGCGCGAATACTGGCGCCAGCGCCTCATCAATCAAAGCAAGAGCTTGCTCATCCCTTAGTTCAGGCACAGCGCGCATATCAAAGTTGAGCTTACAATGTCCACAGATACGGTTTTCTCCATCACCACCATGGATGTGCCCCAAATTCATGGTCACATAGGGCACACTAAAGGCCTCATCATGAAACTTTGTTTTTAGTTTGGCCTGCAAATCCATTAACTGACCAATTGCTTGATACATGATTTCAATGGCGTTAACCCCCTTATCTGGGTCGCTCGAGTGCCCTGCCTTACCTTGAATATTTAAACTTTGTGCTATATGCCCTTTATGTTTATAGATGGGTATCAGCTCAGTCGGCTCACCAATAATCGCCATATTAGGCTTTATCAGTTGTTGCTCGGCAAAAAAGCGCGCACCTGCCATGGACGTTTCTTCGTCAGCTGTGGCTAATACATACAAAGGTTTGTTCAATTTATTCAGTGGTATGGTTTTTAATGCCTCAAGAATAAAAGCAAAAAAACCTTTCATATCACAACTACCTAAACCAAATAACTTACCATCCTCTTGTTTGACCTTAAAGGGGTCGGACTGCCAACTCCCTTCATCAAAGGGCACAGTGTCTGAGTGACCACAAAGCAACAAACCGCCCTCACCGCTGCCAATTTTGGCTAACATATTAAACTTATTACGAGTAGCGGGCACTTGTTGAATAGTTATGGTAAATCCCAGATCACCAAACCAGCCCGATAGGATATCAATTAAAGGTCTATTTGTTTGATCGATTTTTTCATCAAAAGCACTAATAGACGGGCTTTTAATGATAGTTTCATAGTGTTCTAAGAAAGATAGATTTGACATAAGCACTCGTTTAAATAATTATTCACTTTTATTGCATAAATATATAACACATGGCATTCTATAGGCCAATCAGAAACGACCAATTAATAAAATAGTCGTTTCAATGTAATAGCTTATTACTTTAACTTGTTTTGGTTAGATAACGTATATGTATGCAATTGTTGTAAAAATGACATTCCAGTTTATTTCCCTGCCTAGCTTCGCCAGCATGTTTTATCGACGATAATCAACGCTGTAGCGTATAGCTCACTCTTTGCTTTAAACTATCTGGTTTGGGCAAAGAGTGCTTTTTATTTTCTGCCTTTTATTATTTAGTACACTGCTCACATTGAGCCTATAGAGAAATCCCCAATGATCAAAACTTGTATTGTCGGAGCCAGTGGATACACCGGCGCTGAGTTGGCCGCACTAGTTCATCGCCACAATCAATTTGAATTAGTAGCATTGTATGTTTCCACTAATAGTGCCGATGCAGGTAAGCCTTTGGGCGATATTCATCCACAATTTTTTAATTCAATTAATTTGCCTCTACAACCTATTGATGAAAGCAATTTATCTGCTTTATCAGAAAGCTTTGACCTAATATTTTTAGCTACGCCCCATGAAGCAAGTCATAAATGGATGAACGAGTTGTGTGGCAAAAAAGCAGTGATAATGGATTTGTCAGGTGCATTTAGAATTAAAGATAAAAACAAATTCGCAAAATATTATGGCTTTGAACATCACGCTGATACTTTGTTAGAACAGGCGATATATGGGTTAGCTGATTGGCATCAGGAGCAAATAAGTCGCGCCGATTTAATTGCTGTACCGGGTTGCTACCCAACCGCCTCCTTAACTGCTCTAAAACCTTTACAACAAAATAGCTTAATTGACGCTACGCATTTTCCTATTATTAACGCTGTATCCGGTGTATCTGGGGCAGGCAGAAAAGCCGCGTTGAATAGCAGTTTTACCGAAGTCAGCTTGCAAGCATATGGCGTATTGGGGCATAGGCATCAGCCTGAAATTGCTGATTACTTAGGTACAGATGTCATTTTCACGCCGCATTTGGGCAATTTTAAGCGCGGTATTTTAGCAACTATTACAGTAAAAACTGCAGCCGGTGTGACTGAAAAACAAATTACCCAAGCCTATCAGCAAGCATACCAAGGCAATCCTATAGTAAGGCTCAGAAATAGCTGGCCTAAAATAGATGACGTGGTCGGCACGCCTTATTGCGACCTTTTCTGGAAATTAGACGAAAAAACAGGCTACCTTGTGATCAATAGTGCCATTGATAACTTATTAAAAGGCGCAGCATCTCAAGCACTACAATGTGCTAATTTGCGGTTTGGTTTTGCCTCTCATATGGGATTGGTAAACTAGCTATGAGTAATACATTAGTCATAAAAGTCGGCGGCGCATTTATGCAAGCCGAAAATGCTGCTTTGGCATTGCTAACCACAATTGGCGAGCTACAGAAAAGTTATACTGTGGTGTTAGTCCATGGCGGCGGCGCTATGGTGGAAGATTTACTTACTGCACTTAACCTTACCAGCCAAAAAATTGATGGTTTGCGGGTTACCCCTAAAGAACATATGCCTTTCATCACAGGGGCGCTTGCAGGTACGGCTAATAAACACCTTTGTGGGTTAGCCATTCAAGCAGGTATTAGCCCGGTGGGCTTGAGTTTGTTAGATGGAAAAATGTGTACTGCAACCGTTTTGCGCGAAGAGTTGGGGGCGGTAGGGTCAGTTGAAGCTGGCGATGCAACTTTATTAGAAACATTAGCCTCAACACACATGTTGCCTATTATCAGTTCTATAGGAGCTGACGGAGAAGGCAATTTGCTTAATGTTAATGCTGACCAAGCAGCCACTGTAATTGCCCAGTTATTGGATGCAGAGTTATTGCTTTTATCTGATGTGCCCGGCGTGTTAGATGCCAACAAAAATCTGATTGACCAGTTAGATACCGATCAAATTGATACCCTTATCACACAAAACGTTATTCGTGACGGCATGATTGTCAAAGTACAAGCCGCATTAACCGCAGCCAATAGCTTAGGCCGCAGCGTCACTATTGCCAGTTGGAAAGATGCAGGAAAGTTGCTTGGTTTGTTGCAACAACAAGCGATTGGCAGCAAAATCTCACCCCGAATAAAAACACCTAGTCACAAGGCTTGATTATGAAACAAGATCTTCTTTCATTTAAAGATTGGTCCGCAGACCAATTACACAATTTGTTAGCCTTGGCTAAAACTATCAAAAGCAACCCTGCGGGTTATCGCACCGCCTTAGATGGCCTGTCGATTGTGGCCTTGTTTGAAAAACCTTCGTTGCGTACCCGTGTGAGTTTTGACATTGGTATCAATAAGTTAGGTGGCCATATGGTGTACCTAGACAGCCAATCAAATAAATTAACTGGCAGGGAAGATGTCAAAGACATGGGCGCAAATTTAGCCTGCTGGGCTGACGCCATTGTATCTCGCGTCTTTTCCCATAACACCTTAGAGCAATTAGCTGAATCATCAAAAGTGCCGGTTATCAATGCCCTTTGTGATATATACCACCCCTGCCAAGCAGTGGCTGATTACCTCACCATCAGCGAACACTATGCTGACTTAAGCAAAGTGAAGTTGGCCTATATTGGTGACGGAAATAATGTCACCCATTCACTGATGCTGGTTGGTGTGGCGCTGGGCTGCGAAGTCATAGTGGTGACGCCAAAAGGTTATGAAGTTGATCCTAAGATAGTTACGTTAACCAAACAGCGAGCAGAGGTATACGGCGGAAAGTTAATTATCAGTAACGATATTAGTGCCGCCAATGGTGCACAAGTATTATATACCGACACTTGGTTATCCATGGGCGACGACACGCCTTTAGCAGAAATAAAGGACACCTTTGCTAGTTATGAAATAACCGAAGCATTAATGGCAAAAACCGGCGCTGACTATGTGATGCATTGTCAGCCTGCACATCGAGACTTAGAAATTAGTGGTAGTTTAATTGACGGTGAAAAATCATTGTTGATGCAACAAGCAGAAAATAGAATGCACGGTCAAAACGCTATTTTAGTACAATTGCTAGCTAGCGATTTCGAACCAAGAAATTAACAAAACGGCTTCGAGCTTCGAGCTTCGAGCTTCGAGCTTCGAGCAATAGTATAAAAACATATAGTTTGAGTAATGCGTTAACTATTAGCGTTTTATTGAAAAAACTTAAATTAATACAGCAATGTGTTAGCTCGTGGCTATTAGCTCGCAGCTCGCAACTGTTTTTAAAATAGGAAACATCATGGCAATTGCAAAACATAAACCCGTCAAAAAAGTGGTACTAGCGTATTCTGGTGGCTTAGACACGTCGGCAATCATTCCTTGGTTAATAGAAACCTATAACTGTGAAGTTGTCGCTTTTGCAGCTGATGTAGGCCAAGGTGACGAAGAGCTGATTGGTTTACGAGAAAAAGCCATTAAAACCGGTGCTAGCGAATGTTACATCGTTGACTTAAAAGAAGAATTTGTTGCTGACTACATCTACCCCACCATTACTACCGGCGCTGTTTACGAAGGTGAGTATTTACTTGGTACATCTATGGCGCGACCAATTATCGCCAAAGCCCAAGTGGAAATTGCTCGTAAAGTAGGTGCAGATGCTTTGTGTCATGGCTGTACTGGTAAAGGTAATGACCAAGTACGTTTTGAAGGCACCTTTGCTGCTCTCGCCCCTGAATTAACGGTTATCGCTCCTTGGCGTGAATGGGATATGGTATCTCGTGAAGACCTACTCGATTATCTAGCCGAACGTAACATTGAATGCACAGCTTCTTTGACTAAAATTTATAGCCGTGACGCCAACGCTTGGCATATCTCTCATGAAGGTGGCGAGCTAGAAGATCCTTGGTGTGAACCCACTAAAGGGATCTGGACGTTGACAGTTGATCCAGAAGACGCTCCGGATAAGCCAGAACGGGTGCAACTTAGCTTCGAAGAAGGAAAGTTAACTAAAGTTAATGGCGAAGAATTACCCCCTTACGGCGTATTGATGAAATTGAACGAAATTGCCGCTGCTCATGGTGTTGGCCGTATCGACATCGTTGAAAACCGCTTAGTTGGCATGAAGTCTCGTGGTTGTTACGAGACACCTGGTGGCACTGTGATGATGAAAGCTTACAAAGCCTTAGAGTGTTTGGTATTAGATAAAGCATCCCTTAAATACCGCGAACAAATTGGCCTTGAATATTCACATGTAATGTATGACGGACGCTGGTTCACTGCCTTAAACGATTCACTTTTAGCTGGCGCTGCAAGCTTCGCACAAAAAGTCACAGGTGAAATAGTGGTGAAACTCTACAAAGGTCAAGCCACCGTTACTCAAAGAAAATCCCCTAATAGTTTGTACTCGGAAGATTTTGCCACTTTTGGCGCAGATGATGTGTATGACCAAAGCCACGCTGAAGGATTTATCCGTCTGTTCAGCTTATCTAGCCGTATCGAAGCTATGAATAAAAAAGGCATGGCTTTTAAAAATACAGGTATTGAATAATGAGCTTGTGGGGCGGACGTTTCCAAGACGGCAGTAGTGCTATGTTTAGAAGGGTGAATGATTCCTTACCCTTCGACCGTGCGCTAGCCAGCCAAGATATCCGCGGTTCTATTACATGGTCAAAAGCCATTTATAAAGCCGGTGTACTGACTCAAGACGAGCAACAACAACTTGAACAAGCACTGCAAGCTTTATTGGTAAAAGCGGAAGCTGGAACCTTAGACTTTGACGCCAGTAGCGAAGAAGATATCCATAGTTTTGTGGAAGCCACATTAATTGCACAACTAGGTGATATCGCGCGTAAATTACATACTGGGCGCAGCCGTAATGATCAAGTGGCCACTGACTTTAGAATGTGGACACGTGAACACGTTGACCTATTAATTGCCGACTTAGACAATGTAAAAGCGTCTCTAGTGGGCACAGCAAGTCACAACAAAACAGTTATTTTGCCAGGTTATACCCACTTACAACGCGCTCAACCAGTACGTTATCCCCACTGGTGTTTAGCTTATGTAGAAATGTTTAAGCGTGACATTAGCCGTTTGCGTGACTTAAGAGTGCGCTTAAATCAATCGCCTCTTGGTTGTGGCGCGCTTGCTGGTACTACTTACCCAATTGATCGTCATGAAATCGCCAGCGATTTAGGCTTTGACAGCCCCTGTTTAAATAGCTTAGATGCGGTATCGGATCGAGATTTTGTATTAGAACTGTTATTTGTCGCCAGCACTAGCATGATGCATATGTCGCGTATGGCCGAAGACTTGATTTTCTTCAACTCTGGTGAAGCCGGTTTTATTACCTTAGGTGATGAAGTGACCTCTGGTTCATCTTTGATGCCACAAAAGAAAAACCCCGATGCGCTAGAACTCATGCGTGGTAAATGTGGCCGGGTATTTGGCAGTTTGCAAGGCATGTTAGTCACCATGAAAGGTTTACCACTTGCTTACAACAAAGATATGCAAGAAGACAAAGAAGGTTTGCTTGATGCGGTGACTCAGTGGCATATCTGTTTGTGTATAGCCTGCGAAGTCATTGACAGCATTAAGTTAGACTCGGAACGTTGCGCTAAGGCTGCCCGTGAAGGTTACGCCAATGCCACTGAATTGGCCGACTATCTTGTAGCTAAAGGTATTCCCTTTCGAACCGCCCATGACATTTCCGGTCAAGTGGTGTTAGCCGCGTTAGAGCACAAAAAAGCCATCGAAGACATGAGTGTTGCAGAGTTACAACAATACTCAAACTTAATTGAAGAGGATGTCTACGAAATATTACAACTCGAATATTTAGTGGATAAACGTAGCATTTTAGGTGGCACCGGAATTGCGCCAGTTAGCGCTGCGTTAGACGCAGAACTCGCTCAAAGTAAATAAGGATTTAATTGTGGTCGTTTCACACATTGACAGTGTTAAAATTATTCGCAATTCGGCGCCTTACATCAATGCACACAGGGGCAAAACCTTTGTATTGATGTTTGGTGGCGAAGCCATCGAAGAAGCCAATTTTGCCAATATCATTCATGATATTGCCTTGTTAAACAGCTTAGGTGTGCGTTTAGTTTTAGTGCATGGTGCGCGGCCACAAATCGATCAACGCGTAGCGCTGCGTAACTTACCTACTCGCTTCCACCAAGATATTCGTATTACCGATAAACAAACTCTCGAATGTGTTAAAGACGCTGCAGGTTCAGTGCGTGCACAGGTAGAAGCATTATTAACTATGGGGCTAGCCAATTCACCTATGCATGGCGCTCATATCCGTGTGTGTTCAGGCAATCTAGTGGTTGCTATGCCTATAGGCGTCCGTGACGGTGTAGATTTTGAAAATACGGGGCTAGTACGGCGTATTGATGTAGATGGCATTAACGATCATCTCAATGACGGCTCCATTGTGTTGTTATCGCCTATGGGGTATTCGTCAACGGGCGAAGTGTTTAATTTGTCCCATGAAGACGTGGCAACCAAAGCAGCCATCGCACTTAATGCTGACAAACTCATATTGTTTAATCACCAGGACGGTATTGTTAGTCAAGATGGGCGACTCTTAAGAAATTTAGAATTAGACGAACTCTACACTATGTTAGACCAGCCTTTTTATGCCGATGAAAGACAATCTTTACAAGCCATAGTTTCCAGTTTAGAAGCAGGCATTAGTCGTTGTCACACTGTGAGTTTTCACCAAGATGGGGCGTTACTTCAAGAACTATTTACCCGTGATGGGGCGGGCTCACTCATTTCCCAAACATCCTATGAACAGCTACGCCAAGCTAATATTGAAGATGTGGGTGGTATTCTTAAACTGATCAAACCATTGGAAGAAAAAGGCATTTTGGTGAAACGCTCAAGGGAGCACTTAGAGCAAGAAATTACTCAATTTGCGCTGATTGAACGTGACGGTATGACTATAGCGTGCGCCGCGCTCTACCCCTATAGCGACGAACAAATGGGTGAACTAGCCTGTGTTGCCACACATAACGATTATCGTGGCGGCAATCGGGGTGAGCGACTCTTAGACTCAATCAAACAACAGGCACGTGCTCAAGGTTTACAGTCTATTTTTGTGCTCACAACAGTGACAGCTCACTGGTTTCAAGAGCAAGGTTTTGTACAGGCTAGTTTGGAAGACTTACCTTCGAAAAAGAAGCAGTTATATAATTTTCAACGTAATTCAAAAGTATTTGTATTAACGCTTTAATACCAGTCAACCTTTGATAGAAACAAAGTGGACTGGTTAATCATTTGTTGAAATAGAGCGTCGTTGTTGAAGTATGATTTTTTGTAGTTCACCGCTTTGTTTCAACTGATTAATATGTTGATTTAATACGCCCACAAAACTTTGATTTTTTGGGTGGATTGCAAAAGTAAAATCCACGTTATCAATGGGAGTTTTACTTCGAAAAATAACCTTTTCCCATCCATGTTTTGCAATTATCCATTGGCCAACAAACTCATTGGTAACTACATAGTCACAGCGGTCGCGCCTCAACATTTCAAACTGAGTTGCTTCTACATGGCTATCTATTCTTAAACTAATGTTGTCTTTGAAAAAGTCATCTATCTTGGGGTAAACATAACCTCGTCTTGTACAAATAATTTTATCGAGCAATAAATCATCTAAAGGTTTGTCAGAAATGGGATGGTTAGCGAAAAGAAACTCTTTGTGTACGTAAATTGGTAAAGAATAGAGAAGTTTTTCTGGGTGCCTAACCCATTCTCTGGACAAAATAGCTACGTCAAGTTCACCAGAATATAGCGCTTCTTCCCCCCTATTTCGGTTATGCTTAATAAATGTTACCGGAATATTACCTGCTGAAAATATATCAATCACAATGCCTTTGTAATCGTGAGTTTGCTGATCCAAATACAAAATAGGAGCCAAATCATCAGACCAAACAAAAAATTTTACAGGCTCGCTTGCCTCGACTGTGCAAGACAAAATGGCGA